>LNFM01002591.1_pt1 | contig 37608 bp, 37 predicted proteins | sample 596031 | NCBI WGS metagenome assembly LNFM01 (sample SAMN04254537, study PRJNA301005) | activated carbon metagenome | isolation source: dual media filters at the Ann Arbor, Michigan drinking water treatment plant | place: USA: Ann Arbor | reverse complement strand
CCGGTGCAGACCGCAATGACCTTGTCAAAGTTCTGCACGTTTTTGAAATGTGACATAACAGTAATTTTTTAGTGTTATGTGCTTAATCACGCACTGCAATACAATGCGTTGTCTTTTTTTAATCAATTTTTCACAACTATATATTTTATAAAAGATGAAACTGAAAATGGAGTGGCACGTTCTTAGGCTTTTTTTCTTACAGGCGTAAAACTATTTTTTTTGTTTTCGCTGACCGGCTTGCAATAGCCATGAATAACATGAATGATTAATGAAAGTCGTATGACTTCCTATGCGGGTTTAGATCACTCCACCATAGGAACCTGTAACGATGTGAGATCAAATGTTGAGCGGTACCAGTTCATTCACGGAGTGGTGCCCGTTCAAGTTTGGTAGGGTAGCAGTTCATTCACGGAGTGGCACTCATTCAACTTTGGTAGGGTAGGAGTTCATTCACGGTAGGGTGCCTGTTCAAGTTTGGTAGGGTAGCAGTTCATTCACGGAGTGGTACTCGTTCAAGTATGTAGCGGTAGGAGTTCATTCACGGAGTGGTACTCGTTCAAGTTAGTAGCGGTAGGAGCTCACTCACGGAGTGGTATTCGTTCAAGTTTGTAGTCGTAGCAGTTAATTCACGGAATGGTGCTAATCTTAAGCGGAGTCTCCTTACTTTTCCACAAAATCATTCCATAGCTGATAACACAGTTTGCACAATTTGCATGGCTTGGCCTTCAGGATTTGTAGTCCAATTGCTGCCTGACATAACAACTACTAATGCTGCATCTGGTACTACAAAAATGTATTGATCTCCATAGCCCCAGGCAAAAAAAGATTGCACGGGTTTGTCTTTCCAACGAAATACTTTCGTCCACCAGAAGTAGCCATAGCCTAACGTAGGGGTTAGCTGAATTTTTGTGGTGGTTGATTCACGAACCCAATCCGGGGATACAACCTGCTTCGCATTCCACTTGCCCTCATTGAGATACATCAATCCGAACTTGAGCATATCCCGCGGGCGCAATCCAATGTCGCCAATGGTACCCATGGGCGAAGGTTCATCTATATAGCTTTTTTCTATTCCCAGAGGTTTAAGCAGTCGTTCGGTAAGTTCCTGCTTGTTCTCCAGGTGTGTGGCATTCCGTAGCACGGCATTCATGAGCGAATGGTTGAGCGAGTTGTAGGTAAATACGGGATCTGTTGTTTTCCGCGGCAAGGAGAGTAAATATAAAAACTGATCTTTCTCATTGGCCGCTATGGCCAACGTATTGCGTGCATCAGTATAATCATAGGTTTGTTCGTCCCAGGCTATACCGGTGCTCATAGTAAGGAGGTGCTGGAGCGTGAGGTCTTTATGTTGCGAATTGCAGGCCAGCGTTTCATAGTTTGGCAAATTATTGCAGAGGGTTTCGTTTACATTTTTGATTTCTCTATTTTCAATGGCAATACCTGTGAGGGCAGAAACCACACTCTTGGTAGCGGACTGAATATTATAGACAAAATTCATGTCGTACCGATAAAAATATTCTTCCACTACCAGACAATTATTGCGGGCTATCAACAGACTATGAACGTCTGAAAATTTCTTATCCATAATTTGTTGTACCAGGCTATCGAGTGCCAAGGAATCAAAATTCTCACCGGTCCGGTCGCAGACAGTAATGCCATCTTTTTGCAAAGGGGGAGGTTGATAGGAATATGTACCCGGAGTACGCGGGGTTAACCCGGATACCGTATCCGCTATGACGGAGATAAAATCAAGTGGATAACGCACAGAATCTTCTCCTATCCATTGCCCTTCGATGCGGTTCTGGGACTTATTGAATTTTCCGTTGTATTCAGAGTAAAAATCACTTAGCCTGAAATGCAGGGAGTCCTGAGAGAAGTAAATGGTATCCAGTGAAAATTCCTGCGCCTTAAAGGTTGTGTTGAGAACGACCGGAACCGGCCCGCTCCAATCCAGGTAGATATGGTAGGTAATTTCAGGGAACTGGAGCAAGCCTAAATAACTGCCTGAAGGAGTTTGAGGCAATGATGTGCAGCCCAACAATGCAATAAGAATTAAACTAACATAACGCATTCTATAAAGATAGTTAAATGGATGCAGTATGAGGTTCATGTTTTAATTCTTAGCGGTGTTTCTTGAAGGCAATGTAAGTAGACTCACGTATCAAACTTCGGTTTGGTTTGGGATTTTAATGTTGGTTCGTGGGGACGCGAACCAAGGCTTGGGGTGGTCTTGACGACTACTTCATTCCTGAAAGGGAAGTGTCATCGCGGGCAAGTTAACCGAACTGTAACTATTCTACCGTTTTATAAAACGCGACCCGCGATCTCGCCTAGTAAAGAGAATCAAACCCTCGCTGGATTGCGGGTCTCGTTGATGTCTACGATTAATTAAAGAGTCGTTCCTCGCCCGCAATGACACGCCTTGATTCGGGGTGTCATCGCCTGCCTGCGCGTAGCTCCGGCAAAGGCAGGCCGCGATACCATTTAGTTCTTTGGGGTATATCCTGAAAGGGACTCCGCGAATGATAAAACGCAGAGTCCCCGAAGCGGGAGACTCTGCTGAGAAATAGGCTTGTGGTAGTGTGTCGAAAAATGGATCGGTGATAACACCGACCACGTGCAAATTAAATCACTCTAGAATTTGCGGGCAAAGTCGAAAATTGCCCCGATCGCAACGCCAATGGCAAGACCCAGGGCAACACTTAAAGAAGTATTTCCTGAAGAAATACCATATGCGGATCCAAATGCAACTCCAAGAGCAGCTCCGATTCCAATACCAATCCCTCTTCCTGATTTTTTAGTTTTGCCTTCTGTCATATCACTACGTTTGTTGGCGAGTTGAAAAATTAGCAACTAGCCCTTAAGTCAATGGTGTGTGGTCAATACGTTCCTGGTTCTGTTGCCATTGTGTTGAAAGTTCACATGTTCTTTTCGGAAGCATTCTTGAGGTCAGCAGCGTATTGTTCAAAATTCGCTTTGAAGTCAGGCAGCGAGCCTTTAATCATGGGCAGCATGATGCCTTTAAAAACTTCTGTCATGGTAAAGTCTGTCGATCCATCCGGCCTGGTTTGCAGATCAAAAGTCCGGACCCCTGAAAACATTGGCGCGAAACCGTCTTTCCAAATTAGAGTTGTGGGGGTTTGTTCTGCTACTGTAAGTTTAAATGTCCTTTTCGGATCCAGCTTTGAAACAAGCCTGATTGTTTCACCTTTTTTAATGTCACCGTCAACAGAAATAACTGTTGAGTTCCATGTAGTAAAGTTCTTAGCGTCTGTGAGCAGGCCCATAATTCTGGTGGCGGGTGCTTTAATGTTAGTGGCCACAGAAGTTTGCATTTCAAAAGTCGTGGCCGATGATATTGCTCTCATACTGATTTTTATAGGGAAGTTAACTAATTTGTATTAACTTAATGTTAAGTCCGTGCGTACCGAACATTATCGGCAACATCTATTTCAGACGTTCCGTGTCTTATATCTTATTCATTTACTCCATATCCTACAATGCAAAACACCGACCACGTGCAAAAACTTTTGTGGTTCGTGCGGACACAGTGCGGAAACGAACCAAGGCAGGGGAGTCCCTGCCTACCGCAGGCAGGTCCGAGGCGGGAGACTGCTGAGAAATGATATGCCCTGCCTTGTTAAAAGTCGACTGATGTTATTCTGTAATGCTGCGATTACTCTTTAACGTTTGAAGTGTTTCAACACCCACTACCAATCCGTTGGCTATAAAATTATTTCCAACACTTAGTTTCGAAATGGTAAACGTAGGCTGATGGCCCGGTACATGAGTAATGGCCGTTAACCGATCCGGGCCGTGAGTAGTCAGAAACAAATCGCCAAGCTCAATTTTTTGGATACTTTCAAAGCCATTGTATTGGGCTGATTGATCGGGCTTAAGCGAAGCCCACCCTTTATTGAATATTTTGTAGGGATGATCTTGCGTGGAGGTAATGGTTAGCCCACTTTCAAATTGATATGAAACCAAACTATGATGAACTACACTCTCCAGCTTTTCGATGGTGGTGGCTTTCAACTCCTGCGTGGCAAAATCCAGATACGTAATCTGGTCGCCAACTTTTAAGTCTTCAATGTTGCGCGTTGACTTGTCGGCCATTCGTATCTGAGTTCCCTTCGCAAAACAGTGCACATCCAGGCCGTCAAAAAATAATTCAGCAAGTACCACATCATCATACCTGGCGCCTTTGTAAACCTCTATAATTTCAAACTTCAATGTCCAGTCGGGTTTGCCCTGAAGAGTTGCCAGGTCTTCTCTGTTTGAATTGCCGATGGGCTCTACCTTAAAAGTTTGCAAGGCTCTTTCGTCTCTCAGATTAAGCATGGCGTAGGGCTTATTGTTTAGATACATTTTTAATTTCTTCACTCTTGAATTGTTTTCCCATGCGGTCTGGCTCTTTACAAAACCATTCGCAATCAGAATTTCTGTTATGCGAGGCGAAGCTGCTTCAAAGGTATATTCCAAAAACTGGCCAATACCATAACCAGCCACACCTTCTACCCAGGCATTTTTATAGTTAAGATCATGTGCATTTTTGGGTTCGTAGGTGTTGGCTCCTTGTGCTTTTAAATAACTGGAGGCCGTTACTGTTTTCGGGCCACCGCCACAATACCAACTGCAACCACCACCCAGGATATCCCAGTAATTTTCGCGGGTTTCATCTACTGCTGAATACGCTTCTTTTTCAGCGGGTGTCAGGTCATCATACTTCACACCCGTGGATAATTTATGGCCAATCTTACTGAACAATGCGAAAGCATCCTCATAGGCTTTTTCGCCTTCGGCACTTAACGTAAGCTGAGTTACTGTTACCGGATTTAATTCTTTAATCTGGCACACGCCTGCATGGGCGAGTAGCAGCAAAAGGAGCGTGGTTTTCATATGTGACGAGTTGATGAGATATTTTTTATGGCCAATATTCAAATTGCGAAGTTTATGGATTTTATTCAAGTGCCGAATTGCCTGGTGTTCTTCTCCGGAAATTAATTTGAACTTCTCATTGGAAGAACACCATAGAGGAAAGGGAAGGGGTTATCCAGGATCATTCATCGTGCTATCATCTTCCGGGGTTTGCCAGGGTGTGTTTTTGTTTTTACCTCTGAAAACAAAAACCAACAGCACGGTTATCAATAGTATCAGACCAATGTACATACTATAAATATAGAATAAATTTCAGATTTGGTTGCATCGCAGTATCCGTTTCATGCATTGGTTTAGGACTTCAAGAATCAACTATTCTCCTTTTCCATTTTATTGCGACACCTTTTTAGTAGTAGCAGAGAATCTAAGTCTAGCGTGCTCTCATTTTCACTTACGAAATTCAGTTGGTTGTCTCTTGAATTAAACTCCTTTTTCATGTGGAAAGCTAATGCCATGTAAATCGAAGCAACTAAAGTAATATCATTTGGGTGTTTATGATCAACATTGGGTGAAACCCACTGCATGCCAATCTCGATGTCACCTCTCTCAATTAAAATGCATCCGTAAGTCCCGCTTACTGCCCTGTTTCTTGACATCCATTTTATTGCTTGCGTACTATATTGATAGGCCATCAATAGATCATTTTTTAGGAAATAGGCCCAAGCAATGTTGTTATAGATTACTCCCTTTATTTTTTTAAGTTCCTTTGACTCAACACGTTCTTCTAATGATGTAAGTAGCAGCAACGATTCATCAGCTTTGCATTGCTTTAATAGAATGACTGACATCATCGAGATAGCATATACTTCATTGGGTATTTTTTTGTGAATAGCATCATACAAAGCAAATGACTTTTCGTACTCCCTATTCTCGAAATATTCAAAAGCTTGATAATACTCTTCACTGAATAGCAAATATTTGAAGCTTGTTTTGTTGAAACCAAACAAGGTTTGTAATACACCAAGTCCATCAGTTGGCATGCGGAAACCGTAATGGTTGGAGTAAAAGGGGATGAGATTAAGAACACCTGCCGCGTTAACCAAGATAAATGCGGAGGCTGCGTGTATTCCTGAATAGAATGAAGAATTAAACCCAAATACCAAGTAGAAAATTCCTGCAGCAGTAACATTAAAAAGCACACCACCCATCAAGTAAAATGAATATCGCCATTTAAAGAACGATAGCTCACCGAAGGATGCACCCGCTGTGCCACCAATGGGTACAGAATTTAAAATGATCTTAACCCCTCTCCATTCTGATCGATAAACTTCATGACCAATTCCAAGGGTCATGCGTTTTGGGATGCCACCTACGAAATAAGCCGCACATAAATGACCTGCCTCGTGAATGATCGTAGCAATTTTGACAAATAAAAATAGGCAGGCAAAGTTTATGGCTAGATAAGACAACTCCTTTACTGCCGGAAAGAGCAATTGACTAACTATACCACCTACCAAGGCGATCCAGATCCATTTAGGGAAATAGCTAAAATAGATTTTCAGCCATTTATATTCAGTAAGCATGTAACTGACTAAAGTTTAAAGCAAAACTACTCTTATTGAGTTAAAAGACTCAAGATTATAATTTTATGGAAATTCTTCTCCGCCCGCTACATCAAACTACCATCACAATTTATCCAACACGAACTCGGTTACGGCCGCTTTGCCTTTCACCAGCCAGGCGATGCCAAATAAAATAAGCATGCAGGTCTCCATCCAAAATACGAAACTACCCGTGGCGGGTTGGTTAGGATCTTCCATGAGCATGTTAATAAGCAGCATGATCAGCAGTGCCAGAATGCCAATACCGCAATACAAATAAATTTTTCCTTCTGCATCCTTTCTTAATGTTTTATCATCATTCCTTCTGAAGTTAACGATGCAAAAAACGGACATGGCTACAAAAAACAAGGCGGCAAAAATCAAATGCAATGTACCCGCGGCATCCGAAGACACGAAAATGTGAATGTTGTCTGTGATCTTCTCGTCTGAACCAGTTGGAAAGACTACAATCAACAAGGCGCATATGGCAGCAAATCTTGAAAGCCAGCCATCACTCAGCCATGCAAACTTGTCTTGCGCTTCTTTTTTTGCGTGGCCCTGATAACAAAAGAGAAAAATGGCCAGCGTAATCAGGATGCCGGTAAACAATGGCCCGGCTGCGGTATAATAAAAGTGACTGATGGAAGATTTCAGATTAGCGCCTGCCGTATACTCACTGCTGAACTCTTTGTTTACAAAAGCCACGTTGTTCAGTAAATCATTCTCATTCACAAACCCATTAACACCCCAACATAGAAAGGGGAGGGCGATGCCCAAAATGCCAATGAGTTGGCGTAAGGTGTGGTAGGAGATAACGTAGTTGTTGGTGGGGATCATACTATTTTTAATTTTCATAGTGGTGTTACCAAAGTAGTAGAGTCCGTAAGGGCGGATCGCTGATAACATTGACCACGGCAAACAACGACAAAATTGCCGGTGAAGAACACCGGCAAGGGCAGGGTTGCTTCCAAAGTGAGAACAAAGATTGCGATCATGAATATCCATTTGCTCATAATTACTCCGTTTTCAAATTTATATCTCAAAAAATAAACTTATCCCTATTAACAAACCCGCGGCTATTAAAATAATAGTCCATCCAGGTATCCTTTTCATTCAGGTCGTTCCAGGTTTTCTTCAACACATTTTCTTTTTCAGCCAGTGTTTTCGCGTTCGCTTTTCTTATTTTATCTTGCAGCTTATATCGCCACTTGAAATGATTTACTACATCCAGTACATGCGCTGCATAGGCTTCTGCAATAGCCCGATCATGCCGGATGATAACCATATTCTCATCGTTCTTATAGGAAGCAGCATATCCTAAATTGTGGCTGCCGGTAATCACCACACAATCAGGTCCGAAAGGATCAATCACCAAAAGCTTATCATGGATAGTCGAAAACCCAAGCTTTAGCAACTCTGCTTCAAAATAGCTAAACGGCCCGGGAATGGCGGCAACACCCGTTACCCTATCAACATAATAAGTATCGGGTTTCTTCAAAATATCATTAGCCACAATGTTGGTAGAAACGTTCGCTGCAATTTTTGCATCGGATACTGCGCCTCGTACAAATAGCGGGTTATTGGCTGGTCGTTTCGCTGCTACCTTTTTAATCTCGTCTATAATACTTGGGCTGCCGGGGTTAAAGACCAAATACAAAACAGATTCTTTCGCCTTACCAATCAGATCAAATACTTCTTTCATATCCACCGGTGTGGCCGGGTTTTTAGGTTTTGTCTTCTGTTTGGTATTGGGTGAATACCAAACCGTAACATCTGTTTTGTTTAGTTTTTTTGTGGTACTATTTGCGGCACACCATTGACGCAGATCAGCGCCCTGTTTTTCTGGTATGTCTATTTTCAATTGATCCCAGTAATCTTTATACTGTTGGGCAATCGACTCCGATTCGATGATGATCATATTATTGGTCTGCCCACAAAGACCCGTGGGTGTCCAATTCGTACTGCCTGTTAATACGGAAACGGGAGTTCCGGTCTTATCCGCATATATTACAAACTTGTTGTGACCAATGTGCGTACCCAGCATTCGGTCATACACTTTTACGTTAGGGTTACTATGCAATTGTTTTCTCGCGGCCTTGTTAGTTCCATCATCAATGCTTTTAGTCTTCTTCTTGCCGTTTACCGTAGTGGTTGTGCTGGAATTGGCATTGCTTAGGATTACCTGCGTATTTTTATTTCTTGTTAGCTCCTTAATCAATACTTCGTCAGTCAATTCATACAACGCAGCATAATACCGTCCCCCTTCTTTTGCTGCCCGGCCAAAAAATTTATCTACGGTATAAAGCATTTGACCGCCCAATCTTTTGCGCCACTCACTGGTTGGATTTGTAATGAATTGGCGCGCTTGTGCCTGAGTAACTGTCTTTCCCCCGGTTCCGGATTTAGCAAATGCCTGCGTGGATAAAATACCTCTGTTGAAAACTACTTTAAAATCTCCATACTTTTGCGTTCGCGTAACAGCATTGGTGACGATAACATTGGCTTTATCGGGTTTTAATTTGTCCCATGTACCGATCATCGGGTAAATTTTATACTTGATCTCCTGCTCATGGGGAGCATATAAATCTTTCCAGTTGAAACTCTGGATGGGCCACTCATCGGTTGTTTGAGGAGACTTTCTTTTGTCAGCCTTCTTATCAAAACCCACGGTAGCATACAAGCCTTTGGGTTCTTCCAATCCATTTACAATCCGGTGAATACTAAAGCCCAGGCAATTTTTTAGTTTCTTCTTTACAAACCACCACAAGTAAACAATGTCATTATTGGCAATGACTACGGATCGGTTTTTTGTACTCATATATTTCTTGTTGTGGCCTACTCTTCATCGGATTTTCGGCTGCCTCCGTTTATTTTTCAATGATGTCGTATCAACTTCGATGTATCCAGAAAATGACCCGCAGCTTCTTCAAGCAAAGTAAGATCGTGCGCGTTGAAACTGCCGGTAGTCTGGGTGCTGTTAAATAACTCCAGTCGCGGCACACATTGCAACCGGCTGGAGATAGCGTGCGCTTTCATTTCGCCCACCATAAAGGCCAGCTTGAAATAAAGTTCTTCGCTTAGTAACTCTATTTGTTGGGGCTTACCCGGCAGGCCGTTGTTGAGTTTATGCACAGTATCTTGTAAAACATACCCGATGTGCTCGAGTAAGTCGGCAAGCCGCACGCGCTCGAAGGTGTTCTTGCCTTCCAATGTTTGGGGCAGGTTGCGGATGTCGTTACCGATGTGCCAGAGGTCGCTAATCATGGGGGTAAATTTTCAGGGCTGTTTCCGTCAGGTGATTGGCAGCAGTTTGTAATAAGATAAGTTCGCGTTGGTCGATGAGGCCTGAGGCCAGCTGTTGAGATAATAGACTGATGCACTGAGTTTGATTGAATTTATCGGTGAGGGCCTGGGCGCGCATGTTGCCCAGCACCGGTGCGATCTGAAAATGAAGTTGGTAACTGAGTTGCTCCAGATTATAACAAGTTCCCTTAGGGGTTTGACCGGCCTCCAGTTTTTCATACAGTTCATGCAACTCTTCGCCCATGCGGGTGAGCAGCAGCGCGAGGCGCTTGCGGTCTTGTTCTGATTGCAGACGTAAGGCAGCAGCGCAAATGAAAAGTTCGCGGCTGGCACGCAGTAAGTCGATGATCAGCGCCAGCGACACGTGCGAATGGCAAAACGTCTCTTTAAAATCGGGCCTTGCTGAGGTGTTGTATTGCATGCCCCTAAGGTGCGGTGGGGCAGGGCATTAAGTCAACGGGGATTTCCCCGTATCGAAACGGGGATTTCCCCGTATCTTTTGATTTTGGAATTAGGCATCTTTGGCCGAAACGAAATATTATTAACCAACCCCACCAAAAAAATGGAAACACCAACAGTTGAGGCCTTCAAATTCATTTTTGAAGCCGACAAAATGCAAGCGTTATTGGATACAAAACCCGGCAAGGTAATTTGTGTGGTAAGTATTGAAGAAGTTACTACCGCAGAAGGAAAGAAAGCAGGAGCGTTGAAGATTATTGCACGCGGCCCGGAAGCTGAAGCTAAAGGTGGCGGATTAGAAATTCCCGGCTGTCCTTATCCACCTTGCAGGGATTGGTAATAAGTTCTTATAGTCTAAAGAATACAAAACTTCCATGAGGTATTTAATTTCTTTTCTCCTTGAGTCAATTTCCTATTTTCTGTTTTTTGCAGCACTGGCATATTTTATTTCGCGCGTAGATTCAAAAATAAAATACTGGGTGCTGGGTGGCTTTTATCTGATTGGGTTCTTCGTCATGCTGAAGATTCTTACGCCCCGGTATTATAATGGCTTCCTTTATAATTTCATTTATATGGCTACCAGCCTGACTTATGGGTACTTTTTTTTCGTTACGCTAAGGTCCAGGTTAAAGCAAGGGATTATTGTACTCTGTTGCGCGGCAACCCTCATCTATTATATAATCTACTCGTTGATATTAGGAGAAACACTTTTTGATAGTCTGGGCTACGTAATTTCTTCCATGGGCATTGTGATTATGATTTTCATGTACCTGCATCAGGAAATGAAAAATGTTACGGAAAAGGCGATAACACACAATTTTGATTTCTGGTTTTCGGCTTCCCAATTAATCTACCACCTGGGGGCGTTCGGCATTTTTCTTACCTATAACCATTTGACTACAAAAATTCTGGATCCGGAACATTATTCTAACGAGAACAGAGATTTACTTACGTCCCTGTGGGGAGTTCACAATGTTCTGTTATTTTTAGGAAGCCTATTAACCTGGTTTGGAATTTTATGGATAGTCTCTCGCAGGAGGTCTACGTTATTGTAATCGGTTGCACTTTTTTCCTGCTGGTAGCGATTGGCATTATCTTTCTGGTATTGATTTATCAAAAGCGGCAATTGCGGTATATGCTGGAAAAACGCCAGCTCCAAAATCAATATACCGAAGAATTGTTGAAGACCCGACTCGAAACCCAGGAGCAAACGTTAAACACATTAAGCAAAGAAATTCACGACAACATCGGGCAATTGCTCAATAGTTCTAAAGTTTTGATTTCTGTAGCCCAGCGCAGAATCGCTACTCCGGAAGAAACCTTACAAACGGCTAACGAAACCCTGGAGCAGGCCATTCAGGAATTGCGCGCGTTGAGCAAGTCACTAAATAAAGACTGGCTGGAGCAATTTGATTTTATTGAAAACCTCAATCGGGAAGCAGCACGCATCAATGCTGCCGATGGCATTCGTCTTTCGGTAGATAGTTCAACCCATCTCACGATGTCTAAAGAACGGCAGTTGGTTTTATTTCGGATTGTGCAGGAGTCGTTTCAAAATGCATTGAAGCATAGTAAGGCCAGCAACATCCAGATTACCATTGAGCAACCTAACGGACAAATGGAAGTACGCATTGCCGATAATGGCAAAGGGTTTGATGACTCGGACCCGGCCCGCGAAGGGTTCGGCATCACCAACATAAAATTACGCACCGCCCTGATGGGGGGCACGGTGCAGTGGAAACCGCTGCAGCCCGGCACGGAGGTAAAAATTCAACTTCCTGCTCAAGGTTAACTATGAAAATCCATATCGGACTAGTCGATGATCATCAATTGTTTAGCAAATCGCTTACGCTGCTGATCAATACCTTCAAAGACTGTGAAGTAATTCTCAACGCCCGTAATGGTAAAGACCTTCAGGAAAAGTTTAAAACCAGTATGCAACATCCTGATATTATGTTAGTGGACGTAGAGATGCCGGTGATGAATGGAATTGATACGGCAAGGTGGTTAAAAAAAACACATCCAGACATCCGGCTTGTAGCGCTTTCGATGAATGCGCAGGAGCAGATTATCATCGACATGATCAAAGCGGGTTGTTGTTCGTATTTGCTAAAGGAAACTGCACCCGAAGAACTGGAGCATGCCTTGCAGGAAGTGTATCGCAAAAGTTATTATAATTCTGAATTGAGTAAAACCTATTTGTCAACATTGATAACAAACCAGGAGGGGTTAATCCAATTTAATGATAGAGAGCGCGAGTTTCTAAACCTGGCGTGCACCGAACTTACTTACAAGCAGATTGCCATGCAGATGCATCTTACCGAACGCACCATTGATGGCTACCGCGAGTCGATCTTCAAAAAATTAAATACGATTAGTCGCACAGGCATGGTGCTGGAAGCCGTGCGTAGGGGGTTGGTGAAGATTTAGAGAATGTCATATTGGCACGGAGACACGTTCACTATGAAATATCATCGAAGGTCTCGCCCGCGATCCCCATTAAGCAGCGTAGTAAAGCAGCGATGTATGACCAAAAAAAAAGCGCCCCGAAGGGCGCTCCAATAATTTATCATCTGAATTTCAACTTACACCACTCACTTTTGCTGCATACGCCTCAAGCTTGCCGAGTTCCTGATCGATTAGCCATAGCCCAACACCGGCTTCGCCAATCATCTCGAAAATCTCTACGGCCCTGCGGGCTAAAATCTCTTCCTCGCGTTGTTCGTTTACAAACCACTGCAAGAAGTTAAAGGTGGCAAAGTCTTTGGTCTTTAAACTCTGATCCACAATGTCGTTGATGGATTCGGTAACAGCAATTTCATGCTTCAGCACGTCTTCAAAAACTTCTTTCAGACTTTTGAATGTGTGCTTGATGCCTGTTATTTCTGGCTGCCTGGCGTGGCCACCGGCTGCATTGATGTACCTGAAAATCTTCAACATATGCCCACGCTCTTCTTCGGCATGATTATACAATAAGGTGGCAGACTGCTCGTACCCTTGAGACTCGCACCAGCTGGCCATAGATAAATAGGAAGCCGATGATTCGCCTTCCATCATGATCTGTTTGTTCAGTAATATTTCCATTTCTCTGGAGAGCGAACGGGTAGGAGTAATCACTTGCTTTGTCATAGTTATCAGGTTTTAGTGAGAGTCTGAACCCAAACTTCGCTTTAGACTCCAGATCAAAAATCAATTATCGTTTATTCTTACTTTTCTTCTTTTTTGCAACCACTTTTTTCCTTGCGTGATTGGCTTTGGCGATGACTCTTTTAACGGCCCGCTTTACCGACTTCACCGCCTTCTTCGCTAATTTTTTAACAGGTCGGGAAGGTTTAGTACTTCTTTTGACGGGCTTGGATTTTTTTGTGGCCTTCTTCACTACTTTTTTAGCAACCGGTTTTGCTTTCTTAACAATCTTTTTCGGTGCCGCTTTCTTAGCTACAGATTTTGCTTTTGCAATCTTCTTTGTTGCTTTTGGTGCAGCAGCTGTTGCAGCCGCAGCCTTGGCATTGCCCATGGCATTTAATGCCGAGCCCGCTTTGAACCACACAATCTGATTCTTATTGTAAGTATGGTTAACAGTAATAGAATCCTGGCTGCCATCACTGTGATGAATTACCAAGGTAAGTGGCTTATCCGGACTAAAGCTGGTAAGACCCACAATATCGAATGAATCATCTTCCTTGATTTTGTTATAGTCTTCTTTGTTGGCGAACGTCAACGCCAACATACCTTGTTTTTTCAAATTGGTTTCGTGAATGCGGGCAAAGGATTTTACCAGAATGGCGCGCACCCCTAAATGCCGGGGCTCCATCGCGGCATGCTCGCGCGATGAACCTTCACCATAGTTTTCGTCACCTACCACAATAGAACCAACACCCTGCGCTTTATACGCGCGTTGCACTTTCGGCACTTCATCATATTCGCCACTCAATCCATTCTTCACGCTATTAATCTTCTCGTTAAAGAAGTTGGTAGCACCAATCAACAGGTTGTTGGAGATGTTATCCAAATGCCCACGGTATTTCAGCCACTTGCCGGCCATCGAGATATGATCGGTAGTACATTTTCCTTTTGCTTTGATCAGCAAACGCAGGCCTTTAAGGTCTTTGCCTTCCCATGGTTTGAAGGGAGCAAGCAATTGCAACCGGTCGGAGGTAGGGCTAACTTTTACTTGTACTCCGCTGCCATCTTTGGCCGGAGCCTGGTAGCCCGGATCTTTAACATCAAAACCTTTCTTCGGCAGTTCGTCACCGGTAGGCGGGTCGAGTTTTACCTGCTCGCCTTTTTCATTGGTAAGGTAGTCGGTAAGCGGGTTGAAGTTCAGATCTCCGGCAATAGCGAGGGCTGTTACGAGTTCGGGAGAACCTACAAATGCAAATGTGTTTGGGTTTCCATCATTACGTGATTGGAAGTTTCTGTTGAATGAATGCACGATGGTGTTCTTCTCTTTTCTATCGGCACCCACGCGGGCCCACATGCCTATGCACGGGCCACAGGCGTTGGCAAATACTTTGGCTCCGATCTTATCAAAAGTGCTGATAAAGCCATCTCGCTCGATGGTATAACGCACTTGTTCTGAACCTGGGGTAATTGTAAATACTGCTTTGGTTTTCAGGCCTTTATCGGCTACTTGTTTAGCTAAACTTGCAGCTCTTGCAATGTCTTCGTACGATGAGTTGGTGCAAGAGCCAATGAGTCCTACTTCTATCTTGGTAGGCCATCCATTTTGTGCGGCTGCTTCTTTTAATTTTGAAATAGGCGTTGCTAAATCCGGGGTAAACGGACCGTTTAAGTGTGGTTCTAAAGTCGACAAATCGATTTCAATAACTTCATCAAAATACTTTTCAGGATTTGCATAGACTTCCGGATCGGCCGTAAGGTCAGCTTTAATTTTATCGGCCATCTGGGCAACTTCAGCGCGTCCGGTGGCAATCAAATACCGACTCATGGAGTCATCGTAACCAAACGTTGAAGTAGTAGCACCAATCTCGGCACCCATATTACAAATAGTGCCTTTGCCGGTGCAACTCATCGAGGTAGCACCTTCGCCAAAGTATTCAACGATAGCGCCAGTTCCACCTTTAACTGTAAGAATACCAGCTACTTTAAGGATTACATCTTTAGCAGAAGTCCAACCATTTAGTTTGCCGGTAAGTTTAATACCAATCAGTTTTGGAAACTTCAACTCCCAGGCCATGCCAGCCATTACATCCACCGCATCAGCACCCCCAACACCAATAGCAACCATTCCCAAACCTCCGGCATTCACCGTGTGCGAGTCGGTACCAATCATCATCCCACCGGGGAAAGCATAGTTCTCAAGCACAACCTGGTGAATGATACCCGCACCCGGGCGCCAGAATCCAATACCATACTTATTTGATACAGACGACAGGAAATCAAATACTTCCTTGCTCTCAGAGTTAGCAACCGTTAAATCGTCTTTGGCACCTACCTTAGCGGTGATCAGGTGATCGCAATGCACGGTAGAAGGAACTGCTACCTTGGGTTTGCCGGCTGACATAAATTGTAACAACGCCATTTGAGCCGTTGCATCCTGCATGGCTACACGGTCGGGAGCAAAATCTACGTACGACTTACCGCGGCCGAAGTTTTCCAACTTCTGGTCGGTATGAAGGTGCGCATAGAGAATTTTTTCTGAAAGGGTGAGGGGTTTGCCAACTACCTTTCTGGCTTTGGCAATACGGCCGGGCATTGCTGCATATAAGGCCTTGATCATGTCTAAGTCGAATACCATAAATCACTTTAGTTTACGAAGGGCTAAAGTAACAAAAAATCAGGAAATAGGCATTGGGTATTAGGTATTGGGCATTGGGAAATAGGTAGTAGGCATTAGGTGCTTGATCCCCCAATACCTAATTCCTAATTCCTAATACCAGTATTACTTGCTATTAATGTAATTCAGGAATTCGCGCTTGGAGTTTTCTTCTGCAAACTTGCCACCAAAGAAGGCGGTGCCGGTTTTGCTGTTCGTGTCGCCCACACCACGGGAGGCTACGCACATATGGTTAGCATCAATAACAACGCCCACATGCTCTGTGCCCAGGATGCGTTGCAGGTCTTTGCCAATCTGCACCGTTAAGCGCTCTTGTACTTGAGGACGTTTTGCAAAGAATTGAACAATACGGTTGATCTTTGATAACCCAATCACTTTGCCACTGGAGAAATAAGCAACGTGTGCCTTTCCATAAATCGGAACGAAATGATGCTCGCAATGTGAATAGAAGGTGATATCTTTTTCGACCAACATCTGATCGTACTTGTATTTGTTTTCGAAGAGTCGCGCCACCGGACGGTTCTTGGGATTCAAACCGCTGAACACTTCCTTTACATACATCTTGGCAACCCTGCGAGGTGTACCATTTAAACTATCATCGGTAAGGTCAAGACCCAGAATTTCCATGATCTCGCGAAAGCGTTTTTCTATCTGCTCAACCTTTTCGTCATCGCTGAGCGCGAAGGCGTCTTCCCGTAACGGAGTGTTCCATGATGTGATGATGTGATCATCATCAAACTCTTCATCGAGAGAATTAATGGACCGGATATTCAACGAAATTTCTTTCTGTCTCATAGAGTTTGACTTTAAGGTCGTACTGATTATCAATCTGCTGCCTCAATATCCGCCAGATCACCATCGCAATATTTTCTGCTGAAGGGTTCAGGTTTTTAAAGTAGGGAGAATCTAAGTTAAGGTTTTTATGATCGAAGTGTTTAAGCACATGCTCTTGAATGATGTCGCTAAGAACTTTCATGTCAAACACATAACCGGTTTCAGGATCGGGGCTGCCTACAAGGGTAACAATCAATTCATAATTATGCCCATGGTAATTCGGATTGTTACATTTTCCGAATACAGCGTTGTTCTTTTCATCTGACCAGGCCGGATTAAAGAGACGGTGCGCGGCATTAAAATGTTCCTTGCGGGAGACAGCTACTTTCATGAATACCTATATAAACCATTTGTATCTAAAATGGTTCAGATTAATTTTTGTAACGCTGGCCGTTAGAAAGTAGAAATCGAACGGTCGTGGAAGTCGAAAGTAGGCATGGTAAGGCCCAGGAATAATTCATGCGTAGTAAATGCACTACCCACTGAATTGTTCATTGGAATCTCAAACGTATAACCGAATTTTAGTTTATCGCCTAACTTGGCTTGCACCTGAACTCCATACGTATTGAAGTTGCGTGTAAATACACCAGCTGTATATTTTTCGTTGAAATTGAAGTTAAGGTTTAGATCAACTGACATAGGCGATCCTTTTACAGCACGTAACAAGACAGCGGGTTTAAACCGGATGTTTTCATTGATAAAATAAGCATAGGATCCAAATACATAAAGAGTTCTATCGTAGAGTTGAAAATCCTGACCACCCTGACTGAGGGTAGTATTTAATAATCGTGGAATAGAAACCCCGAAAAAGAATTTATCACTTTTCAGTATGGCACCCGCACCGAGGTTAGGTTTGGAAACATTTTCATTTTGTATGAACGCTTCATCCGTAGGATCATCCAGATTAAGATCGCTGAAATTATTTCTGAAATTGATAAAACCGGCTTGCATACCAAAGCTAAAGGTCTTCGTGTCATCAAGAGGAAGTTTATAAGAGAATGCACCTTGCACTTCGGTATTTTTAGCACCTCCGATCTGATCCTGCACTACTAAAAGACCAAGACCTACCTTATTCTCCACCAGCGAAACATGACTATTAAAATTGAATGTCTTTGGATTGCCTTCGAAGCCGCCCCATTGATTTCGATACGCTACGGAAGCATTAAAATTATTGTTTAACCCGGCATAGGCGGGGTTGATGACCATCGGGTTGTTAATATATTGGCTATAGAGTGGATCCTGCTGACCAAAAGCTGCTGCTGTAAGTAGTATAAAGAGGGTAGCTGGTAAAAATCTTTTCATAGTCATTTAGTAATAGTAAAAAATCCAGTCATCATTCTTGAGCGGTAGTAAACACAAGGATAATTGATCCTTACGGAACAATTAACAGACGATAAATATAATAAATATGAGATATTTAAGAGCCTGTTTAGTAAAATTTAAAAATGGAGGGCAATGAAACCCATTTCTAGGGCAAGCCACATAAGTAAGTCTATAATATTCTTGTGCGCGAGGAGTGCTCACCTACAGCCAGGGATATTCAATAGTTCGGGTAGGCCTAATTAGAAGGTGTTTGTAAATGGAGCCCGTTCCTCATCCATACCTAATGAATGCTAAACTTATCAAAAATTTTAGCATTTTAAAGGTTTGCTAAATGCTTTAAACCTGGTATGCACTCAAACATCTGTTGGATTCTTCGGTGATCTGGTTACCTGATTATCCGGTGCGGGCAAGAGAATGCGGGCAGGTAAATTGAAATTGAACTTGGTTTTAAAGAAGTTGTTATAAGCTACATTCCTTTATTGCACATGCATAATATTTCCATCATTATTTTTCTTTTAGCGATCGTAACGGCACTCGCTCAGGTTACTGATCGTATCAAAATACCATACCCGATATTACTTGTTTTGGTCGGAATTGGTATCGGTCTTGTGCCCGGACTTCCGCATGTTGATTTAAATCCTGACATCGTCTTCCTGGTGTTTCTACCACCCGTGTTATATGCAGCTGCCTGGTCTACTTCGTGGCCAGACTTTAAAGAATCTATAAGACCCATTTCTCTTTTAGCGGTAGGATGCGTTTTGTTTACCACCGTGCTTGTAGCGATGGCGGCCCATTATTTTATTCCAGGTTTTGGCTGGGCCGAGTCATTTGTTTTAGGAGCTATTATTTCACCACCCGATGCGGTGGCTGCGGGTGCTGCAACCAAGGGTTTGAAACTGCCGAAACGGATTATCACCATCCTGGAAGGAGAGAGTCTTGTAAATGATGCCACGGGATTGATCGCCTATCGCTATGCAATTGCTGCCACCGCCTCGGGTTCGTTTATCTTTTGGCTGGCGGGCATCAACTTTTTTTATGTGGCTGGTCTTGGCATTCTGATGGGGTTGGCGGTAGGGTATATCTTTTTCTGGATTCACAAAATCACGCCTAACAATGCAACTACTGATACTACGTTTACATTGTTAACTCCTTATGCCGCCTATTTGGTGGCGGAAGAATTTCATGCCTCCGGAGTCTTAGCTGTTGTAGCAGCCGGATTATTTTTGTCACCCCGATCATCGGAAGTATTTTCTAATCGCACGCGCCTGCAAGCTACAGCCGTATGGGATACCATGATTTTTATTTTGAATGGCGTCATCTTTATCCTGATCGGATTGCAGTTACCCATGATTCTGGACAACATTAAACAACATTCTCTTACATCACTCATCCTATATGGATCCCTGGTGAGTATGGTTACAGTGATTGCGCGGATCATTTGGGTTTTTCCAGGCACCTATATTCCGCGCTGGCTAAGCAAGGGAATAAGGGAAAGGGAGACGGAAACCTCTGTGCGTAGGGTGAGCATTGTGGCCTGGTCCGGTATGCGCGGCATTGTGTCACTTGCCGCAGCCCTTGCGTTGCCGATCATGGCTACAGATAAAATGGCTTTTCCTAACCGGGATATGATTATTTTCTTAACCTTCTGTGTGATTTTCGTAACGCTGGTGCTACAAGGCATGACGTTGAGAAGACTTATTCGCTGGTTAGGAGTAAAGGAAGACGATAAACATGTGCGTGAAGAGGAGGCTGCTCGTGTACGCATTTCTTCTTCCGTGATTGAGCACATTGAAGAGAATTATTCTCTTGCGCTCAGTGAAGCAGTTCTTAATCAGATCAAAAGTAAATATGAAATTAGAATTCAGCGGATCCGAAAAGACAGTACCGAACAACGAATGACCCCTGAACAGATAAGTGAGTTTCACCGAATTCAACAAGAACTGGTAGCCCGTGAGCGTGAGTTTATTTTGAAAATGCGCAAAGAAGGTAAGATAAGCGATGAGGTGTTGCGTAAAGTTGAGTACGAATTGGATTTGGAGGAGGCCAGGTTGGAATTGGATTCGTGATAATGAGTTAAATAAAAAAGGGAGAACCTGAGTTCTCCCTTTACCATAAAGTCGTTGGCGGCTAAAGTTTACGAAGCCAGATATTTCTGAACTGCGTTTTGTTGCCATGATCTTGTAATGAGATTACATCATCACCGTGTGAAGAAGGGTAATCATGCAAGCCAATGTATTTGGTAAGGCCATTGATGGTTGTATTGTTTTGAACGACAACGCCATTGTGCAATACAGTTATCCGTGCAGGAGAATCCAGTAGACCATCCGCTTTAAAGCGAGGGGCTGTATACACGATATCGTAGGTATTCCACTCTAGCGGAGTACGCATGACATTTACTAAGGGCGCATGGTCTTTGTAAATACTTCCGGCCTGCCCATTGCGATAGGTGCGATTGTTATATGAATCCAGGATTTGCAGTTCATAACGATTTTGGAAAAATACTCCGCTGTTGCCACGCCCTTGTCCAACGCTTTCCACTATATCAGGTGCGCTAAACTCGATATGTAATTGACAGTCTCCGAATGATATTTTAGTTTGAATGCCACCTGAGCCAGGCACAACTTCCATGTGGTCGTTGTCTACAATTTTCCAGGGCGCAGGCTTGGTAACATCTTTCTGACTTACCCATTGATCAAGATTTTTGCCATCAAACAAAATGATCGCATCCGATGGAGCATCGCCTAACTTTTTAGCCGGAGTGATAACTTTTACTTCTGGTTCCCAGATTTCAGTCATTTCAGGCTTCATGGGCATGGGCGAAACTGCCGGTGGTGAGCTTGGATATCCCTGTTGAGCCAACGAAGGAGTAACAGCATAGACTGCGATGACGAGCAGAAAGAGCCATGTTTTATTTGATTTCATAGTCAATGGATTTGAGTAAGTAATAATCAAACTTATTACAAAAATTTCAACTTTTAAACCCGAGCTATAAGGTCGGTTTGGATTAAGTAACAGTGGTCAATTTACTTCTGATGTATTGGATCTTACGCGTGGTTCCATACCTGCCTACGCGAATTTGAATTGCTGTGGATTAGCATACTGCGCCAGGTAGGCATCGATTTCCACGTAGAAGGGTTCGTTGGTGAGATGGGTAACGGCTTTGGTTAATACCTGCTGAACTATTTTATCGTAGGTCTCGAGGTCGGCATTGGATTTTTTTAAATCCAGCAGCCGATCTTTTACTGTATCGATCATTTTCTTGTCGGCTTTTATATTGAATTTATAATCGAGATAGGTGGGCAGATCGCTCATCATTCGATTAATAATCAATTCACGATGGGCCTTTAAAATTTCCTTCAACTGAACCAGCAGAACTTCTGGATTTGTATCGATCAGGGATTTATTACCTAACAGGGCTGACTTAATGGTTTTCATTTTTTTTGAGTTTATCCTAATAGAAGTTGATCGATTTCGTTGAAGAATTCCTGGTTGTTAAGTTTAACCGTTGTTCTTTTTTTAATCTGCTCTACGATAGAAGCGTAGTTTGTTAAATCAACATCCCGCTTTTGCAGATCCATCAATTTGGTTTTGATTACTTCCAATTCAGTTTCGTTGGCCCTTGCGTGATACTTAAATGCGAGGAAGTAGGGAATGTCCTTCAATAGCCGGGTAATCAGTAAATCCCGGTGCTGATTCAATACCTGCTTCAACTGAAAGAGCCTTACATTTCGATCGCGGGCTGTAATAAACCGTTGCCCAACGAGCGGAGATTCTATGATTTTCATAACCATCAATGTTTGATTACAAACATTGTAAATACTAATTATATTAGCAATATTAATTACTAAAATATTTAGCTTTTAATAAAATGCCTATTTTTGATCTGAAAATGGATTATTTAAAATGACGGGCATAAAAAAAGGGCCCTAAGGCCCTTGATTATGAGTTAAGTGGATAATCAGCAAAATTCGTCAAACACTTCTACCAGGTGCTCGCCAATCATTTGGGCGTTACGGCCTTCGATGTGATGACGCTCTACAAAGTGCACCAATTCACCATCTTTAAATAATGCAATGGCAGGAGATGACGGGGGATAAGGCAGCGTGTATTCCCGGGCTTTGGCAACAGCCTCTTTATCTACTCCGGCAAATACGGTAGTAAGATGATCAGGCTTTTTACCGCTGTTTTGCAAGGCCCATTTAATACCCGGCCGCGCAGCACCGGCCGCACAACCACACACAGAGTTGATCACTAATAATGTAGTGCCTTTGTGGTCTGTCAATTCCTTATCAACTTCTGCTGCTGATTTCAGTTCTTTAAAACCGGCTACCGTTAAGTCCTGGCGCATGGGTGCTACTAATGGTTCTGGATACATATTTTAAGAAATTATGAATTTAGAATTACTATTTACGAATTTTTTTCTCTCTGTTAGACTAACACTTTTACAAACCTCAAAGTTCGGATAGGTTTTTTACATAAAGCCAAGTTCAAGTTTGGCCACTTCACTCATCATGTCCTGAGAGTAGGGTGGATCAAACGTAAGTTCTACTTCTACACTGCTCACGCCCGGTATTTCTTTTACCCTCTGTTCTACTTCCACCGGAATTACTTCGGCCGATGGACAAGAAGGCGATGTAAGCGTCATCAAGATAAAGACATTGTTTACCGGAAACACACTGATCTCATAAATAAGACCGAGTTCATAAACATCCACCGGAATTTCAGGATCATAGACCGTTTTGATAGCGGCAATTACCTTGTCGCGAAGTTCGCCTTGTGGTACTTCTGTAGCAGATTCCATATTTTCAACCAAGTCACTCACGAGATTTCCTTTTGGGTTTTAAATGCCAGGGCGTAAAATTTCATTTGTTTGATCATAGATGCAAAGCCATTGGAACGCTGGGTACCGATGAATCGTTCCATGCCAATTTTGTTCATAAAGTATAAATCTGTATTTAAAATACTGTCCGGACTCTGTCCGTTAAAAATACGAACCAATAAACTAACCAATCCTTTTGTGATGGCTGTGTTGCTGTCGGCTTCGAAATAGATTTTATCATTTTCTACTCGTGCCGTCATCCATACCTTCGATTGGCAGCCCTTCACAATATTCTCTTCTGTCTTAAGGTTTTCATTCATGACCGGAAGTTTCTGGCCCAACTCCATGATGTAGAAGACTGTCATCTCCATGTCTCCATCCAGCAAGGAGAACTCATTAATAATCTCATCCTGAACCTGATTGATTGTCATGGTTTCAGAAATTTAATAACCCGGTCAATTCCTTCAGCTAATTGATCCACTTCATCTTTTGTATTATACACTGAAAACGATGCACGTACGGTTCCTTCAATGCCGAAGTGGTCCATCAGAGGCTGTGTGCAATGATGTCCGGTGCGAACGGCAATGCCGCGCGTGTCCAGCATCTGACCAATGTCAAAATGATGAATGCCTTCGATGATAAAGGATTGAACGCTTACTTTTTCTTTGGCTGTTCCAACGAGTTTAACGTGTGGTATAGCGGATAGCTTCTTAACGGTATAACTCAGTAACTCATTTTCATGAGCCGCTATATTTTCTTTTCCCAATTCATTAATGAATTGAATTGCTTCGTTCAAAGCAATTACATCGGCAATGTTGGGCGTGCCGGCTTCAAATTTATAAGGCAGATCGTTGTAGGTAGTTTTAGCAAACGTCACCTCTTTGATCATTTCGCCACCACCCATGTAAGGGGGCATTTTTTCCAAGAGTTCTTTCTTTCCGTAAAGAATGCCCGTGCCGGTTGGGCCGTACATCTTGTGCGAAGAGATGCAATAGAAATCGCAATCCAACTTCTGTACGTCTATTTCCAAATGAGCCGAAGCCTGCGCTCCGTCAATCAATACTACGGCACCCACCTTATGAGCAGCGTCAATAATTTCCTTGAGTGGATTGATTGTGCCTAGGCTATTGGAAGCATGGTTAACCGCTACCATCTTTGTTTTCGCAGATAGTAATGCGTGATAGGCATCCAGATCCATTTCACCAACTTCAGTAATGGGAATTACCTTAAGTACGGCCTGCTTTTCTTCACAGATCAACTGCCAGGGAACAATGTTGGAGTGATGCTCGAGGCCAGAGATAATTACTTCATCACCTTTTTTCAGGAACGCTCTTCCATAAGAAGCAGCGACCAGATTGATACTCTCTGTAACCCCCCTCGTAAAAATGATTTCCTCTACATGCTTTGCGCGTATGAATTGCTGCATCGCATGTCGTGTTTGTTCATATGCTTTTGTAGCTCGTTCCGCGAGTGTATGAATGCCACGATGAATGTTGGCATTGTCTTTTTCGTAATATGCAGTCAGCGCATCAATAACCCGTTTTGGTTTTTGATTGGTTGCTGCATTGTCGAGATAAACCAACGATTTGCCATTCACCAATTGGTTCAAGACCGGAAACTGGGTCCTGATCTTTTCAATATCCAATCGGGTAGTGGCTACGGTGTTCATGATCAAAAATTCTTTTGCAGTCGTTCGGCAATCAGATTGTCTAGATATGATTTCAAAGTTTCATTTTTAATCGGTGTGAGTACCTCGCTGGCGAATGCATATAACAACATCGCTTTTGCAATGGGTACGGCAATTCCGCGCGAGCGCAAGTAAAACAAAGCCTCTTCATCCAATTGACCCGAAGTGCAACCATGTGAGCACTTCACATCATCCGCCCAGATTTCTAATTGTGGTTTGGTATTTACTGTTGCCGAATCCGAAACAAGAATATTGCGGTTCGATTGAAAGGCATTAGTTTTCTGTGCGTGGGGGCGCACGAATATTTTTCCGTTGAAGATGCCTTTGGAGTTGCCATCCATAATTCCTTTATACATTTCATTGCTGAAGGAATTCGGCTTCTTGTGATCCACTACCGTGTGATTATCGCCCAGTGTATTTCCATTGAGTAAATACAAACCATAGAAATGGGATTCACAATTTTCACCATCGATGATGATGTTAAGATTATTGCGTACCAATTGTCCGTTCAGCGTAAGCGTAAAAGTATTTAGCAAGCTGGCATCCGACTGATGAATAACCGTATTGGCAACCTGATAACTTTTGCCGGCATCGTTCTGAATCTTACAATACTCGAGATGCGATTTTTCTTTTACGATCCATTCTTCTGAGAAATTATGAAACACGGAGTGGGTTCCTGTCGAATCAAATTTTTCGACTACGCTGAGCTGACTCCCTTTGTCAAGGATGCCTAAAAGTTTTGTCTGGCTGATTACCTGACTGTTTCCGGCATCATTCAGATGCAAAATGAAAATAGGTTTGGAAACATGGGTATCTGCCGGAACATGAATAAACAAACCATCGTGCCACAAGGCTGAATTCATCGCTGCGAAAGGATCACTTTCCGGATTGAGTACTTTATCAAAATAGGGTGCAAGGGTCGCACTATCTGTTTTGAATGCTGCGTTGAGTGTATTGATTTTTACTTCACTTTCCGGACTGATGATTGTAGAAAGCGATTCGGAATACTTTCCATTTACAAATACCAGTATGTTGGCATCCAGGTTTGGAATTAAAAATTCCTCGATGGACTCAATCGTTGACGTAGACTGTAAAACACTCCAGTCAAAATTTTTCTCTAAACTCTTTGCAATAGGAGTGAAGCGATATTCTTCCTGTTTGGCTGCGGGTAACCCGGTTTTCTCAAAGAAAGCCAGTGCCTTGTTACGATATTCTTTAGCAACATCAAATTTACATCGATGAAAGGCCTCGACAATTTCGTTTTTAGTATCGCGGGTATCGGTCGTACTCATATCAGGCAAGAGCTGCTTCATTTTTAATCCAGTCGTACCCCTTGGCTTCAAGTTCAAGTGCCAATTCTTTCGTTCCGGACTTTACTATTTTTCCTTTGTAGAGCACATGTACAAAATCAGGAACTATATAATCCAGCAGTCGCTGATAGTGGGTAACGACAATAACTGCATTATTTTTATTTCGGAGTTTGTTAACGCCATTGGCAACAATGCGAAGTGCGTCAATGTCTAACCCTGAGTCAGTTTCATCGAGGATAGCCAACTTAGGTTCCAGCATCGCCATCTGGAAAATTTCATTACGTTTTTTCTCACCACCTGAGAATCCTTCATTGAGTGAACGACTTAAGAGAGATTGATCAATTTCAACCAGCTTCATTTTTTCTTTCATCAATTGAAGAAATGAAACTGCATCTAAGGCTTGCTGTCCACGATATTCGCGAATCTGATTTAAAGCTGTCTTCATGAAATTGATGGTGCTCACACCTGGTATCTCCACGGGATATTGAAAGGCCATAAAGATGCCTTCACGGGCGCGATCTTCCGGGTCAAGTTCCAACAGGTTTTTGCCAAGGAAATCAACTTCACCATTGGTTACTTCAAAATCTTCTCGTCCGGCTAATACGGATGCCAGTGTGCTTTTTCCAGAACCGTTAGGTCCCATAATGGCGTGTACTTCCCCGGCATTTACTTTTAGATCAATCCCGTTTAGGATTGCTTTCTCACCAACTTTTGCTTGTAGATTTTTTATCGTCAACATGTATGTATAATTCTAGTTTTTTTTTGTTCTACGCAAAGGCGCTAGGAACGAAAACATCTCAGCGACTTTGCGTCTTAGCGTGCAATTTTTATCCAACGCTGCCCTCCAATGTGAGAGCCAAAAGTTTTTGTGCTTCCACAGCAAATTCCATAGGAAGTTGATTCAAGACTTCTTTCGCATACCCATTCACAATCAATGCTACAGCAGCTTCTTCATCAATACCACGCTGTAAACAATAGAAGATTTGATCTTCCCCAATCTTTGAAGTCGTAGCTTCGTGTTCAATACGGGCACTGTTGTTTTCTACATCGATGTAAGGGAATGTATGTGCTCCGCACTGATCACCCATTAAAAGTGAATCGCATTGAGAATGATTTCTTGCATTCGAAGCACGCTTCATTACATGCACCTGACCGCGATAACTATTTTGTGATTTACCAGCAGAAATTCCTTTACTCACAATGCGTGACCTTGTGTTCTTGCCGATGTGAATCATTTTTGTTCCGGTATCGGCTTGCTGATAATTGTTAGTAACGGCTACCGAATAAAACTCACCAACCGAATAATCACCTTTCAAAACACACGAAGGATATTTCCAGGTGATGGCTGATCCTGTTTCTACTTGTGTCCATGAAATTTTGGAATGGTCGCCAAAACAAAGACCACGTTTGGTAACAAAATTATAAATGCCGCCTTTGCCGTTTTTATCGCCCGGATACCAGTTCTGTACAGTTGAATATTTAATCTCGGCATCCTTCATGGTATACAATTCCACCACAGCAGCATGCAATTGATTTTCATCGCGCATAGGAGCGGTGCAACCTTCCAGGTAACTTACATAGGAGCCTTCATCGGCTACAATCAAAGTTCTTTCAAACTGACCCGTATTTGCTGCATTGATTCGGAAGTAAGTAGATAACTCCATGGGGCAGCGTACACCTTTCGGGATGTAACAGAAGGATCCATCTGAAAACACCGCTGAGTTAAGTGCAGCAAAGTAGTTGTCGTTCATGGGAACAACGGAGCCCAGATATTTCTTTATCAGTTCAGGATGTTCTTTTACGGCTTCACTGAAAGAACAGAAAATAATGCCCAGTTCACCAAGTTTCTCTTTGAATGTGGTAGCCACCGAAACACTGTCAATAACTGCATCCACCGCTACACCCGTTAATCTTTTTTGTTCCGTAATGGAGATCCCTAACTTCTCGAAAGTCTTCACCAACTCAGGATCAACTTCATCAAGACTGTTAAGGGTTGTCTTTTTTTTAGGTGCTGAGTAATAAATTATGTTTTGATAGTCGATAGCAGGGTAGGATACATTAGGCCAGGTGGGCTCTTTCATTTTCTGCCATAGTTTGAAGGCCTTTAGTCTCCACTCAAGCAGCCATTCCGGTTCACCTTTCTTGGCAGAAATAAAACGCACAGTTCCCTCATTCAAACCCATGGGAGCCTCATCGGCTTCCAGATTTACATTCCAGCCATGCTCGTATTCTTTCGAGGTAATTTCTTCCAGAACCTGATTGCCTTTACTCATCGCAGTCTATTTAGACTAATTTCAAATAATAGTCAAAAATACAACAAAACTCACTGTCTAAGGTTCTAAAAATGTGGAAAATATTCCCTAGGTGAGCTTAAGGTTCCGGTCGAGGCTCTCTTCCAGCGAAATCATGGTCTCGGTTCTTTCAATACCTTCCACTTGTTGCATCTTGTCGTGTAGTACCTCTTTGAGGTGGTTGGTGTCGCGACAATGGATTTTTATGAACATTGAGTAGTTGCCAGTGGTATAATGAATATTCGTTATCTCGGGTATGCTTCTTAGTTTGTTAAGCACCATATCATATAAAGCGCTCTTTTCCAGATAAATACCTATAAAGGCCGTAATATCATATCCAAGCTTTGCATAGTTGATTCGCAAGGTTGTCTTTTCCAGGATTCCGGCATCTTCCATTTTATTCATGCGCACATGCACAGTTCCTTGTGAAACATTAACCTTTTTGGCCACTTCGGTATAAGGCCTTTTTGCATCCTGCATCAGGATTTCAAGAATCTTAAGATCAGTGCTATCAATTTCAAAATTTCGGCTCATGGTAAGGTGGTTTTTTCAAATCTATTAATATTGTAGCTAATAAATTAAATATTGTGCAATAATTTTAAATTATTGTTGACATAAAATCATTTATTACGTTACTTTGCTAAATAATTTACAATGTAGGGTGTTGAAATTGGCAGACAAGCCCTCCTGTCTCGGGGGTGAGGAGCAAAGGAGAAACGCAAGGTAATGGGTTGACCACTAAATGTTTTCTTATGCCTTGCAGCTAACTTCCTCGTGAAGGTTCGAACCCTTCCTCTACAGCAAACGCCCCGATCGAAAGATCGGGGCTTTTTTTATTTGCATACCCCCCCAATACAACGAATCAACCGATTGCTGAACCCACCTTTTTTTTCTTTCTTTAGAAAAAGAAATTAGAAATGAGCCAACCCTGGATTTCAAGATATCCGAAAGAAATACCACCACAGTTAGGGCCGTATGAATATGATTCACTTATCGAATTGTTTGAAGTAGCGGTCTTGAAGTATCCCAATCGGATTGCCTTTGAAAACTTTGGCAAGCAGATAACCTTTGGCGAGGTAGACAGGCTTTCTACGGCTTTTGCTGCGTATCTGCAGCAAGAACTTGGGTTGAAGAAGGGTGAAAGGATAGCGATACAAATGCCAAACCTGATTCAATTTCCAATTGCATTCATGGGTTCCATTAAAGCGGGGTTAGTTGTTGTAAACACTAACCCATTGTATACACCACGCGAAATGGAATATCAGTTTAAGGATGCCGGTATTTCAGCCATAGTAATCGTTTCTAATTTCGCACATAACCTCGAACAGATCCTGCCAAAAATTCCCGCCAAACATATTATTGTTACTGATATGGGCGATATGATTGGCGGTGTGAAGGGAGCGGTAGTGAATTTTGTTGTCAAGTACATTAAGAAATTAGTTCCGAAGTACAATTTACCTGCGGCAATTTCATTTAAATCAGTCTTAAGGAAAGGTCAATCGCTGAAGTATAAACGTCCGGAGATTCATATTGAGGATCTCGCGGTGCTTCAATATACAGGTGGCACCACCGGTGTTTCAAAAGGGGCACAGCTTTCACATCGCAACATCATTGCTCACAACATGATGATTACGCATTGGTTCAAGCCACTACTCACCGAAGGTCAGCAAGACATTATTATTACTGCTTTACCGCTCTATCATATTTTCGCGCTTACGGTCAATGGATTATTAATGTATACACAGGGTGTAAAGAGTGTACTCATTACAAATCCCCGTGATATTCCTGGCTTTGTAAAAGAGTTAAAGAAGCATCGCTTTTCTATCATCACTGGTGTAAATACCCTGTTCAATAGTTTGTTGAACAATCCTGATTTTAAGGATTGTGATTTCTCGGCCTTAAAGGGTGCCATCGGTGGCGCTATGGCGATACAGGATATTGTAGCTAATAAATGGGAAGAGGTTACCGGCCATCCTTTGGTGGAAGGTTATGGATTAAGTGAAACTTCTCCGGTTTTATGTTGTAATCCACTTGACGGAAACCATAAGCGCGGTACCATTGGTATTCCGATGCCTAGCACAAACATTGGTATTTTTGATGATGAGGGAAACAAACTGGGGCAAGGTGAAGTAGGTGAGATCTGCGCACAAGGTCCACAGGTAATGCGTGGCTATTGGCAACAAAGTAATGAAGGTGTTTTCTTCGAAGGGGAATGGTTTCGTACAGGAGATATTGGCGTGATGGATGAAGAGGGCTTTTTCAAGATCGTAGATCGTAAAAAAGACATGATCAAGGTTTCCGGTTTCAATGTGTACCCGAATGAAATAGAAAATTTATTAGCAACACATCCCAAGGTATTAGAAGTAGCGGCCATTGGAGTAGCTGATGCAAAATCGGGCGAAGCCATTAAAGCCTTTGTGGTAAAGCGCGATCCCAGTTTGACTGAGGAAGAACTAAAGACTTATTGTCACGAGAACATAACCAACTACAAAATTCCACGTCACTTTGAATTTCGCACCGAATTGCCAAAAACCAATGTCGGAAAAATATTGCGAAGAGCTTTGAAGGAAGAAGAAAAGGCGAAGGCAGCTTAAAATAAGACGAACTTCTACCTCCCTTTTCCCGTTTGACAGAAGTAATTTACTCTTGTGAACATCTTATTAATTACGCAGGAAGATACACTTGCAGGATCAACCTATTCTGTTACTTATCTAGCTAAAGGACTTGCCGCGAAAGGTCATTGGGTGGTGGTGGCCGCACGTCCTGGTTCCTTGCTAAACCAATTATTGGAAAATTCACAAGTAATATTTGTACCCTTAACGATCAAATCGAGGCTAGACCTGCATGCAATTAAAACGTTAGTTGACCTGGTACGAAAATTCGAGATTCAGGTAATTAACGCACAATCCAGCAGAGACCGATACATTACTGTATTAGCTAAATGGTTGTATCGCATTCCTGTTGTCCTCCTGCATACCCGCAGACAAATCTCTCTAAGTGTCGGTGGGTTAATTCAGAACCTGATTTATGTGGATGGAACGGATAAGATTGTAGCCGTTAGTGAAGGGGTGAAACGGTCCCTTATAGAAAAGCGAATTCCTGCCGACCATATTTCTGTAATCTTTAACGGCACTCCTAAAGACAAATACAAAAATATTCAATCGGAGGTTGTCCAATCGCTTGTCACTAAATTTTCATTTACACCGCTGGATATTGTTATTGGATGTATCGCTCGTAGAAAAAAACAGGATCAATTATTAAAGGCACTGGATCAGATAGGTCAGCCGGTGAAAGTGATTTTTGTGGGAATACAGGAAGATGAAGAACTGAAAGCCATTCGTGAATCGTTTGAATTACCACATCAGGTGTTTTACGAAGGCGAGAAAGAGGGGGCATTTGCATTACATTATTATAGTCTATTCACTTGCACAGTGCTGTGCTCCACTACTGAAGGTCTATCACAGGGATTGCTGGAATCCATGTATTTGGGAACTCCGGTCATCGCCACAGCAGCAGCCGGAAACCTGGATGTAATTCAGGCTGGGGAGAATGGCTTGTTATTTCCAGATGAGGACATTGCCGAATTGGCCAACTGTATAAAGTCCGTAACAGAGAATATACCCCTACGGCAGAAACTGATTCAAGGTGGAATTACTACTTCTAGCGATACTTTTTCCATCGATCGGACCATTCACAGCTATGAGAATTTATACTCGCAGCTATTATCTTCGCGAAAATTTTAACCCAAGCATGAAAGCATCATTCTTCATTATCCTACTTCTCAACGGTATATCGGCCCTGTCACAATTGCAACAGCCCTCCATGGTGCATTATCCACAGGAAGCACATCTAAAAAATATCCGGCAGTTGACCTTTGGTGGAGATAATGCCGAGGCTTACTGGAGTTTTGATAGTAAGAGTATCAGCTTTCAATCGAATAATAAAGAATGGGGACTTTCGTGCGATCAGATTTTTTATATGCCAATCGAGGGGATGGATTTGAGTAGTAAGGGTGCTAAGCCACCCATGATCAGCACTGGACTGGGCCGAACCACTTGTTCTTTTTACATGCCGAATAATAAAACTATTCTTTATGGTTCAACACACCTTGGCGGAAAAGATTGTCCTACCGATCCAGGCCGTGCACCGGGTGGTAAGTACCTGTGGCCGGTTTATGATACGTATGATATTTTCGTAGCGGATTTGAAAGGAAAGGTGAAGAAGCAATTAACGAAAACACCTGGTTACGATGCCGAGGCAACTGTTTCCCCGAAAGGTGATAAAATTGTATTTACTTCTACCCGCAATGGCGATCTTGATTTATACATCATGGATATCAACGGAAAGAACGTAAAACAAATCACCAATGAAATCGGCTATGATGGAGGTGCATTCTTTTCTCCCGATGGAAAGAAACTAGTATTCAGAGCTTCACGTCCGAAAACAGATGAGGCTAAGAAGGAGTATATGGATTACCTGAAACTAGGATTGGTTGCACCTACCGAGATGGAACTTTATACCTGCAATGTCGATGGATCAGACCTGAAACAGATCACTAATCTGGGAAAAGCAAACTGGGCACCGTTCTATCATCCGGCAGGAAAGAAAATTATCTTCAGTTCAAATCATAAAAGCACCCGAGGTTTTCAGTTTAACTTGTATATGATCAACGAAGACGGATCCGGGCTTGAACAAATCACCTACGATGGTGTCTTCGATTCTTTCCCTATGTTTTCACCGGATGGCAAAAAGATAATTTTCTCAAGCAATAGAAATAACAACGGCACACGCGATACCAATCTATTTGTAGCAGAGTGGGTTGATTAAATCAGGTTGTCGACACCAAAAAATTTCTCTACAATAATCAGAATGGAAAGTAATCCAAGTAGAACAGGCGCAATCCAACGTATGGTGATGTGCAGAAAACTTCTGGTTTTAGAAGTCATATAACCTTCATTTCCATGCGTTAACTCAGCATCCATATTACCGATGCCCCATTGGCGCGAGATAAAAATACACATCAGGCAGCCACCTACCGTGAGGCAGATGTCACTCATGTCGGCAATAAAGGTTAAGAAATCCTGACCGCGATAAAAGGTTAATTTGTTGAGTGCTGGTATCATTCCCTGGCTCACCATACTGGGTAATCCGCAAATAAAAATCAGTAGGGCTAACAGCCATACTACATTCTTGCGTTTCATTTTCTTCTGATCAACGAGGTAAGCTACAGGAACCTCCAGCAAAGAGATGGTAGACGTCAAAGCGGCAAAACAAACAAGCAAGAAAAAAGAACCACCAATGATACGACCTAGAATAGAACCCATTTCAGAGAATATCTGGGGTAACACAACAAAGATTAATGGCGGGCCCGAAGTGCCAATCTGCTGTGGATCAATATTAAGTTTAAAAGCCAAAAAGTGAACTAATGGAAAAACCATCAACCCTGCAAAGAAGGCAACCGAGGTATCCGCTACAGAAATAACTAAAGCTGATGATGTAATGTTTTCCTTTTTACTTAGATATGAACCATAGGTAATTAAGGCGCCCATTCCCAGGGAAAGAGAGAAGAAGGCTTGCTTCAAGCCATCCACCACAGTTTTGATTTTCAACTCACTAAAATCGGGAATAAGATAAAATTTAACTCCCGAGAATGCATTGGGAAGTGTGAGTGAATAGATGATTATTCCAATTAGAATAATGTATAGTGAAGGCATCATAATTTTGTTAGCTGCCTCAATACCTTTTTGAATTCCCTGCGATACAATGATGGCCGTAAGTGCCATGAATACCAGGGAAAATATAAAATTGGAATTGGCTAAGCCAGCCACTGAACTCACATCAAGTATATCATTCACATAACTCCCAAAAAAACCACCAAAGTCCTGGTGATTCAGCAAGTCGCCAAAAGAGATATGCAAAAAGTATCCAAAAGCCCAGCCTGCTACCACATTATAAAATGAAAGAATAAAAATACCAGCCATGATGCCAAACAAACCAAGATAGCCCCATTTGCGACCACCTAATTTATTATAGGATCCGTACGCATCACGGTTGGCGGAGCGGCCAATGGCAATCTCGCCCACCATTACCGGATAGCACAAGAGAAGAATACAAGTAAGATAGACCAGCAAAAAAATTGCGCCTCCGTTTGATCCTGCCAGGTAGGGAAAGCGCCAGATATTGCCAAGCCCCACTGCTGAACCAGCGGCTGCTAAGATGAATCCGATGCGTCCTGAAAAGTTACCTCTGTTTGCCATGTTGGATAAATTGAACGTCCGCAAAATAGACCTTAAACTAAAATTATCAAAAAGACGTTTGTATTACAGCAAGTGATTAACTTGTGATTTATTCGAATCAGGCCAATAGCTAGCCTGCTTTTTAACCTGTTGATGGAAGAGATTAAGAAACTTACAACACAAGAGAAGTCGCTCAGGATCAACTTAAGCCGTGCGATTTATGGATCGTTTGCCGAGATCGGAGCAGGGCAGGAAGTAGCAGCCAATTTCTTTAAAGTGGGTGGTGCTTCAGGGACCATCGCAAAAACAATGTCAGCCTACGACATGAAATTCAGTGATGCGATCTACGGTGTTTGCGATCGTTATGTGTGCGAGGACCGGTTGATTCAAATGCTCAATCATGAGTATAAGTTATTACCAGAACGCCTTCCGCATCGGATTAAAGATACCCGCTTCTTCGCTTTCGCGGATACGGTGGAGGTCCTGAATTTTGAACGCACGAACCAGGGGCATGGCTGGATCGGTCTTAGGTTTCAGTTAAAGCCGGAAGGTCCGTATAACGACTGCGTGGTGCACGTGAAAATGCATGACAACGATCCGTTGCAACAACAAGTGTCGTTAGGAATCTTAGGGGTGAATATGATTTTTGGTTGCATGTTCATTAAGGACCCCGAGCAAATTATAAGCTCGTTATTAGATGGCTTAACTTCCCGTAGGATGGAAGTTGATATGTTCCGCCTAAGCGGAGCCGACTTCGAACATGTTGATAACAGATTGATGGCACTTAAGTTGGTGAAGAACGGGCTTACCAAAGCTGCCATGTTTGGACCGGATGGAACTGTGATGCAACCTTCCGAAGCATTGTATAAGAAAAATGTTTTGGTTCTGCGTGGTCGCTTTAGGCCGGTTACGCACGTTAATGTGGATATGTTATTAGCGTCCAGACGTCACTTTAAACGCGAACCTGATGTTGATAAATCGCGTATGGTGGTACTCACAGAATTAACCCTCAACGATTTAAGTTCGGAAGGACAGATTGACGAAAAGGATTTCCTGCATCGGGCCGAGATTATCTGCTCGCTGGGGCAAACGGTGTTGGTTTCCAATTACTTTGAATACTATCGATTGGTAGACTACCTGTCGCGCATTACGAAAGGGAAAAAGATTGGGTTGGTGCTTGGAATTTATGCGCTTCAAAAAATCTTTGAAGAAAAAACCTATGAAAAAATACGGGGCGGAATTCTGGAGAGTTTTGCATCCCTCTTTGGCACCAATGTGAAGTTATATATTTACCCGTCCTTGCGGCAGGGGAGTGACCAGTTATTTACGTTAACGGATTTTGAAAGGGAGTTACCCACTAACCTTCGATCTTTATTCCGCTTCCTGATGGATAACAATAAGTTAGAAGACATTCGCAACGCGAACATTAATAATTTGCATATCATTTCTGATAACGTGCTCGCCATGATACGAAAAGGGGAGACCGGTTGGGAAAAATTTGTACCCTCAAAAGTTGAAGAGGCTATTAAAGAGAATGGCTTATTCGATTATCCGGTTACCAGAACAGTGCCACAACAAGTCTAACGTTGCCAATTATAGTTTCCCTTCAGCCTTCATTCGGCTGAAATACGAACGCGATTCTTTCAAAACTTTAGGGGCCAGCAGAAATCCGGAAATCATGGTGGGCAATGCCATTAACGCGTAAGCAATGTCAATAATGTTCATTACATCCTGCATGGACAAAATTGCTCCCAGGATAATGGTGCTTAGATAAAAATAGTTGTAATAATTGCCTGCTTTAACACCGGCAAGAAAAGACATGGCTTTGTTGCCGTAATAACTGTAACTAAACAAAGAAGTAATAGCAAAGAAAAAAGCACAAATCAAAAGCAGAATTTTTCCTGTTACACCTAATGAAGTTTCGAAAGCAGTAGCGGTAAGTGTTACCCCACTGGCACCTGATGTTTGCCATACACCTGTAACCAGAATAGCAAAAGCAGTAAGCGTACAAACCAGTAATGTATCAATGGCCGGGCTTAACATCGAGACAAGACCTTCACGTATTGGTTCAGAACTTTTTGATGCACCGAGGGCCATGGGAGCTGTGCCAATACCAGCTTCATTAGAAAAAGAAGCTCTGCGCACACCCGCTACAATCAGCCCACCCACTAGTCCTCCCAGCGCAGGTTCGCCATGATAATGATTCGCAGCAAAAGCATCCGTGATAACCATCCACATATAATGGGGTACCTCATTGATATGAAGAATGAGAATGGCTAAAACAGAAAGGAAATAAATGATGATCATCAAGGGCACCATCTTACCAGCCCATTTTCCAATGCGTTGGATTCCGCCTATGATAACGATGCCAGAGATAATCATTAACACAGTGCCAATAACAAATTTAGGTGTTGATATTTCAAATCCCAGCAATGGAAAGGTCGCAGCTTTAATGGACTCTGAGGTAACACCAATATCAATAATCACCTGGGTAAGTTGATTAGCTTGAAAAATAGGCAGGCACCCAATCATGGCACAAAGACAAAATAAAACCGCTAAGGGTTGCCACGATTTTCCTAACGCTTCGCGAATCACATACATCGGTCCTCCCTGAATCGTGCCTTCAGAATCTTTTCCACGATACATTACCGAAAGTGTACTGGTAAAAAAATTGGTTGACATCCCAACGAGTGCCGCAATCCACATCCAGAACAAAGCGCCCGGTCCACCGATTGAAATAGCGGCAGCCACTCCGGCAATGTTGCCCATCCCTACTGTTGAGGCTAGTGCTGTAGACAATGCTTCGTAGGCATTGATCTGGCCCGGGTCGTTGGGGTTGTTAAACTTGCCTCTGAGAATGGCAATTGCGTGTGTAAAATATTTATATTGAATGAAGCGCGAATAAAAAAAGAAAAAGAGTCCGCCTAAGATGAGTAAGAACAATACCGGAGTCCAGACACCTGTAGCAATTGCACTAATTAAATCACCCATAGAAATAAAATATAGAGTTAGCTCAAGCGGCTAAAGTATGAAATTAATCTCTTTCTAGCCGAATTAGATTTTATGT
>LNFM01002590.1_pt1:2500-37615 | contig 37615 bp, 36 predicted proteins | sample 596031 | NCBI WGS metagenome assembly LNFM01 (sample SAMN04254537, study PRJNA301005) | activated carbon metagenome | isolation source: dual media filters at the Ann Arbor, Michigan drinking water treatment plant | place: USA: Ann Arbor | reverse complement strand
CCTAGAAGGAGCGCCAGATCGCGCGTGGCACCCAGCTTCTCGGGTGCTCAGGCCTCATCGGCTTCCACAGCGATGCACGAAGAGCCCCAATTGGACCGACGCCCGAAAGCCCTGCACCGAGCGGGTTCCGCGTGGAGGGGTGAGACGTCCCCGGTGCGGGGGGCGTCCGTCTGCGGTGCGGATGCGGGGTCGTCGCGGCGCTCCTCCCCGCACGACACGGCGGGGTCCCGCCCGTGGTCAGATGGTGAGCACCAGCTTGCCGAAGTGCTCGCCGGCCTCCTCGCGGGCGTGCGCCGCCGCGACCTCGGCCAGGGGGCGCACCGAGTCGATGACGGGGGCCCACGACTGGTGGGCGACGGCGGCGAGGAGGCCCGTGAAGTCGCGCGGGCTGCCCATCGTCGTCCCGAGGAGGGAGACCTGACCCATCGTGACCGGCCGGACCATCAGCTCGACCTTGGCTCCCCCGGTGCCGCCGAAGACCACGACGCGGCCGCCGGGCCGGACGCAGCCGATGCTGTCCGCCCAGGTGGAGCCGACCGAGTCGATGACGACGTCCACGCCGCCGCCCGCGATCTCCCTCACGGCGCCGACCCAGTCGTCACCCGTGTAGTCGACGCCCGCCGCGGCGCCGAGGTCGCGCGCCCGCGCCAGCTTGTCGCCCGAGGACGAGGTGACGATCACCCGGCAGCCCGCGGCGCGGGCGATGTGGAGGGCCATCGTCGCCACGCCGCCGCCGATGCCGAGGATCAGGACGGTCTCCCCGGAGCGGATCCGCGCCCGGCTCACCAGCGCCCGGTAGGCCGTGAGGCCGGCCAGCGGCAGCGCGGCGGCCTCCTCGAAGGAGAGGCGCGCGGGCTTGGGCAGGACGTTCTCGGCCGGTATCCGGATCAGCTCGGCGTAGGTGCCGTCGTCGGGCCCGCCCAGGATGCGGAAGCCCGGTGCGGGCGCCTCCTCGCCTCCGCCCCAGCCGAGCGAGGGGAGGATGACCACCGCGTCGCCCTCCGCGAGGCCGCCGACGCCGGAGCCGATGGAGTGGACGACGCCCGCCCCGTCCGAGCCCGGGATGACAGGTAGCGGGCTCGGGGCGACGCCCTTGCGCAGGTAGACGTCGCGGCGGTTCAGCGCGGCGGCCCGGAGCGCCACCACGACCTCGCCCGCGCCGGCGACCGGGTCGCGCGCGGAGCCGATCCTGAGGACGTCGGGGGCTCCGGTCTCGGTGAGGACGACGGCGTTCACGGCGGGCCTTTCGACGGGGGCGGGGCCCCGGCAGCCTACGGCCGGGCCGCCCCCGCCGGCGCACGGACGATGGGGGGCGCATCCATCCGCGGCCGCTCCGCCCCCTCCTCCCATGCGGCGAGGGCCCTGTGCATCCCGGGCGCGGCCGCGCGGCAGGCCGAGAGATCGAGGCCCATCGATCCGGGCGGGCCCGCCGCCAGGTTGGCCACGGCGCGGTCCAGCAGCGCGCGGGCTCCGTGCGCGTTGCCCCGCCGATGGTGCTCGAGGGCGACGGCCCACTGGATCAGTCCCTGCAGGAGGCGCATCCCGGGATCGTCGCTGCGCCTCCACGCACCCTCGAGCACCTCGTGGGCGTCGAAGAAGCGCCCTGCGGCGTAGTGGTCGAGGAAGCCCGTGAGGGCATCATCGATGCCGGCCGCGCCCGGCACGCAGGACGGCCCGGGCCCGCTCTAGCCGTTCGGCGGCCGGGTCGCCGCCAGGAGCGGATAGGGGTTCACGGGCGCGCCTGCGCGCTCCCACGCCACCCGCAGCCACCCTGCGGAATCGCCGAGCGGAGCCCCCGGGGAGACCGCCGCGCCATCGCCGATTCCGGGTGCGTAGGACGCGAGAGGTCCGTAGCCGAGCCGGTCCCCGCCACTCGTCTCGATCCAGAACGCGATCCCCCGCTCGGCCTCGGCCGGGGTCGCGCCGCGCAGGGTCCCGGAGGCCATGGCCACGGCCGCCGCGCCCGGCGCGCTCGCGATGGTCACCGCACACTGGTGGCGACCCCCCTCGCACTCGCTGGGGCCGGGCTCGCCGTACGCGTCGCGGTAGGCCGCGGGTGCCCCGACGGCCAGGGCGAGGGGGAAGACGAAGCCCTCGATGACGGCCGGTGAGCCGGTCGACGGGTCGGCGCCGTCGCGCGCGCCTGCTCCCGTCGTTGCGGGGGACGCGCCGCCCCATGCGGTCACCACGGGCGGCCCGGCCGTCGCCGCGGCGTCCGCCGGAGGGGGTGAGAGGGCGGGCGCGCCGAGGCAGGCCGGCGCGGCCTCCTGGGTCGAGGTGAGCACGGGCCGCTCCGGATCCCCGCCCAGCGCCGCGTAGTACGCGCCGACGCCCGCCGTCCAGTTCGCGTTGAGATTGGTCGGGTCGTTGGACACACCGATCGGGGCCCACTTGGCGCCGATCGTCGAGAGCGTCGTGCGGCCCTCGGCGATGTAGTAGGCGGCGAGCGTGCGGGCGGCCCGGGCGATCGCCGCCGAGTCCGAGGCGAACGCGATGCCGGGCCCCAGGCCGAAGGGGTTGTGGATGGCCTGGGACGGCACGTAGGTCGAGAGGATGGTCTCGTGGGCCGCGATCGCCACCAGGGCGCGCGGGTCGACGCCCGCGGCGGTGCCCTCGGCCACGAACGTCGCCCCCTCTCCCGCCAGCGGGCTGCCCGCGCGGGCGAGCATGGCGTCGATGCCCGCGGCGTCGGTCTGCGCCAGGCAGCTCATCGCCGACACCACGCCGGTCTGGGCGGAGGCCGTGGCCGGCACGGCCGCCGAGAGCGCGCCGGCGGCGAGGGCGGCGGTCAGGAGCCGGAATCGCATCCGGCGCAGTCTAGGGGAGGTCGTCAGCGGGTCCTCGGAACGTCGGTGTCACACGTGCTCCGCTACCCTCGTCGGCGTCATGGAGCGGACCCCTGAGGAACAGCGCCGCCGGCGCATCGGGATCATCCTGGTCGCGGCGGCCCTCGTGCTGTTCGCGGCGCAGATGGTCGCGCTGGCCCTGGGGTCGCTCGAGGTCTCGGGCCTCATCTTCCTCGTCTTCGTCGCCGGCTGGTTCGTGCTGCGCTCCCACCAGCGGCGCGCCGGGGGTTAGAGCACGACGCTGAGGGTGATCCCGTCGCCCACCGTCAGGACGGCGGTGCGCAGGCGCGGGTGCCCGGTCGCCGCCCTCGTGAAGGCGACGAGCGCCGCGGCGTTCGCGTCGAGTCCCTCCTCGGGCCCGGTCACCCGTCCGCCGGCGAGCACGTTGTCGGCGACGATCAGCCCGCCGGGCCGCACCAGCCGGACCGCGTGCTCCAGGTATCCGATGTACGCCGGCTTGTCGGCGTCGATGTAACAGAGGTCGTAGGCGCCGGGCGTGAGGCCGGGGAGCGTCTCGCCCGCGGGCCCGCGGTGCACCCGGACGCGGCCGGCGATCCCCGCTGCCGAGAAGAACTCCTCGGCCCGGTCGGCGCGCTCCGCGTCGGCCTCCAGGGTGTCGATGCGCCCGTCGGGCGCCAGCCCCCGCGCCATCCACGCGGCCGAGGTGCCCACGAAGGTGCCGATCTCCAGCACCGCCCGCCCGCCGCTCGACCTCACCAGCACCTCGAGCAGGGCGCCGAGGTCGGGGTGGGTCATCATCATCGCCCACTCGTCGCCCTCCATCCGCCGGTGCAGCGCGGCGATCTCCTCGGGCACCCGGGCGAGCCGGTCGAGGTGGGCCGACAGGGCCTCGTCGATGGGGAGGCGGTCGAGGGCCACGGCGCTATCGCTTGCCCAGGCCGGCGAGGCCGGCGAGCGCCCAGGCGCCCAGGCCCGCCACCAGGCCGGCCGTGGCCAGCAGCCCCGGCCACAGCTCGGCCCATCCGAGCGTGCCGAGCTCGGCCGCGCGCGACGCCTCGATCAGGTAGGTGACCGGGTTGATGTCGGCGACGTGGCGCAGCCACCCGGTCAGCACCTCCCGCGGCGCGTAGGCCACCGAGGTGAAGACCGACAGGAACACCACGACCTGCATCAAGGGGGCCGCCTGGATCGTGCGCGCCCGGAAGGCCACGCCCATCGACCAGCATGCGGTGGCCGCGGAGAAGCCGACCGCCAGGAGGTAGATGACCAGGGTGCCGGTGATCCCCGGCAGGCCGACGCCGCCGATCAGCCCCGCGGCGAGCACGACGGTCGTGGTGAACAGGCTGCGCGCCGCGGCCGCCAGCAACGGGCCGAGGACCAGCGTGATGCGGGGCGCCGGGCTCGCGACGAGCCGGTCCACGAACCCGCCCTCGATGTCGCGCGCCAGGGTCATCCCCGCGTTGATCCCGGCGAAGCCCGCGCCCATCACGGTGGCCAGGGGGATCGTGAAGGCGAGATAGGAGGCGCCCTCGAAGGCGGGCAGCTGGGAGATCCCGCGGAAGGCCCCGGCGGTCGCGATCAGGATGAACAGGGGCATGATCAGCGACGGCAGGAACACCGACGGCATCCGGCGCACCAGGATCAGGCTGCGCCAGGCGAGGCCGCGGCTGACGGCCAGCACGTGGCTCACAGGGCGCTCCGCAGGCGGCTGCGGAAGGCGAGGAAGCTGCCACCGAGCGCGGCGGCCGCCATGCCGATGACCACCGCGAGGCCGATCAGGGTCGAGCGCGGCTCCACGCCGGTGACGATCTGGTCGCGCATCGCCTCGACCAGGTACGAGATCGGGTTGACGTCGGCGACCGCCTTGAACCAGCCGGTCATGGTCTCGCGTGGGAAGAACGCCGACGAGAAGAAGAGCAGGGCGAAGAACAGGGGGAAGGTCCCCTGGACCGCCTCGGCCGAGCCGGTGCGCAGGGCGAGCACCACGCCGAGGCCGCTGACGGCGACCGACAGGAACGCCGCCAGCACCAGCAGCACGGCGAGCCCCGCGAGGCCGCCCTCGATGCGGGCGCCGAAGGCCACGCCGACCGCGACGAAGAACAGGGTCTGCGCCATCGCGATCACCACGCCGCCTGCGAGGCGCCCCACCAGGATCGCGGTGCGCGCGACGGGGGAGGCGACCAGGCGGTCGAAGAAGCCGCCCTCGATGTCGAGCGCGAAAGCCGCCCCGGCACTGGTTCCGCCGATCAGGATCCCCTGCAGCACGGCGCCGGCGAGCGCGAAGTCGAGGAAGCCGCGCACCTCCGGGAAGCCCGGGATGGTGCCGGGCGCGTTGCCGAAGGACCCCGTGAAGATCGCCATCAGGACCAGCGGGAAGAAGAGGCTCGGCACGAGCGCCTGCGGTGTCCGCAGGGTGCCGACAACCGACCGCCGGGCGAGGGCGGCCGTCTGGGTGACGGCGGGCCTCACGCGGGCGCGGGCGCGGCGGCCGGCTCGCCGGCGCCGTCGGCGGCCTCCAGACGACGGCCCGTCCGTGCGACGAAGACGTCGTCGAGGGAGGGCATCGCCAGGTCGAGCTCCGCGGCGACCACACCGGCCTCGTCGAGCGCGCGCACCACGCCGGGCAACGACTGGGCGCCGCCGGGGAGGCGGACCGCGAGGGCCCCGCTGCGCTCGGGCGGAAGAGCCTCGCCGAAGGCCGCGAGGGCCCGCGCGCCGGCCTCGTGCGCCGCCGGGTCGGCGAGCGTGATCCGCAGGGTGGGGTCACCGACCTCGGCCTTCAGTGCGGCGGGGGTGCCCTCGGCGACGATGCGGCCCCCGTCGATGATGGCGACCCGCCCGGCCAGCTGGTCGGCCTCCTCGAGGTACTGGGTCGTGAGGAAGACGGTCGTGCCGAGCTCGGTGTTCAGGCGCCGCACCTCGTCCCACAGCGTCAGGCGCGAGATCGGGTCGAGCCCGGTGGTCGGCTCGTCCAGGAACAGGACCTCCGGCTCGTGCACGAGGGCGAGGGCGAGGTCGAGCCGGCGGCGCATGCCCCCGGAGTAGGTGCCGACCCGTCGGTCGGCGGCGGCCACCAGGTCGACGCGCTCGAGGAGCTCGACCGCCCTCGCGCGCCCGTGGGCGCGGTCGAAGCCGTGCAGAACGGCCTGCAGGTGGAGCAGCTCGCGCCCGGTCATGTAGGGGTCGATGGCGGCATCCTGCAGGGCGACACCGATGCTGCGGCGCACCGCGGACGGATCTCCGACCAGGTCGTGCCCGGCGACCCGGGCGCGGCCGCCGGTGGGCCGCAGGAGGGTCGCCAGCATGCGGACGGTCGTGCTCTTGCCGGCGCCGTTGGGTCCGAGGAACCCGAACACCTCTCCGGCGTCGACGGCGAGGTCGACGCCGTCGACCGCCCGGATCCCGCCCTTGAACACCCGCTCCAGGCCCTCGGCCTCGACCGCACGGTCGCGTGGCATCGGGCACCTCCTCTGGCGACGCCGTCGCGGAGGCTAGCGCGGGGGGCCTGACCAACGCCTGGAAGGCCGCCCGCGCGTCTCGCTACCATCGGCCCGGTGTCCGATCAGAGCACACACGCCGAGCGGATCGAGCGCCTCCGCCAGGAGGTGATGGCCGCGCTGCAGCAGCGCGACCTGGCGGCCGACGCGGAGGGGATCAGCGACGGCCACCACCACCCCGCCGAGGCGGCGACCGACGCCGAGCTGCGCGAGCGGGAGCTGCGGGAGCAGCTGCGCTGGCGCGAGCGCGAGGCGCGGCTGCGCGCCGCCCTCGCGGCGATCGACGCCGGGACCTACGGGGTCTGCGTCGACTGCGGCGCGGAGATCCCGGAGGGGCGGCTGAGGGCGCTGCCGGACTCGGTGCGGTGCGTGCCCTGCCAGAGGGTGGCGTCCCGCAGGCCGTAGGAGCCCTCCGTGCGCGGCCGGATGATGCCGAGGCACGCGACGAGGATCACGACCCAGAGCGTCGCGGCGACCGAGACGTGCACCAGGACCACCCCCCACGGGAGGCCGTTCCGGTACTGGTACTCGCCGATGATGATCTGAAGCAGGATCAGCGGCACGGCGATCTTCGCCATGAGTGAGGTCAGGCGGTCCGTGCCGCCCTCGCGCATCACCCAGGCGATCAGGATGACCGCCAGAGCCGTGAAGGCGATCGCCAGGCGCACGTGCACCTCGACGGCCGCCAGGAAGTCGCCGAAGCGCTCGGTGACGTCGTCGTCGCCCGAGTGGGGCCCGGCGGCCGTGACGATCACGCCCGACACCAGGACCGCCCCGCCCATCAGCGCCACGATGCCGGCCAGTGGCCCCCGGCGCCGGTCCCAGCCGCGCCGGCGGCCCGCTCGCCAGTCGAGGGCGCTGAGCACCAGCAGGGTCACCAGCGCGAGGGTCACCATCGACAGGAGGAAGTGCGCGCCGACGGCCAGCGGGTGCAGGCCGGTGAGCACTGTGACGCCCCCGAGCGGCAGCTGGGCGGCGGTGGTGAGCGCCACCGCTCCGGACCAGCGGCGCAGCGCGGGAGGCCCGTCGGGGATCCGCCGGGCGACGAGCCACGAGAGGATCGCCACGGCCACCACGACGGCCGACACCACGCGGTTGCTGAACTCGATCAGCTGATGGCCGGTGCTGGCGGGCACGACGTTCCCGTCGCACAGCGGCCAGTCGGGGCAGCCGAGCCCGGACGCCGTCAGGCGCACCATGGCGCCGCTCGGCACGATCACCCACAACAGGCCGAGCGCGACGAAGGTGAGGCGCACGAACGCGGTCCGGGTGCGCAGGCGATCGAGTGACGGCATCAGGGGCATCGTACGCCCGGCGCCCCGGCCCGACCGGTGTCAAGATGCACCGGATGGCGCTGCCCCTCGACCCTGGCTCGCCTCCGGTCGAGCGCCACAGCCGCGCCGGCATGGTGGCGGGCGTCGTCGTGACGCTGATCGCCGTGGCCGTCGCGATCGCCTTCGGGGTCTCCCGCCAGGACGATCCCGGGAGGGTCGTCCTGGCCGTCGTCGCGACGCACGACCAGGGCGCCGACCGGCCGCCGCCCTCGCCGATCCCCGACCCGGGCTCGCGCGAGGGGTTCGCGGACTTCGCCGCCCGGGCGCACTGGGAGCCGTCGGGAGCCCGCGAGGACGCGATCGAGGGCCGCACGGCGTCGACCGTCTTCTGGGACCGGGCCGGCCGGCGGGTGGCCTACACGGCCGTCTCCGGCGACCCGGTCGACGCCCCTGCCGATTCGCGGCGCACCGGCCGCCGCGGTGTCCTGCTGCGCAGCTTCGACGTCGGCGGGCGCACGGTGGTCACATGGGAGGAGAACGGCCACACGGCGGTGATCTCGGGGATCGGGATCTCGCGTGCCGCCCTCTACAACCTCGCCGGGGGCCGCGCGCGGGGATCGTCGTGACCCGGGGGTAATGGAGGGCACCGTCGCTGCCGAGGAGATCGGTGACAACCGACACCGCGTCCGCCGGAGCACCCATGGCAATCCGAGAGATCCGCCTCGCCGCAGCCAGCTTCGTCCTCACCGCCGCGTTCATCGTCGCCCTGCACCTCCTGACGAGCTAGGCGGTCCGGTCCGCCGCATCGCCGGCCCGGGGCCGGCGATGCGGCGAGTCCGGTCCTCGCCGCGGGCGGGCGGTGGTAGCGTCGCCCTCGTGCGCGGAGCGTCCTGGCTGGCGGGTCTCGTGGTCGCTGCCGGCCTGCTGGCCGCGCCGGCGTCCGTCCTCGCCGCCCCCGAGCCCCTCTCCGCCGAGCCCGCCGCCGGTTCGCGGGTCGCCGCCCCGCCGGACTCCGTGCGGCTGGTGATGCCGACGCGCCTCGAGGAGGCGTTCCTCGTCCTGCGGGTGACCGACCCGGACGGTCGCGACGTCTCCGGGCCGCCGGCGCGCGACGAGCGCGACCCCCGCGCCGTCATCGCGGCGGTCGACGCGTCCGGCGAGGGCCCGCTCACGGTCACCTGGCGGGTCCTCACGCGCGACGGCCATGCCGCCGGCGGCTCCTACCGGATCGGGGTCGGTGCCGACCCCGGCACGGCGGAGACCGGCTCCCCGACCCGCTCCGGCCACGGGCCGCTGCCCGTGCTCGCCCGCCTGCTGGCGCTGGTCGGACCGCTCGGCCTCGTCGGCCTGCTGGCGCTCTCCGCGGGGGTGGTGGCGCCGGCGGTCCGCGCCGGCGGCATCGTGATCCCCGGAGAGGGGGCGGCGGTGGCCGAGGGGTTCCGCACGCGCACCGGCGAGGCGCTCGCGGGCGTGACGCGGAACTGGTGGAGGGCCTGGTGGATCCTCGTGGCCGTCGCGGCGGCCGGCGTCGCGCTACTGCCCGTCGCGCTCCTGCGCGTGATCGGTGAGGGGCCCGGGGAGCTCGGGACGCTGCTCGGGCAGACGCGGATCGGCGCGGCGTGGTGGGCGCAGGCCGCCGGGCTCGCGCTCGCGGTGGCGGCGGGGCTGATCGCCGGCCGGCGGTACGGAGGGCGGGCGCCCGACACCGACGCCGGGGCCGCCCTGATGGGCGCCGGACCGCTCCTCGCGCTCGCTGCGATCAGCTGGGGCGGCCACGCCTCGGCGGGTGGCGACGCGACCGCCAACATCGTCATCGACCTGCTCCACAGCGTCGCGACGGCGGCGTGGATCGGCGGTCTGCTCGGGCTGGCCGTGCTCGTGATCCCGGCGGTCGCGCGCCTGGGTGACGCGGACCGCGTGCGGCTGGCCGCCGCGGTGGTCGTGCGGTTCTCGGCGCTCGCGCTGACGGCCGTCGCCGTGCTGGTGGTGACCGGCATCTACCGGGCGCTCGCCGAGATCGGCATCGGCGACCTCCTCGACACCGGGTACGGGCGCGCCCTGCTGGTGAAGCTCGCGCTGTTCGGGCTCCTGCTGATCGGCGGCGCCTACAACCGCCTGGTCGTCCATCCGCGCCTCGAGCGCGCCGCGCTCGGGCTGGCGCCGGGCGACCGCGGGGCCGGGGCCGCCCTGCGCATCAGCGTCCGCGCCGAGCTCGGGGTCGCGGCGGCCCTCCTGGTGAGCGTCGCGGTGCTGGTCAGTCTCGCCCCGCCCGGCTGAAATCCGCCCGCCGCGTCAGCGCACGACCGCCCTGCACGCGTCCGGAGGGCTCCACTAACATGCCGCCGGTGATCGACGACGCAACCGTCCGGCACGTGGCCCGTCTCGCGCGCCTCCACCTGGAGCCCGGCGAGGCGCGCACGATGGAGGCAGAGCTCTCGGGCATCCTCGAACACGTCGACGTCATCCAGTCGCTCGACCTCGACGACGTTCCGCCCACCACGCACGTGCTGGCCCTCGAGAACGTGATGCGCGACGACGTCCCGCGGCCGAGCCTGTCGGTCGAGGAGGCGCTCCGTGAGGCGCCCGAGGTCGTGGAGGGCCGCTTCGCGGTCGTGAAGTTCGAGCCGTGAGCGCACCGCACGAACTGACGGCCGAGCAGTGCCTCGCCGCGCTCCGGTCCGGCGACACCACGGCGACCGACCTCGTCGAGGCGGCTCTCGCCCGTGTCGAGGACGACCGCTGGGGCAGCTTCCTGGCCCACGACGCCGATCGCGCCCGTGAGCGGGCCCGCGAGATCGACGCGATGCCCGAGCGGCCGCCCCTCGGCGGCGTGCCGATCGCGATCAAGGACGCGCTCTCGACGCGCGACCTGCCGACCACCTCGGGCTCGAAGATCCTCGAGGGCTTCCGGCCGGTCTACACCGCCACCTGCGTGGACCGCCTGGAGCGCGCGGGGGCGATCGTGATCGGCAAGACCAACATGGACGAGTTCGCCATGGGGTCCAGCACCGAGAACTCCGCCTACCAGGTGACGAGGAACCCCTGGGACGCCGAGCGCGTGCCGGGGGGATCGAGCGGCGGCTCGGCGGCCGCGGTCGCCGCCTTCCAGGCGCCCTGGGCCCTCGGAAGCGACACCGGCGGGTCGATCCGTCAGCCCGCCGCGCTCTGCGGCATCGTCGGGATGAAGCCGACCTACGGCGCGGTCTCGCGCTACGGCCTGATCGCCTTCGCGTCGTCGCTCGACCAGGTCGGCCCGTTCGCGCGCACCGTCCGCGACTCGGCGCTGCTGCTGTCGCACATCGTCGGCCGCGACGAGATGGACTCGACCTCGCTCGACTGGGCCGAGCCGATCCGGCTCCCCGAGGCCACCGACCTGCGGGGCGTACGCGTGGGCGTCGTGGAGGAGCTGATGGGGGAGGGCATCGAGCCCGGCGTCCGCGCCGCGGTGGAGGTGGCATTCGACCGGGTGCGCGACATGGGCGCGACCATCGAGCGCGTCAGCCTCCCGACCAGCGGCTACGGCATCGCCACCTACTACCTGCTGGCCCCCGCCGAGTGCTCGGCCAATCTGGCCCGCTTCGACGGCATCCGCTACGGCGCCCATCTGGACGACGTGGCGGGCGATCTGCTGGAGCACTACGAGCAGGTCCGCGGTCGCGGGTTCGGGCCCGAGGTGAAGCGCAGGATCATGCTCGGCACCTTCGCCCTGGCCTCCGGCTACTACGACGCCTACTACGTGCGGGCGCAGAAGGTGCGGACGCTGATCCGCCGCGACTTCGAGGCGGCGTTCGCGAAGGTCGACTACCTCATGTCGCCGACCTCGCCGACCACGGCGTTCCCTCTCGGCGAGCGCGTCTCCGACCCCTACTCGATGTACCTCTCGGACGTGTGCACCATCCCCGTCAGCCTGGCCGGCATCCCGGCCATCTCCATCCCGTGCGGCCTCTCGGAGGGGCTGCCGGTGGGGCTCCAGATCGCCGGGCCGGCCTTCAGCGAGAACGGCCTGTTCGACGTCGCGTACGCGCTGGAGCAAGCGCTTGCATTCGACCCCTCGCCCCCGGGCGTGGCGTGAGCGCGGTGGACCTCAGCCGCTGGGAGCCGGTGATCGGCCTGGAGATCCACGTCCAGCTGCTGACGCGGACGAAGATGTTCTGCGGCTGCGCGCTCAGCTTCGGCGATGCGCCCAACAGCCACACCTGCCCGGTCTGCCTCGCCCACCCGGGCGTGCTGCCCGTGCTCAACCGCGAGGCTGTGCGGCTCGCGATCGTGACCGGCCTGGCGCTCGGTTGCGAGATCGCGCCCCACTCGCAGTTCCACCGCAAGAACTACTTCTATCCGGACCTCTCCAAGGCGTACCAGATCTCCCAGTACGACGAGCCGATCTGCGTGGGCGGCCACGTGTCGGTGCTGACGCCCGACGGGGAGTTCGAGGTCGGCATCACGCGCGCCCACCTCGAGGAGGACGCGGCGAAGCTGGTGCACGTCGGCGGGGGCGGCCGCAGGGCCGGCGCCGAGAGCTCGGGCGTCGACTTCAACCGGGGCGGCACGCCGCTGCTGGAGATCGTCTCCGAGCCCGACATCCGCACCTCCGCCCAGGCCGGGGCCTTCCTGCGCCAGCTCCGCTCCACGCTCCGCCGGCTCGGGGTGAGCGACTGCAACATGGACGAGGGCTCGATGCGCGCCGACGCGAACGTCAGCGTGCGCCCCGCGGGCTCGACGGAGCTCGGCACCAAGACCGAGCTCAAGAACATGAACAGCTTCCGCTTCCTGGAGCGCGGCGTCGACGCCGAGATCGCGCGCCAGGTGGCGATCCTCGAGGCCGGGGGGGCCGTCACCCAGGAGACCCTCCACTACGACCCCGACCTCAACGAGATCCACAGCCTCCGCAGCAAGGAGGAGGCGCACGACTACCGCTACTTCCCCGAGCCCGACCTCGTGCCGGTGGTGCCCGACCGGTCCTGGATCGAGGAGCTGCGCGCCGGGCTGCCCGAGCTGCCCGTCGACCTGCGCCGGCGCTGGGTGCGCGATCTCGGGATCAGCTTCGAGGACGCCGAGGTGCTGTCCGAGCCCCGGGAGCTGGTGGCCTACTTCGAGGACGTGGCCGGCCGGGTCGACGCGAAGGCCGCCGCCAACTGGGTCCGCGGCGAGCTGCGGGCGCAGTTGCGCGAGCTCGGCCAGGAGCCGTGGGAGAGCAGGGTCACGCCGGCCCACCTGGCCGAGCTGATCGGCCTGATCGACGACCGGACGCTGTCGGTGCCCCTCGCCAAGGAGGTGCTGGCCGAGGTGATCGCGAGCGGCGCCGCCCCGGCGGCGGTGGTGGAGGAGAAGGGCCTCGGCCAGATCTCCGACGAGGGGGCCCTGGTCGAGATCGTCGAGCGCCTCCTCGCCGAGAACCCCGACCAGGCCGCTCAGCTGCGCGAGGGCAAGGACAAGCTCGTCGGCTTCTTCGTGGGGCAGGCGATGAAGGCCTCCGGCGGCCGCGCCGACCCGGCCCGCGTCGGAGCCCTCGTCAGGGAGAAGAGCGGGCTGAGCTGACGGCGCCCCGGGCGAGGGGCAGTCGCACCTCGAAGGCCGTGCCCTCATCGGAGGGCTGCAGCGCCAGGGTCCCGCCCCATCGCTCGGCGGTGGCGCGGGCGATCGGCAGCCCCAGCCCGGCCCCCGGCGAGGAGCGCCGCCCGGCCGCGCGGTAGAAGCGGTCGAAGATCCTCTCGCGGTCGGCCTCGGCGATGCCGGGGCCGTCGTCGGACACGCGGACGACCGCCTCGCCGTCCTCCGCGCGCAGCGTCACCTGCACCCGGCCGCCGTGCCGGCGGCCGTTGTCGAGCAGGTTGACCAGCATGCCGCGCACCGCCGCCGGATCGCCCACCACCACGAGCCCGTCGGGCGCCTCACCGAGCTCGTCCACGTCGGTCAGCTCACCGAGGAGCTCGCCGAGGTCGATGGGCTCCGCCCCTGCGTCGTCGCCGTCGACCCGCGCGAGCCCCAGCAGCCCGGCGACCAGCCGGTCCATGCGCTCGACGGCCTCGGCCATGTCGGCGAGCGCCGCCTCGCGGTCGGCGGGGGGAAGGTCGTGCGCCCGGAGGGTGTCGATCTCGCCGCGCAGCGCCGTGAGCGGCGTGCGCATCTCGTGGGAGGCGTCGGCCGCGAACCTGCGCTGCTCCGCCAGGGTGGAGCGCAGCCGCCCCTGGGCGTCCTCGAGGCGTCCCAGCATGCGGTTCATCGCACGCGCGAGACCGCCCACCTCGTCCGCGCGGCCCTCGGGGACCCGCATCGAGGGGTCCTGGCTGTCGGCCACGCGGTCGGCGGCGCGCTGGGCCTCGGTGAGGGGGCGCAGCGCCCGGCGCACGATCACGAGGGCGAGCCCGGTGGCGAGGAGCGCCGCGACCAGCGCGGCGACGGCGAGCCCGAGCGCGACCTCGTCGAGGGTGCGCTCCACGTCGGTGAGGGGCCGCGCCACCGCCACCGTGCGCCGGCCTCCGTCGGCGCCCGTCTCGAGCGCGCGCACCAGCAGTCGATAGCGCTCGCCGTCGAGCACGACGGTCCGGGGGCCGCTGGGGGGCGTGCTCCCGGAGGGATCGAGCTCGACGCGCGTGCCGGCCGCATCGGGATCGGCGCTACGGGATGGCTGCACCGGCGCGCTGGGCGTGGGCGGCTCCGTGAAGTCGCGACCGCCGAGGTCGGGGCCCGACAGCTCGCGGGTCACCTGGTCGGCGGTCTCGCCGAGCGAGCGGTCCAGGCGGTCGTAGGCGCGCTCGGAGATCAGCACGTAGGCGCCGACGGCGAACAGGGCGACGGCGCCGAGCACGACGGCCGCCGCGGCGAGGGCGATGCGGGTCTGCAGCCTCATCGGGCGCGGAGCACGTAGCCCACGCCGCGGACGGTGTGGATCAGGCGGGGCTCGCCGGCCTCCTCGAGCTTGCGCCGCAGGTAACCGATGTAGACGTCCACCGCGTTGGTCTCGACGCTCGACGCGAAGCCCCAGGCGTCGGTGAGCAGCCGCTCGCGCGGCATGACCGCGTCGGGGTTGTCGAGGAAGAGGGCGAGCAGGTCGAACTCGCGCCGCGTCAGGGGCACCAGCCGCCCGCCGCGGTGCACCTCGTGCGTCGATGAGTCGAGCGTGAGGTCGCCGAAGCGGCGCACCGGCCCGGGTTCGCGGTCGCGGGCCCGGCGCAGCAGCGCCCGCACCCGCGCCACCAGCTCGGCGGTGGAGAAGGGCTTGACGAGGTAGTCGTCGGCGCCGGCCTCCAGGCCGGCGATGCGGTCGGTGACGGTGTCGCGGGCGGTCAGCATCAGGATCGGCAGGTGCTCCCCGGTCGCCCGCACGCGCCGGCAGATCTCCATGCCGTCCTCGTCGGGCAGCAGCAGGTCGAGGAGCATCAGCTCCGGAGGGGCCGCGCGGAGCTCCGCCATCGCCGCCGCGCCGGTCGCGGCGGTGACCACCTCGAACCCCTCGTACCCCAGCGCGCGGGACAGCATCGCCCGCACCTGGGGGTCGTCCTCCACCACCAGGAGCCGCCCGTCCATGGGCCTAGCGTAGTGCCTCGGCGGGGCCCCGCCGGGAACGCGCCACTCCGTCGGGTATGCTGCCCGGCCGTGAAGCACACTCTCTCGGTCCTGGTTGAGAACAAGCCAGGAGTCCTCTCCCGCGTCGCGGGGCTGTTTACCCGTCGCGGGTACAACATCGACTCCTTGGCCGTGAGCCCCACCGAGGATCCGGATCGCTCCCGCATGACCATCGCGGTCGATGCGAGCCGGTTCCCGGTCGAGCAGATCACCAAGCAGCTCGACAAGCTCGTCAACGTCATCAAGATCCGCGACATGGACCCCGAGAACGCCGTGTCCCGCGAGATGGCGCTCATGAAGGTGGCCGCCGACGCGCGCACCCGGAGCGAGGTGATCCAGCTCGTCGAGATCTTCGAGGCCCGGATCATCGACGTCACCCCGGAGTCGCTGACCATCCAGGTCACCGGCGAGACCGACGAGCTCATCAACTTCGAGCAGCTGCTTCGCCCGTTCGGCTTGATCGAGCTGGTGAAGACCGGCGTCGTCGCGCTCGCGCGCGGCGCGTCCATCACCTGAGCCCGCCAGGGCCCCCTTCCGCCACTTCCACGCCCCCGGAGCGACCATCGTGCCGATGTTCTACGACGACGACGCCGACCTCGAGGTCCTGAAGGGCAAGACCGTTGCCGTGATCGGCTACGGCAGCCAGGGCCACGCGCACGCCCTCAACCTGCGCGACTCGGGCGTGAAGGTGGTCGTGGGCCTGCGCGAGGACTCGTCCTCGGTCGCCGCCGCCCGCGAGGAGGGCCTGGAGGTCCTGTCGCCGGCCGCCGCGGCGGCCGCCGGCGACCTGGTGATGATCCTGACCCCGGACGAGTTCCAGGCGAAGCTGCACATCAGCGACATCGCCCCCGGCCTGGTCCCGGGCAACACGCTCCTGTTCGCTCACGGCTTCGCGATCCACTTCGGCCAGGTCGTCCCGCCCGAGGGCGTCGACGTGATCATGTGCGCGCCCAAGGGCCCCGGCCACCTGGTGCGCCGCACCTATGCCGAGGGCGCCGGCACGCCGGGCCTGATCGCCGTCGCGCAGGACGCGAGCGGCAACGCCAAGGCGACCGCGCTGGCCTACGCCAAGGGCATCGGCTGCACCCGCGCCGGCGTCATCGAGACCACCTTCGCCGAGGAGACCGAGACAGACCTCTTCGGCGAGCAGGTCGTGCTCTGCGGCGGCCTCACCGAGCTGGTCCGCGCCGGCTTCGACACGCTCACCGAGGCCGGCTACAACCCGGACCTCGCGTACTTCGAGTGCCTCCACGAGCTGAAGCTGATCGTGGACCTGATGTACGAGAAGGGCATCGCCGGGATGCGCTACTCCATCTCCAACACCGCCGAGTACGGCGACCTCACCCGCGGCCGCCGGATCATCACCGACGAGACCCGCAAGGAGATGAAGAAGATCCTCGCCGAGATCCAGAACGGCGACTTCGCCAACGAGTGGCTCAGCGAGAACCTGATCGGCCGCCCCCGCTTCAACGCCCTCGAGCGCCGGGACGCGGAGCACCCGGTCGAGGAGGTCGGCAAGCGCCTGCGCGGGATGATGAGCTGGATCGACACGGAGTTCTGAGCTGACCTCCACCACCACGACCGGGACGCTCGCGCGCGCCGACCTGCGGGTCCTCGTGGCCGAGAAGATCGCCGACGCGGGCGTCGCGCTCCTCTCCGAGCGCTTCAGCGTCGACGTCGAGCTCGGCTGGAGCGCCGAGGAGCTCTCCGGGCGCATCGCCGACTACGACGCGATCGTGGTGCGCAGCGCGACCAAGGTGACGGCCGACCTGATCGCCCGCGCCGACCGCCTCAAGGTGGTCGGGCGCGCCGGGACCGGCGTCGACAACGTCGACGTCCCGGCCGCCACGCGCCGCGGCATCGTGGTCTGCAACGCCGCGGGCTCCAACTCCCTCTCGGCGGCCGAGCACGCCATCGCGCTGCTCGTGTCGCAGGCGCGCAACATCCCCCAGGCCCACGCGAGCCTGGTGCAGGGCAGGTGGGAGCGCTCGAAGTTCGGCGGCATCGAGGTCACCGGCAAGACCCTGGGCGTCGTGGGCTTCGGGCGCATCGGCCAGATGGTCGCCGAGCGCGCCAAGGGCCTGGGCATGCTCGTCGTCGCCTACGACCCGCTCGTCGCGGAGGGCCGCTATCGCGAGCTCGGGGTCGAGAAGGCCGAGACGCCCGAGGACCTCTACGCGGTGAGCGACTTCATCACGCTGCACCTCGCATCCACCCCGGAGACGCGGGGCTTCGTCGGCGAAAAGGCCTTCGCGGCGATGAAGAAGGGCGCCCGGCTGATCAATGCGGCGCGCGGCGACGTGGTCGACCAGGACGCCCTCGTGGCCGCCCTGACCTCGGGGCACCTCGGCGGCGCCGGCATCGACGTGTTCCCGACCGAGCCGGTCACCGAGAGCCCGCTCTTCGGCCTGCCGGGCGTCGTCGTCACCCCGCACCTGGGCGCCTCCACCGAGGAGGCCCAGGACCGCGCGGGCGTCGTGGTCGCCGAGCAGGTCGTGGCCGCGCTGACCGGCGGCGTGGTCACCTCGGCGGTGAACATCCCCTCGGTCGGCCCCGAGGCGCTCGCGGTGCTCGGGCCGTTCCTGCCGCTGGCCAACCAGCTCGGGCAGCTGATCACGGCCCTCACCGGCGGGCCGTCGCCGATGGAGATCACCTACGAGGGCCAGCTCGCCACGCTCGACACGCGCCTGCTGACCTCGGCGATCCTCGCGGGCGTGCTCCACGGGAAGATCGAGGAGCCGGTCAACGTCGTCAACGCGGCGTCGCTCGCGGCCGAGCGCGGCATCGAGTGGTCGGAGACCACCTCCCCGCGTTCGCGCGACTACACCAACCGGCTGTCCCTGCGGTCGGGCGACGTCAGCCTCAGCGGCACGACGGTGGGCACGACCTCGCGTCCGCGCCTGGTCTCGGCCTTCGACCAGGCGATCGAGATCGAGCTGGCCCCGAACATCGGGATCTTCCGCTACCTCGACGTCCCGGGCCAGATCGGCCGTGTCGGCACGATCCTCGGCGGCGCCAACGTCAACATCGCCTCGATGGCCGTGTCGCGTTCGCGCGACGACGGTGGCGCGGTGATGGCCGTGACGCTCGACTCCCCGGTGCCGGGCCTCGCGGCCCAGAAGATCGCCGCGATCGACGGCTTCGAGAAGGCCTGGTTCGTCACGCTGGACGTCGGCTAGCCCGACCCGGGCGCCGGGCCATGAGGCTCCCCGACTTCACGCTCGAGCGCTGGTTCGCGCGCTTCGAGTTCCGCGTCCGGGTCAACCTCTGCGCGTCCGACGTGGAGGGGATGCCGCTCGCCGAGCTGCTCGCGCTGGCCGATCCGGAGTCGCGCGCGCTCTGGGACGGCATGGGCCTCGGCTACACCGAGTCGGCCGGGCACCCGGAGCTTCGCGAGGAGATCGCCGGCCTGTACCCGTCCCTCGTGGCCGACGACGTGCTGGTCTGCGCCGGGGCCGAGGAAGCGATCTTCCTGCTGGCGAACGCGCTCGCCGGCCCGGGCGACCGGGTCGTCTGCGTCCGTCCGTCGTACCAGTCGCTCCACGAGGTGGCGCGGGCGGCCGGGGCGGAGGTGGTGCCGCTCGATCTCGACCCCGCGCGGGGCTGGGCGCCCGACCTCGACGTCCTCGCGGCGGCGCTGGCGCGCGGCGCCCGGGCCGTGGTGGTGAACTGGCCGCACAACCCGACCGGCGCGACGGTCGCCCCCGAGGTCTTCGCCGACGTGGTCGCGATGACCGGGGCGGCCGGGGCGACGCTCGTCTCGGACGAGGTCTACCGCCTGCTCGAGCACGACCCCACCGACCGGCTGCCGGCCGGTGCGGAGGCCTCGGAGCGTGCGGTCAGCATCGGCGTCATGTCGAAGGCCTTCGGCCTCGCCGGCCTGCGGATCGGCTGGATCGCCACCCGCGACCGCGCGCTGCTCGCCCGGGTCGCGGCGCTCAAGGACTACACGAGCATCTGCTCGTCGGCGCCGTCGGAGATCCTCGCGCTGATCGCGCTGCGGGCCCACGAGGAGGTGCTCGGCCGCAGCCGGTCGATCGTGGAGGCCAACCTGCCGGTGCTCCACGACTTCATGGACGAGCACTCCGAGTGGCTCGAGTGGGTGCCGCCCCGGGCGGGGACCGTCGCATTCCCGCGCCTGCGCGACGGCCGCCCGGCCGAGCGCCTGGCCGAGCGCCTCGTCGCCGCCGAGGGCGTGCTCGTGCTTCCCGGGTCGGTCTTCGGCGATCAGCCCGATCGTGTGCGCATCGGCTTCGGGCGACGCGACACGCCCGAGGGCCTCGCCGGCCTCGGGCGCGTCCTCAGGTCGTCCGCGGCCTGAGGATCACCGGGGTCTGCACGAGGCAGTCAAGGGAGCCGTCCTTGGCCGACGACGACCACGCCTCGAGCATCGCGCGGGTGCGGGTCGTCCCGGGGGCCGGGACCAGCGTGAACGGCAGGCTGGCGTTCCAGCGGCCCGGGATCCGGTAGCCGGAGAAGTCGGCGCGGAAGACACCCTCGGTCGCGGTGACCGGCGTCTGCGCGATCAGGGTGCGGCCGGGCCCCTCGCGACGCAGCGACAGCACCAGGCCGTGTTCGAACAGCGGCTGCAGCTCGCGTCCGCGGGCGGTGGCGATGCCGGGGGTGGTCGCCCAGCGGGTCAGCTTCAGGCAGCCGTCGTTCAGGATCCTCGCGCCCGCGGCGGTCGTGTTGCGCCACATGTCGATCACCAGACGGCGTCCCGTGGGGCGCCCGTAGGAGACGAACTTCAGCGTGTGGCGGGGGCCGGCGACCAGGATCGTGGCGCCGCCCGGCCTCGGCCGGAGCCGCACGGTGAGGCCTGCGCCGGTGGCGTCCTGCGACCGGACGAGCAGGCCGGCGGCCCTCACCTTCAGCACGGCGCGCCCGTCGAGGGGGGCGGCGTCGGTCGCCTCGACGTCCGATGTGGCCGCGCCGAGGTCGATGCCGGCGGGCAGGACGATCGCGATCCGCACCGCCGCGGGCCGCTGGCTGATGTGGATCCCGGACGCCGACGGCTTGTGGGCCGCCATCGCCGTCGGGGCCAGCGACGCGAGGAGCGCCGCGGTGGCGGCCCCGAGGAGCGCGCGTCGGATGGGCGGGGCGGGCATCGGGCCGAATCTCCTACCCCCGTCGTCGGGCGTCAAGCACGGATTGCCCGGTCCGGCCCGCATGGGTATCCTCCGACGCATGCTCGTGGACGCCGCATCCATCACGATCCTGCCGTGCGGCCTCCTGAGGCTCCGTGGGCTCCTCCCCCGGTAGGGGGAGCTTGCCGACACCCACGCCCGGATGTGCCGGGCCCTCTCAGCCTCGAGCCCATTTCGTGAGGAGGACGTCTCCGTGACCGTCGACGAGCAGCATCCCGCAGCGCCTCAGGACCCCGCCCAGCGCATCACCTTCTTCGACACCACCCTGCGCGACGGCGAGCAGGCCCCGGGCATCACGCTCAACACCCGTGAGAAGGTCGAGATCGGCCTCCAGCTCGCGCGCCTGGGCGTCGACGTCATCGAGGCCGGGTTCCCGATCTCGTCGCCGGGCGACTTCGAGGCGGTGCGGGCGGTCGCCGCGGAGGTGCCCGGCGTCACCGTCGCCGCGCTCGCGCGCGCCAACGAGAAGGACGTGACCGTCGCCGGCGAGGCCGTGCGCGACGCCGAGCGCGGGCGCATCCACACCTTCATCGCCACCAGCGACATCCACCTCACGTACAAGCTGAAGATGGACCGTGCGCAGGTGCTGGGCGCCGCGCGCGACGCCGTCCGGCTGGCCCGGACGATCGTGGACGACGTCGAGTTCTCGTGCGAGGACGCGACGCGCTCGGACGTGCTCTATGTCGCCGAGGTCGTCGGCGTCGCGATCGCCGAGGGCGCCACCACGATCAACATCCCGGACACCGTGGGCTACACGATGCCCAACGAGTTCCAGCGCTTCCTGCTCGACCTCTACGAGGCCTGCCCGAGCCTGCACGACGTCGTGCTGTCGGTGCACTGCCACAACGACCTCGGCCTCGCCGTGGCCAACTCGCTGGCCGGCTGCCAGGTCGGTGCCCGGCAGGTCGAGGGCTGCGTCAACGGCATCGGCGAGCGCGCGGGCAACGCCAGCATCGAGGAGCTGGCGATGATCCTGCGCACGCGCGCCGAGGCCCTCGGGGGCCTCTGGTGCGACGTCAACACGCCCGAGATCACGCGCTCGAGCCGCCTGGTCAGCCGCATGACGGGCTACGTCGTGCAGCCCAACAAGGCGATCGTCGGCCGCAACGCGTTCGCCCACGAGGCCGGCATCCACCAGCACGGGGTGCTCGCCAACCCGCTGACATACGAGATCATGGACGTCCACTCGGTGGGCCTGTCCGAGAGCGAGATCGTGCTGGGCAAGCACTCGGGCCGGCACGCGCTGCGCAACGCGCTCGAGGAGCTGGGCTACGAGCTCGACCGCGACGAGCTGGACCAGGCCTTCAATCGCTTCAAGGACCTCGCTGACCGCAAGGGGCGGATCTCGGCGGCCGACCTGGAGGCGATCGTCGGCGACGAGATGCGCGTCGAGGCGGCGGGCGACGGTTACACGCTCCGCGAGATCCACTTCGAGGGGGGCACCGGAGACGAGGCGAACGCCCGGGTGGTCATGGGCGACACCGACGGGAACGTGCACGAGGCCGCCAGCTCCGGCGACGGCCCCGTGGACGCGCTGATGAAGGCGATCGACGCGGCCGTGGGCACCACCGGGACGCTGATCGAGTACCAGGTCTCCGCCGTGACGAGCGGCAAGGACGCGCTGGGCGAGGCGCGTGTGGTGTGCGAGATCGACGGGCGGCGCTTCGCCGGCCAGTCGGTCTCGACCGATGTCCTGGAGGCGAGCGCCATCGCCTACGTACGCGCGGTCAACGCGAGCCGCCACGCCGAGCACGGCGAGCGCATCGCCGGGGGAGTCTGATGTCCGGGAGAACGCTGTTCCAGAAGGTGTGGGACGACCACGTGGTCCGCGCGGCCGACGCGTCGGGCCCCGCGATCCTCTTCGTCGACCTGCACCTCGTCCACGAGGTCACCTCGCCGCAGGCCTTCGACGGCCTCCGGCTGGCGGGCCGCAAGGTCCGGCGGCCCGACCGCACCCTGGCGACGGTCGACCACAACGTGCCGACCATCGGGCGTGAGGCCGGCATCGCCGACCCGCTCTCGCGCGCCCAGATCGAGGCGCTCGAGCGCAACTGCGCCGAGTTCGGCATCCCGCTCTTCTCGCTGCGCAGCTCGCGGCAGGGGATCGTGCACATCATCGGCCCGGAGCTCGGCGTCACCCAGCCGGGCATGACGATCGTGTGCGGCGACAGCCACACCTCCACCCACGGCGCCTTCGGCGCGCTGGCCTTCGGCATCGGCACCAGCGAGGTCGAGCACGTCCTCGCCACGCAGACCCTCACGCAAGGCCCGCCCCACACGATGCGCATCACGATCGACGGTGAGGTGGGGACCGGCGTCGGCGCCAAGGACCTGATCCTCGGGACGATCGGCCAGATCGGCGTCGCCGGCGCGCAGGGCCACGTCATCGAGTACGCCGGATCGGCGATCCGCGCCCTCTCGATGGAGGGGCGCATGACGGTCTGCAACATGTCGATCGAGGGCGGCGGCCGGGCGGGCATGATCGCCCCCGACGAGACCACCTTCGCGTGGCTCGAGGGCCGGCCCGGCGCGCCGAAGGATTTCTCGGCTGCCGTGGAGCGCTGGCGCGAGCTGCCCAGCGATTGGGACGCGCGCTTCGACCGCGAGGTCGTGGTGGACGCCGCCTCGCTCGCCCCGCAGGTCACCTGGGGCACCAATCCCGGCATGGTGGCGCCGATCACCGGTCGCGTCCCCGTGCCCGACGACTACGAGGACGCCGCCGACCGCGAGGGCGTCCAGCGCGCGCTCGAGTACATGGGCCTCACCGGCGGCGAGGCGATCGAGGACATCGCCGTGGACACCGTCTTCATCGGCTCGTGCACCAACGGCCGCCTGCCCGACCTCCGTGCCGCCGCGGCCGTCGTGCGCGGCCGCAAGGTCAAGGAGGGCATGCGGGCGATGGTGGTCCCGGGCTCGATGCAGGTGAAGGCCGAGGCCGAGGCCGAGGGCCTCGACCAGGTCTTCCGTGCGGCGGGCTTCGAGTGGCGCGACGCGGGGTGCTCCATGTGCCTGGCGATGAACGACGACATCCTCCAGCCGGGCGAGCGGTGCGCGTCCACCAGCAATCGCAACTTCGAGGGGCGGCAGGGCAAGGGCGGGCGCACGCACCTCGTCAGTCCCCCGATGGCGGCCGCCGCGGCGATCGCCGGGCACCTGGTCGACGTCCGCTCCTTCGACACCGACCTCGCGGAGGTGCGCTAGATGGATCCCTTCATCCGTGTCGAGGGCGTTGTCTGCCCGCTCGACCGCTCCGACGTCGACACCGACCAGATCATCCCCAAGCAGTTCCTGAAGCGCATCGAGCGCACCGGCTTCGGCGAGTTCCTCTTCTGGGACTGGCGTGGCGAGGAGGGCTTCCCGCTCGAGCAGCCGGCCTACGCCGGCGCGCCGATCCTGGTGGCCGGTCGCAACTTCGGCTGCGGCTCGTCGCGCGAGCACGCCCCCTGGGCGCTCGAGGACCACGGCTTCCGCGCCGTGATCGCGCCGAGCTTCGCCGACATCTTCCGCACCAACTGCACGAAGATCGGGATGCTCCCGGTGGAGCTCCCCGAGGACCAGGTGCGCATCCTCATGGACCAGGCGGTGGGCGAGCCGGGGACCACGGCCGTGATCGACCTGGAGCGCCAGGTGGTGATCGCCGCGGACGGGCGGGAGTTCGCGTTCACGATCGACCCGGTGATCCGCGAACGTCTCCTCAACGGGTGGGACGACATCGCCCTCACGCTCACGCACGAGGCCGAGATCTCGGCCTTCGAGCGCGACCACGAGCGCGAGGGGCCGGTCACCACCCCCTTCGCGTGAGCCGGACGGAGGGCCGGGCGGACCGGGCGCAGGATCGTCCGCCCCGCCCGGTCCCCCGTCCAGCCAGCGCCCCTCCCGGAACCATCGCCGCATGGTCCGCACCGACGGGGGCACGGCGTCACCGCGGCCGGCCCGGCGCCGCAGGCGCCCGATGACCGCCTCTGGCGGCTCCCCCCGGGCGAAGGCCGCCTCGGCCTCGGCGCGCAGCCGGGGCCACGAGTAGGACCCAGGACGATCCCGGACGGGGGGCGGCGCCGAGAGGCGTCCGGCGTGGATCGCGAGCGCACGCGACCGGCGCCGGGTCATGGCCCCCGACGCCCGCCAGACCTGCCAGAGCGACGCCGCCAGGTCCCGCCCCGCCCGGCGGGTGAGGAACTCGGGCGACCGGTGCGCCTCGCAGAGCCAGACACGCACCCCGCACGGCAGATGCAACTCGGCGCGCCGACCACGTCCGGCGCCGACGCAGATCGCGCAGGGCGGTGCCGACCCGAGTCGCTCGCCCTTGTACAGGCTCCGTGCCATGAACCCGATGCTCCCACCACCCGACGCACCGGGCAGCGCCGAGGGGAGCCGCTGCCCACACGGCTCCGCGCCTGTCCCTGTCGCAATCGGACCCGGCGCCCAGGTCCGAATGGACCCCGTGCACCACGGGGCGCCTCCGTGACCGCTTCTCCGTCTCAGGCACGTCGGCGGCCGGAGCGGGTGCCGAGCCGAGGGGGAGATCCGGAGAGTCCGCCCTCGCGTTCCCCGGCGGGCCGACAGCCCCGGACCGGCCCGAGCGGAGAGGCCGATCGGCGATGCTCCGAGCCGCCGGACCGGCCGCCCGGTACGATCCGCCGTCGTTCGTCGTCGATGGGGGAGAGCACGCGTGCCCGAGGTGTCCGTAGCGTTGTTGCCGGGTGACGGGATCGGCCCGGAGGTCGTCGCAGAGGCCGTCCGCGTCATCGACGCGATCGCCCCCGACCACGACCTCGCCATCGACTGGCACGAGCACCTCATGGGCGGCATCTCCATCGACGCCCACGGCACGGCCCTCACCGACGAGGTGCTGGCGGCCTGCGCCGGCGCGGACGCCGTCCTCCTCGGGGCGGTCGGCGGCCCGAAGTGGGACACCACCGACCCCGACAAGCCCCGCCCCGAGCAGGGTCTGCTCGGGCTGCGCTCGGGCCTCGGCCTCTACGCCAACCTGCGCCCCGTGCGCCCGTGGCCCGCGCTCTACGACGCCAGCCCCCTGCGGCGCGAGCGCATCGAGGGCACCGACCTTCTCGTCGTCCGCGAGCTCACCGGCGGGCTCTACTTCGGCGAGCGCGGCCGGCAGCCCGACAGCGCCTTCGACACCTGTCTCTACACCACCAAGGAGGTCGTCCGGCTCGCCGAGGTCGGCTTCCGGGCCGCGGCCGGGCGCCGGCAGAAGGTCACCTCGGTCGACAAGGCCAACGTGCTGGAGACCTCGCGCCTCTGGCGCGAGAAGGTGACCGAGGTCGCGGCCGGCCACCCCGATATCGCCCTCGAGCACATGCTCGTCGACAACGCCGCGATGCAGCTGGTCAGCCGCCCGTCCGACTTCGACGTGATCGTCACCGAGAACCTGTTCGGCGACATCCTCTCCGACGAGGCCGCGATGATCACCGGCTCGATCGGGATGCTCCCGTCCGCGAGCCTCGGCCCCGGCACGCTCGGCCTCTACGAGCCGGTGCACGGCTCGGCTCCCGACATCGCCGGCCAGGGCATCGCCAACCCGATCGCGACTCTGCTGTCGGCCGCCATGATGCTGCGCTACTCGCTCGGCGCGCCCGAGGCCGCCGATCGCATCGACGGCGCCGTGGAGAAGGTCCTCGGCCAGGGCCACCGCACCCGTGACCTCGGCGGCGACCTCGGCACGGCGGCGGTCGGCGACCTCATCCTCGCCGCCCTGTAGCCATGGCGGAGGTCCCGGGCTGGGAGGGGCGCTTCTACGAGGACTTCACGGTGGGCGACGTCTACGTCCACCGCCTCGGGCGCACCGTGCTCGACGTGGACAACTCCTGGTTCACGCTGCTCACCCAGAACACGGCGCCGATCCACTTCGACCGCCACTACGCCGCGGGCACCGAGTTCGGTCGCCCGCTCGTCGACTCCACCTTCACGCTGGCGCTCGTCACCGGTCAGAGCGTGCCGGACGTCTCCCAGAACGTGATGGCCAACCTCGGCTGGGACGAGGTTCGCCTGCCCGCCCCGGTCTACGAGGGCGACACGATCTACTCCGAGAGCGAGGTCGTCAGCCTCCGGGAGTCGCGCTCGCGGCCCGAGGTCGGCATCGTCGCCGTCCGCACGACGGGCTCCAACCAGGACGGCGTGGTCGTCATCACCTTCGTCCGCACGATCATGGTCTACCGCCGCGGCCACGGTCCCGCCGGGAACCGGCCGCGCCCCGTGGCGTAAGGAGTCGATCGCGGGTTCCTTGCCCGACGATGGACGCGAACGCCGCTCTCCGGTGTACCTCCTCCGATGAGCGACGACAGACTCCTCGATGAGCGGTTGGTCGAGCGGGCCCGGGCCGGATCACGGGAGGCGCTCGACGAGCTGGTCGAGCGCCACTGGCGTCCGGCGTGGCGGGTGGCCCGGGGCATCACCGGCGACCCGCGCCTCGCGGAGGATGTCGTGCAGGAGTCGATGCTGGCCGCGCTGAGGGAGCTGCATCGCTTCGAGCCCTCGCGCGCGGCCTTCCGGACATGGCTGCACCGCATCACCGTCAACCGGGCCATCAACGCGACCCGGCGCGGCCGGCGGCACGCGGCGCTCGACGACGCGATGAGCCTGCCGGGAGAGCCGGACGACCCGCTGCACACGACCTTCCTCGAGGCCATCTCGGGTCTCCGCCCCGCCCACCGCGCCGTGGTGGTGCTGCGATACGGCCTCGACTACTCCCCCCCGGAGATCGCGGACGTGCTCGAGGTGCCGGTCGGCACGGTGAACTCGCGCCTCGCCCGGGCGCTCGAAACCCTCAGGGAGACGATGGAGTCGAAGAATGCCCAGTGAGATCGAGACCCGCCTGCGCGAGGCCCTTGACGTCGAGCCCGCCGCGGAGGTCGGCGAGCGCCTGCGCGCGGCGGTGGCCGACGGAATTCCGCGCCGCCGCCGGGTCCTCTCCTGGCTGGGCCGGGGGGTGGGCCCCGCTCTCGCCCTCGTGGGCGCCGCGGCCGCCGTGACGGTCCTCGCCCTGCTCGTGATCGCGACCCCGGGCGATCCGCCCGCCGCGCCCGTCCCGACGACGGGGGTGGAGGCGATCCTGAGGGTGGTTCCCAGCGACCCCGCCGCATCCGCCGAGGACTCGGCGGGCCGTCTGGCGGACATCCTCGCCGGCATCCGCGACAGCCGCGGCATCACCGGCATGACGGCCACGCAGGAGGGCGATCGCGTCCGCCTCTTCGTCCCGCGCACCCACGACATCCACTGGGCCCGGTCGCTCCTGACCGGTCTGGACACCGGTGTCTACGATCTGAGCGACGCGGTCATCGCCGATCGCAGTCTCGCGCGGGTCCTCGAGGCGGTCGAGCTGCCGCCCGCCGGGCCCGAGCCGTCGCGCTATTACGCCGTGATGCCGGACGCCGACCCGGGCCAGAGCCGCCTGTCCGACCCCTTCGCGACATCCGAAGAGGCGCGCGCGTCAGGGCTGAGCGCGGACCCGCGCGTGGCACGCGTGGCCTCCTCGGTGACGCTCGCCCTCGCCGACGACCCGGCTCCGGGCGGGACCCTTCGGTTCGTCGCACTCGCAGACCCCCTCGTCGCCCCCGGGTTCCTGCTCGGCGCCCGCGCCGAGGGCCGTGCTCTCATCCTCGAGATCGCCCGGGAGGCCGTCCCGGCGGTCTCGCGTCGCGTCGCCGCAGCGGATCCGGACGACCTCGCCCTCGTCGTGTCGGGGGGCATCCCCCAGGAGCTGACCGGCGCGCGGTTCTCCGGCATCGATCCGGCCGAGGGCACGCTGACCTTCTCCGTCACCGGCGGGGCTGCGGGGCTTCTCCCCTTCGTCGGCGGCGGGGGGCTCGCGGCCTCGGTCTCCGTCGAGGACTCGCGGCCCGTCGGGCCTCCCCCCGCCCGGACCGGCGACAGGCCCGCGGTGCTGCCCTCGCACTTCCGCGGTCTGACGACCGACGACCTCGCAGGTGACCCCTTCCGTCCGCGGCTCGACACTGTGCTCCGTGTGGTCGAGGCGCCCTGGGGCGGCACCGTCTGGTCCTTGTGGACCTATCTGACCGCCGACGGCGACGAGCTGGTCACGACGATCGGCCCGGTCGACGGGGCCGGCACGGGTGGCTGTCCCATCGCCCCGGACCATCCCGTCCTCCTCCTCTGCGGCGGGGGTTCGGGATATCAGCGCGACGACGTCGGCCGGACGATGCATGGCCGCGTCGGGCCGGATGTGGCCTCCGTGGCGCTCGTCCTGGCCGACGGGCGCGAGTTCCCTGCGGCGATCGGGAACGGGTTCTTCCTGCTCGTCCTGCCGCGAGACGTATCCGGTGACGCCGAGTTGATGGCGCGCGGCGACGACGGCTCCGTGCTGGAGCGGGTCGGGGCCAATGCGGCGGGCGGCCTGCCCCGAGACTGAGGGCAGGAGGCGACTGGCGTCGCGTAGTGCGCCCTGGACCGGCCCGGTAACCTAGGCCGATCCGCCCGGCGGAGCCGCAGGGGGCCCGCCGTCCGTCGAAAAGGACCACGCATGCAGGAAGCCGAGAAGATCTGGATGAACGGCGAGCTCGTCGACTGGGCCGATGCCAAGGTGCACGTCCTGTCCCACGGGCTCCACTACGGCACCACGGTCTTCGAGGGCATCCGCTCGTACGCCGCCGACAAGGGCACGGCCGTCTTCCGGCTCGACGACCACCTCAAGCGCCTCGAGCGCTCGTCGGCGATGTACCACATGCCCATGCCGTACTCGCAGCAGGAGCTGCGCACCGCCGTGCACGCGGTGATCTCCTCCAACGGGCTGGCCGGCTGCTACATCCGGCCGATCGTCATGCGCGGCTACGGCACGATGGGGCTCTTCCCGCTCGAGGCGCCGGTCGACGTCGCCATCGCGGCCTGGGAGTGGGGCGCCTACCTCGGCGAGGACGGGCTGCGCGACGGCATCCGGGCCAAGATCTCCAGCTGGCGGCGCATCGGATCGACCACGATCCCCGCCACGGCGAAGGCCGGCGGCCAGTACCTCAACTCGATCCTGGCGAAGATCGAGACGCACAAGGCCGGCTACCAGGAGGCGATCCTCCTCAACGAGGCCGGCTACGTGGCCGACGGTTCCGGCGAGAACCTCTTCCTGGTCCGCGACGGCGTGCTCATCACCCCGCCCGTCCAGGCGTCGATCCTCGAGGGCATCACGCGCGCGAGCATCATCACGCTGGCCCAGGACGAGGGCATCCCCGTCCTCGAGCGCGAGGTGGCCCGCGGCGAGCTCTACACCGCCGACGAGGTCTTCATCACCGGCACCGCCGCCGAGGTCTGCCCGATCAACGAGGTCGACGAGCACCCGCTCGGCCCCCCCGGGCCGATCACGCAGCTCCTGCAGAGCCGCTTCTTCGCCGCGACCGAGGGCCGCGACCCGCGCTCGGAGGAGTGGCTCGACTACATCGTGGCCCCGGCCTCGACCCTCTCACCCTGAACACCGTGCCCGAGCGCATCGCCATCTACGACACGACCCTGCGCGACGGCATGCAGCGCGAGGGCCTCAGCCTGTCGGTGGGCGAGCAGCTGGCCGTCGCGATGCGCCTGGCCGAGTTCGGCGTCGACTACCTGGAGGCCGGCTTCCCGGCGAGCAACCCCAAGTACGGCGAGCTGTTCGGCCTCCTCGAGCGGGAGGATCTCGGCGCGACGCGGCTGGCGGCGTTCGGCATGACCCGCCGCAGGGGCGTCGCCCCCGAGGAGGATCCGGGCATCCGCGGCCTGGCCGAGAGCTTCGCCCCCGTCATCACCATCGTCGGCAAGACCTGGGACCTGCACATCGAGAAGGTCACCCGGGTCTCGCGCGAGGAGAACCTGCGGATGATCGAGGAGTCGACCGCCTTCCTCGTGTCGCAGGGCAAGGAGGTCGTGTACGACGCCGAGCACTTCTTCGACGCGTACGACGCCCACCCCGGCTACGCGATCGACTGCCTGAGGGCGGCCGAGGCCGGCGGCGCCGCCTGGATCACGCCGTGCGACACCAACGGGGCCACGCTGCCCTCGCGCGTCGCGTCCGTGATGCGCGACGTGCGCGCCGCGCTGCCGGGCGTGGCGCTCGGCATCCACACCCACAACGACGCCGAGTGCGGGGTGGCCAACAGCCTGGCGGCCGTCGAGGAGGGCGCCCGCCTGGTCCAGGGCACGGTCAACGGCTACGGCGAGCGCTGCGGCAACGCCAACCTGGTCTCGATCATCCCGTCCCTCTCGCTGAAGATGGGCTTCGAGGTGCTCGACCCCGAGCGCCTGTCCGAGCTCACCTCGCTCAGCGTCTTCGTCGCCGAGACCGCCAACCTCCAGCCCGACTCCTGGGCGCCCTACGTCGGCCGCAACGCCTTCGCGCACAAGGGGGGCATGCACCAGCAGGGCATGAACGCCGACGAGCGCAGCTACGAGCACATCGACCCGGCCACGGTGGGCAACGAGCGCCGCGTGCTCGTCTCCGAGCTGTCGGGCCGCGGCACCATCGTCGCGAAGGCCCGCGAGCTCGGGGTCGATCTCGAGGACGACCCCGAGCGCATCGCGGGCATCCTCGCCCGCCTCAAGGACCTGGAGCACCAGGGTTACCACTTCGAGGTGGCCGACGGCTCGTTCGAGCTCCTCCTCGAGCGCGAGACCGGCGTCTACGAGCCCCTCTTCACGCTCGAGAGCTTCCGGGTGATCACCGAGAAGCGCGCCGACGGCCGCGTCGAGACCGAGGCGACCATCAAGATCTTCCACCAGGGCGAGCGCCTCGTGGCGACCGCCGAGGGCAACGGGCCGATCAACGCGCTCGACAGTGCGCTGCGCCTGGCCCTCGGGCCGCGGGTGCCCGAGCTCGGGGAGATCGAGCTGGTCAACTTCAAGGTGCGGATACTCGACGAGACCAAGGGGACGACCGCGGTCACGCGCGTGCTCCTCGACTCGAGCGACGGACACGGGACATGGGGGTCGATAGGGGTGAGCGAGAACGTCATCGAGGCCTCGTGGGAGGCGCTGCTCGACAGCGTCGAGCACGGCACGCGCCGCATCGCCCGCCTTCGCGCCCCGGCGGCGGGGTGAGCGGGGCGCAGGAGCGCATCCCGCTCGCCAAGCCGGTCATCGGTGACCGCGAGCGCGAGCTGGTCGACCAGGTGCTGCGCTCGGGCCAGCTGTCGCTCGGCCCGATGGTGCCGCGCTTCGAGCAGGCCTGGGCCGAGCGCATCGGGGTGAAGCACGCGGTCGCCGTCTCGAGCGGCACGGCGGGCCTGCACCTGTGCCTGCACGCCCTCGGGCTCGGGCCGGGCGACGAGGTGATCACCTCGTCGTTCTCGTTCGTCGCCTCCGCCAACGCCATCCTCTTCACCGGGGCGACCCCGGTGTTCGCCGAGGTCGACCCGCTCACGTTCAACATGGACCCCGCGGCGGTCAAGGCCGCCATCACCCCGCGCACGAAGGCGATCCTGATCGTCGACATCTTCGGCTACCCGGCCGAGGTGCCGGCTCTCGTGGCGATCGCCGAGCGGCACGGGCTCGCCCGCGTCGAGGACGCCTGCCAGTCGATCGACGGCTCCTACGACGGGCGCAAGCTCGGCACCTTCGGGCACCCGGCGGTCTACGGCTTCTACGCCAACAAGCAGCTCACGACCGCCGAGGGCGGCGTCGTCCTCACCGACGACGACGAGCTGGCGAAGGTGCTCTCGAGCCTCCGCAACCAGGGCCGCTCCGACGACGGCGCCTGGCTGGTCCACTCGCGTCTCGGCTTCAACTACCGGCTGTCCGACGTGCACAGCGCCATCGGCGTCGCCCAGCTCGAGCGCCTCACCGACATGCTCGCCGGCCGCGCCCGGGTCGCCGCCTGGTACCAGGAGCGGGTCGCGGGCATCGACGGCGTCACGCCGATGTACGAGGGCCCGCAGAAGCGGTCGTGGTTCGTCTACGCCCCGCGGCTCGATCCGCGCTTCGACCGCGACGACGTGATCGGGCGGCTCGACGCGCTCGGCATCTCGTCGAAGCCCTACCTTCCCTGCATCCACCTGCAGCCCTACTACCAGGACGAGCACGGCCACGGGCCGGGTGAGTTCCCGGTCACCGAGGCCATCAGCGCGTCCACGATCGCGCTGCCCTTCTTCCCGGAGATGACCGAGTCGCAGGTCGACCAGGTCTGCGAGGCCCTCGCGACCGTCCTGCGGGCATGACCGAGCCGGTCCGCCTGTGGGGCGGCCGGTTCGCCGCCGGCCCCGCGGAGGCCTTCGACCGCCTCAACGCGTCGCTGGCCGTCGACCGGCGCCTGTGGCCGCAGGACATCACCGCGTCGCGGGCCCACGCCCGGATGCTGGGAGCCCAGGGGATCATCCCGGCCGAGGACGCGGCGGCGATCGACGACGGGCTCGTCCGGATCGCCGCCGAGATGGAGTCGGGCGCGTTCGTGTTCCGCGAGGGCGACGAGGACATCCACACCGCGGTCGAGCGGCGCCTGACCGAGCTGGTCGGCGACGCCGGCCGGCGGCTCCACACCGGGCGCAGCCGCAACGACCAGGTGATCACCGACACGCTGCTGTACCTCCGTCAGCGTTCCACCGAGCAGATAACGCTGCTCTCGGATCTGGCTCAGGCACTGCTGTCCCAGGCAGAGGCCCACATCGACACGCTGCTGCCGGGCTACACGCACAGCCAGCGCGCGCAGCCGGTCCGCCTGGCGCACCATCTGCTCGCCTACGTCTGGATGCTCGACCGCGACCGCGCCCGCCTCGGGCACGCCATCGCGGCGACGGCCGACTGCCCGCTCGGGTCGGGCGCGCTCTCGGGGGTCGGCTTCCCGATCGACCGCGAGGCGACGGCGGCCGAGCTCGGCTTCGCGCGTCCCAGCCCGAACAGCCTCGACTCGGTGGGCAGCCGCGACGCCCTCGTCGACTACCTGCACTTCGCCGCGCAGCTCGGCGTGCACCTGTCGCGCCTCGGCGCGGAGATCGTGCAGTGGGCCGGGGACGAGTACGGCTTCGTCGAGCTCGACGACGCCTTCACGTCGGGCTCCTCGATGCTGCCGCAGAAGAAGAACCCCGACGCGGCGGAGCTGGCGCGCGCGAAGGCGCCCCGCCTGCAGGCCGACCTGTCGGGCATGCTCGGCGCGCTCTCGGGTCTGCCGCTGGCCTACAACAAGGATCTGCAGGAGGACAAGGAGTACCTGTTCGACGCGATCGACACCGTCGAGCTCCTCCTGCCGGCGATGGCGGGCATGATCGCCGGCGCGCGCTTCCGCGTAGACCGCATGGCGGCGGCGGTGAGCGGCGGCTTCCTCGCGGCCACCGACCTCGCCGACCACCTGGTGCGCCTGGGCTGGCCGTTCCGGCGGGCCCACGAGGCCGTCGGGCAGCTGGTGCGCGCCTGCCTGGCGGCGGGCGTCGGCCTCGAGGACGCAGGCCCGGCGGCCATCGCCGCCGCGGGTCTCGACGGCATCGACCTTCCGCCGCTGACCGCCGAGGCGTCGGTGGAGGCCAAGGCGGCGCCCGGCGGCACGGCCCGCGCGGCCGTCCTCGACCAGCTCACGCAGGCGCGGGTGCGGGTCGCGGCATGGTGACGGCCGTGCCCGATCGCGCCGGCATCGTCCTCGATCGCGACTTCTTCGCGCGGCCTGTCGCCGAGGTGGCGCCCGATCTGATCGGCTGCGTCCTCACCGTCGACGGCGTCGGCGGCGTGATCGTGGAGACCGAGCGCTACCAGGACGACGACCCGGCCTCCCACAGCTTCCGGGGCCCCCGGGGCCGCGCGCGGGTGATGTTCGGGCCTCCGGGCCACCTCTACGTCTATCGCTCCTACGGGCTCCACTGGTGCGCCAACCTGGTCTGCGAGCCCGAGGGCAGCGGGGCCGCCGTGCTGATCCGGGCGATCGCCCCGCTGCACGGAATCCTCACCATGAGGTACCGACGCCGTGGCGTGGCCGACCGGCTCCTGTGCGCCGGCCCCGGCCGGCTGGCCGAGGCCCTGGCGATCGACCGGCACCTGGATGGGGCCGACGCCCTCGCGCCGGCCGGCCGGGTGGCGCTCAGCGGCCGCATCGCGCCGGTGGAGATCACCACGGGCCCGCGGATCGGCATCTCGGTCGCCGCCGACCGTCCCTGGCGCTTCGGCCAGGCCGGGTCGCCGTACCTCTCCAAGCCCTTCCGAGCCGCGTGAGCGCCGCCGCCGAGCGTCTGGCCGCCCGCTCGGTCGACTGCCTGCCTCCGGGCGGGCTCGCCGAGAAGCTGGCGCTCGGGCGCCCGCTGCGGGTCAAGCTCGGCGTCGACCCGACGGCGCCCGACATCCACCTCGGCCACTCGGTGGTCCTCGGAAAGCTGCGCGAGTTCCAGGACGCCGGGCACCTGGCCGTGCTGATCATCGGCGACTGGACGGCCCGCGTCGGCGACCCGTCGGGCCGCGCGTCGACCCGCCCGGTGCTGGACGGCGAGGCGATCGAGCGCAACGCGGCGACCTACCGCGAGCAGGCCTTCCGCATACTCGATCCTGAGCGCACCGAGATCCGGCCGAACGGCGAGTGGTTCGCGACGATGGGCATGGAGCAGCTGTTCGCCCTGGCCGGCTCGGCCACCGTCAACCAGCTGCTGCGACGCAACGACTTCGCCGAGCGCATGGGTGCCGACCGACCGGTCTCCGTCCTCGAGCTCCTCTACCCGCTGATGCAGGCCTACGACTCGGTGATGGTCGAGGCCGACGTCGAGCTGGGCGGGACGGACCAGCTCTTCAACCTGATGCTCGCCCGGGAGATCCAGGCCTCCTTCGGCCAGCCGTCGCAGGTCGTGATGACCATGCCGATCCTGCCCGGCGTGGACGGGGTCCAGAAGATGAGCAAGTCGCTCGCCAACCACGTCGGCGTGGCGGATGC
>LNFM01008129.1_pt1 | contig 37637 bp, 44 predicted proteins | sample 596031 | NCBI WGS metagenome assembly LNFM01 (sample SAMN04254537, study PRJNA301005) | activated carbon metagenome | isolation source: dual media filters at the Ann Arbor, Michigan drinking water treatment plant | place: USA: Ann Arbor | reverse complement strand
GTTTCCTGCGCCACATTCGGGCGTTGCGGCAGATCCGCACACCCCGCGACGAGCACCATCATCGCGACGGCCATCCATCGTTGCATGTCTTTGCACCTGTTGATGTTCATTTTTTCGTTTTTCCGGTGCCGGTTTCGCCGTGCTGAATTTTTCCCGCAGGGCGTTTCTCCACCTGCGGATAAAGACTCAGTACGATGGTCTCTGCTCCGTCCTTCAGTTCGGCCTCGCTGTCCGTCAGCCGCACCAGGCGTGCCGATCCGTAGCGTCCCCCCAATGCCACCACCTGACCGTTGATCATCGCGAGCTTGCGCCCCGGCGACAGCATCACCGACTGCAGCACCGGCCCGCCGCTTGCCACGGGCACGCTCCCGGGCGCCGCCAGCGACGCCGGCGGCCGCGTCGGGTCCGCGAGTCCCTGGGCCGATGCCACCGTTGCCGCCGCAATAAGCGTTCCCGCCAGTGCCATGCCTTGTTTAATTGACAGACTCATACCACCAGCCACGCCTTGTCCAGACTGAGGGTATGCAATGTCAGCGTCAGGTGCAACCGCGGATGATCGCTCGCATCCAGTTCGGCCTTGCCCCAGAACAACTGCCACGGCAGGGCTTCCAGCCGCTTCAGATAGGCATGCAGCTCCGCATATGAACCTTCGACCCGGATCTCGAAACTGTGCTGATAAATGCCTCGCCCGCTTTCCGCGGCCGGCGCCTTCGCATCCGCGGCCTTTGCGGCGCCGTTGGTCTGGTAGCGCTGCACCGGCAGCTTGCGCAGACTGACCAGCGCAAGGCCGCGCTCCCTGCCCAGCACGCCTTCGAGCAACCTCGACACCTGGTCCGGCGGCACCAGCTGCTTCTGCAATCCCTGCAGACGGCCATCCATCTCCGCGATCTGCTTGCGCAATTCGTCGCGATAGCGCCGCCGCACTTCGTCCGGGTCTTCCGCGCCGCGATTGGCCGCCAATGCCATTTCCCCGGCGCGTATGGTCGCCCGCGCCTCGGTCAGCTGCCCGGACAGGCGCTTGTGCTCCACCGCCATCGGCGACAGCGACAGCGTATCGAACAGCAGCACCACGGCGGCCACGCCAAGACCCGCCATCAAGGCGCGCTCGCGCAGAGACCGCGCATTGAACAGCTCACTCCACTGGCGCCAGCGGTCCATGAACGGGGACATCATTTCTTCGCTCCGCCCGCGTCGCTTTTTTCAGCGGCATTCGCGGTCATCAGCACAAACTCGATATAACCCGGCACTTCGGCCTTGCTTTCGCCATCCTTGGCCAGCACGGCCTGCGGCCGCCGCATCTCCAGTGCCGAAAACTCGCGCCCCTGCAGAACCGGTTCCTTGTTGAGTTTCTGGATGTACGCCGGCACCAGATCGGGCACTGTCACCCGTCCCTGTATGGCCACCTCTCCGGTGCCGCCCAGGGTGAATCCGGTCAGCCACAACCCGTCGAGCATTTGCCGCGAGAAGGCCTGGAAGTAACCGGCAAAACCACTGCGGTTGCCGAGACCGCCGCCCTCGAGGACGGCCATGCTGTCGCGGGCCGCCTTCAGTTCCGTTTCCAGTCGCTGCACTTCGGCATCAAGACCGGTATTGCCCTGCTTCGCCGAGCCTTCGCCCTTCAGGCGCGCGGTATAGGTCGTCTGTGCCTTGAGCAGTGTCCGTGCGGAAGCAAGCTCCTCGCGCAGGCCGGCGAGCCGGTAGCCATCGTGAACCTGCAGCGCAGCCATGACCACTGCGACAAGGGCAACCATTGCGAGCGTGCGGCCCAGCGTCAGGAATTGCCGCTGCTTGCGGAATGCGGGGCCCAGCAGGTTGACGTACTGGCGCATCAGATGGCCGCTCCCTCGCGCAATGCCGCGCCGATCATCTGCAGGCATTGCGACTGACGCAGCGGATCGCGCAGTTCCGGCACGCCCGGAAAATCCACGACCTGCTCGAGATCGACCAGGCTCACCGGCACGGTCAGGTTCGCGCCCAGGTATTCGGCCAAGCGATCACCGTCCGGCACCTGCGAGATCACCAGCCGCGAAACCGACACGCTGCGGAACTGGCGGTCAAAATGGTCCAGCGAACGCTGCAGTTCCAGCGCGATGCGGTCGTAACGTTCGGTTTCATCCGCGCCCGGCACAAAATCGCGCAGCGACACGTCGATGCGGCGCGCCTGGTAAAGCTCGCCGCCGCTGGTGAAGGTCAGCAGGGCGCCGCCGTCATCGAAACAGAGCATCGCCAGTCCGCGGCCTTCCTGCTCGAACAGGGTCGCCATGTTGCGCTGGGCAAGTTCCGGCACATCGATCACTTCGAGGTCGATGTCGGCATCATTAAAAGGTTTAACGGCAGCGGCGATCACCTCGTTGCGCGCTGCGACCGCCAGCATCTGCGCCGCACGGCCTGCGCTTTCCGCTCCCGGCACACGCACCGCATCCACCACCGCAGTCTCGATCGGGTAATCGACCATGTCCTTGATCGACCAGCGCACGGCATTTTTCGCCTCAGCAGCCGGCACGTTCGGCGCATCCACGGTGAGCAACTGGTATTCACTCGATCTCAGCAGCGTGGTGCACTGGTAACGGTCGAGATTCAGTTCCTTGCGCAGACGCCGCAATGTGTCGACGTCACTGCCTTCCTTGCGGAAGGATTCGCAGAGCAGTATTTCAGGGCGCAGTTTGCCGTCAACCAGTACATGCGAAAGATCGACACGATCCGCATGCAGATTCAGGCACAGCCATCCCGGACGTCTTTTTTTGCCGAACAAGTTCATGCTCTTGGCAGCCTCGGCTCCGGATCGCGCAAAAATAACAATTTATTCAATGTTCTCATAGACTTGTACCACACAATCTAATTCACTGTACAGCGTAAAAATCGTAAGTTATTGTTTTTATTAATAATTTTCTCGCATATAGATCACCTCATTACTCCCTCGCCGCACGCCGAAGCGGGCCCGCACGGTTGGATCACGATCATTTGCGGCTCCACACCATTGCCCGCGCAGCCAAGGCAAGGCGCCACTGCCCGGCGGCTGCGGCGCAGACACCGGACAAATTGCTGCACTCGGCCCCAGCAGCACCGACACATCCACGCTGCCGCTGGCATTCGGCGCGCTGAGCGCGATCGTACCGCGCCCGGCTGACAGGGCGCTGACGCTGGTCACTCCGGTACTTATGCCGCCGATGATGTTGCCCAGAGCCACGTTGCCGGGGTTCACCGTGGTGCAGGTGTCCTGGGCATTCAGCGCAAAAAATGTGCCAGTCCAGTACTGTGCCTCGAAAGGTACGCGCAACGGCAGTTGCCTTGCGCCACTGGCGCCGGTCACGCGCAGACGCCCGTAGCGAATCAGGTTGCCGGCATCAAAGGCAATGCCCGCGCCGCCGCCATCAAAAATGAGAGGCGCGGTGGCGCTGATGGTACCGTTGCCGGTGACCGCAACCTCCGTGGTATCGCTGGCATTCACGCTCAGCGAAATCGCCGCGTTGAACCCGGAAACCGGAGTCGTGCGCCCGTAGCGCAGCACACCCGTCGAGGACGCGGTGTAGCTGCCGGTCCCTGCTCCCGAGGACGGCGCCACCGTCCCGATTGCCGAAAAATCGATAGCCGCTGCGACAGGTGCCGAAGCATCGGCATAGGTCTCGACCAGTGCCGGCCGGGACGACGCCGTATTAAAGGGATAGTTGACGGTGATGACCCCGGCGGCATTCACCGCCTGTACGGTCGCCGCCGGCAGCATCACCGGGTTGTACCAGAAGGGCTGGCCGACATAGGTGAAGGAACGCGTGCCGCAGCTGTTGCTGCCAAAAGTCAGCAGCATCGGCGTGCTGGGTGCCGAAAACTCGAAACGATCCGGCACAAAACGGCCGACGGCGAGAGGCGCCGCACTCTGGCAGATGAACCGCCCGGTGGCGCTGCAGTCGGCCGGCGTCCCGTCCGTGGCATCGACGATTGTGTAAGTTTCGTCAACAAGTGTCAGATTAAAGACACCTGCCTCGCTGTACGTGGCCGTATTGCTGACTCTGGCACCACTGCCACTGAAGGCGCCAACATCGAAAACACCGTTTACACAGCCGCCCGGCAGCGTGCAGGCCAGGGCACTGACCGTCGGGGTACCGTCGTAATTGGTGGCGGAGGCCGGCGCGGCCGCTGCGGTGACCGTGAACGGCCGGCCGGCACGATGCACATTGCCCCCCGTCGCCCCGGTGTTGTTGAGCAACCGTCCCGCGCCGGCAGTCGACGAGTCGTTGTCGCTGGCGCTGACCGTCAGGCTGGCCGGACGGATGGCGAAGGCGTCCGTGGAGCAGCCGATACGTGTGCCGCCCGGCAATTCGGTGATGCGCACCCTGACATTGGGCCAGGCGTTGTTCTCGGTCACCGCCTGCGCCTTGCGCCCGTTGTCACCGCCCACGAAATTGAGACTTGAGGTCACGGTCTGGATCAGAGTCCAGCTCGAGTTGCATCCGGTTGAGCTATCGGATGTGCCGCTGTTGTCGCTGCCATTGAGCAGTTCGACCCGCACCGTGCCGCTGTAATTGGTTTCAATGCTGCCGCGGTTATTGCGGATCGCGATAATGTCGAGGTTGAAAGCGCTGCCTGCGACCTTGGTCGTGATGAAGCCGGTGACCGCGCCGCCTGCCGTCCCCGTGTCATAGGCATTGAAGCGGCCGATGCCTATGGTCGCCGACAAGGACTGCCCGATCGCGAATTCGCCGAAACCGGTCGCCCCCGTGATCTGCATCGATGTAGCCGTGCGTGTACCGGGCGTAGTGGCATTCCACACACCATCCAGCCGCGATACCTCGAACAGGCTGGTGTCGGCACCGACGTCGAGGTCCCCGGCCACCCAGTTGAATACCGCCGCATAATCACCGAACACCACGCCGCTATTGGCAATGGTCCAGTAACGGTTGACACTGAGGCTCTCGTCCAAACCCGAATTCACGACGTCGGGGTGATCGCCAGCGGTGGCGCGAACGGTGATGTCTCCCGCAGTGGTCACCGCGGTGACGGTCAGACTGACCGGCGAATAAACCGCGCCGGTGCCCACCGGATACAGCCTCGCACCTGGAAAGCCGGTCGGCAAGGCCCAGGTCAGGCCGCCCTCGACATAACCATTGCTACGGGTCACGCCTCCGGCGGCGTTATTCGACACATAGAGCACATTGCTGCCGGTAGTCAGCACGCCATTGGTCAGGGCCAGTACATTGCCCACCGTCATGTTGTGGCTGCCGGTCAGCGTCAGGCCGCTCGCGTTGTTCAGCGTAACGCTGTTGAAAGTGGTCGTCGCAGTCGAACCGGTCATGTTCTGCGCCGCCGAGCCGTTGAATACCGTGTTGACGAAGCTATTGCCGTCGGGACGGAAACTGACCGTGCCGTTGTTGGTGAAATCACCGCCGACATTCAAGGCATGGCTGTTGTTGGAATTGACATCCACCTCCAGCGTGCCGCTGTTGATGAGGCCACCATTGGCGTTGATAGTGATGATCTGTCCGTTGTTGGCCCTGCCGGCATAACGGATCGTGCCGCTGTTGGTGCTTAATCCCGCCACGGTCAGCGACCGCGCGCCGCCCGAGGTGTTATTGGCGTGGGTGAAGGTGCCACTGTTGATGAAATCACCGCCAAGGTTGATCTGGTGGCTGCCGTTGTTGCCGCCATATTGCAGCAGGCCCGCATTATCGAGATCACCGGATACGGTCAGGGTGCGACTGGTATTGTTGTCGCCGATGGTCAGAGTGCCCGTGCTTTCGATGGTGACACTGTTCAGGTTCGCCGAATTCGTATTCAGAATGACGTTGTTGCCGTCGCAGATCACGACATCCGAGCCAGCAGTCGGCGCTGAAGGCGCGGCTATGCCCCCACACCCTGCCAGGCTCCAGGTTGCTGCCGTGCCCCAACTGGCATTGTTCGCACGGCTGTAAAAGGTCGTCGCCGGCCGCAAGGCGATGCTCACAAAGGCATTGACGGAACTGGTGACGGTCGCCGTGGTATTGCCGATGGTGCCTGCCGTGGCCCGCAGTCCGTCCCAGATGCCGATGCCGCCGCCATGGCCCTGCGTCGTGCCGGAATCGGAGCGCTCGGTGATGCCGGTCAACCCGCCATTGGTCTGGCCGCTGAAAGCCGCGGTGGCGGAGTCGTTGTCACGAGCGACGGCCTGCACCACGCGGGTATTGTTGACTGTCGTCGTCAACCCGGTCACCGATACTGTCGTGCTTGCAGTGTTCTTGACACCGCCGCTGGTGACATCCCAGGGATCACCTTCAGTGTCCACCCGCCGGTAGGTGATGATCCGGGCATAGGCGTGATCGCCGGGATCCAAAACGATGGGGGACGCCATGGCCGCCGATGTCGCGCGCGCCCAGAACACCGTCAGGCGCGTACCCGTCAGGGCATTGGTGAATTGCGGACTGTTCGGAACCGCAGCGAAACCCGCCGGTGTCGACAGCGTCACTGCTTGGTCGCGCTGACTCTCCACAAACAGCAACGCGACGTCTCCGGCGACATGCGCAGGCCAGGGCACGGTCAGGTTGCCGGTGCCGCTCTGTTCGGTGCCGGCGGCCTGATAAATCGGCTGGGCCCGGCCATCCGCAGCCACGCCCACCAGCACGGCTGCGAACAGCATCAGCAACCAGTGCCAAATTTTTCTATAAGTATTTTTTTTTATTGATATTTTCATGAACCACACTCATATCGTGGCGCGGCCCCCGGATCCTTGCAGCGAGTCACCGTCACGCTCAACTGGCGCTCGACATAACCGGTCGCCGGTGTGCCAGCGGCGGGGCAGGACGCCTGATTGCAGGCTGTGGCAGTAATGCTGTAAGTACGGATCTCGCGGCCGGCCTCCTCTGCTGCAAACGGTCCGGAGCATGTCACCGTCACCACGAACGGCGCCAGCGATCCCGCCAGCCCGGTAACGTTACCCACAGGACAAGCCGGAAAGACCGGCGGCGCAGGCGGGGCGGCATTGTCGGGATCGGTCACCTGGTACACCGCCCAGTCGATGCCGGCACGTGCCGCGTAATAGGCACGCACGCCGAGGATGTCGTTTTGCACCGTGTTCTGCTGCAAACCGGTGAACACCACCATGAACGCGCCCAGCGCCGACAGCACCACCAGCAGGAAGATGCCGGTCACGATGCTGAAGCCGCGCATCAGGCGCGGACGATTTGCCGGAATGCGCAGCATCGTCTTCATGGCGTGTTCACCACCTGCGCCTGCTGGAACATGCGCACCCGCTCGAGGCCGCCGCCGGCAGAAGTGCTGTTGATCTGCAGGATGATGGACACCGTCGCGATGCGTTCAGTCAGGGCTCCGGCGGTATAGACGAACTGGCACTCGCCGACATCCACATTGCCGGCGAGAACCGCACTGCTGCCGCCGACCGGCGGCGCCACCTGGGCAGCGTTGTAGGCATAACCCGAGTAACGCCGCAACTGCCCGCCGACGCAGCCGTAGGTCACCGGCCCGGTGACGACATGGAATCTTTTCGCCGGAGACGGTTCCGGAAACAGCGTCGCTGCGATGTTGATCTTGCTCGGCAAGCCGGTGCTGACAAATTCCGCCCGGTTGTCTCCGGCGTAGGCATTCGACACGGAACCCGTACTGTAGAGGTTATAAACCACAACCTCATTGCCGGCGACCACTGGCGGCAAAGGCCCCAGTACATCGAAGCTACCGTCGGCGATCGAGAAATCCAGCGGGTCGTCCGCCGGATCGCTGCCCTTTTCGGCGCGATAACGCCCGCCGCCCGTCACCTCGATGAACTCCACGAACTTGCCCGTGCCATCGACACGCACGCTGTTGGGCAAGGCGCGCCGCAGGTCGCGCGACATCCGGCGCAGGGCGGTGTCTGCTTCATCGGTCAGCGCAGCACGGCGCGCGGCATCGGCATAACCCTCGACCGGACGGCGGATGAACACGGCCACCACCGCGGCAATGATGCTGGTGATCGCGATCACCACGATCAGTTCGACCAGCGTCACGCCCCATGTGCGGTTGATGGATTTCATGACGGTTCAGAAGGCATTGGGCGCATAACGGGCGCGATAACCGTCAAGTACTACCGTCGTCCCCGGCCCGGTGACCGTCACCGTGACCCTCACCGACTGCGGACGCCCGCTGCCGTCGGTGGCAGCCACGGTTCCACTGGTGCCGGTCAAGGCTTGCGCCACCACGGCGACCGAGACGTTGTAGGAACCAAGCCCGCCGATCGGGGTGCCATCGGCATTCGCCGGCACACCTGCAGGCAGGCTCGAGTAATCGCTGACATTGTCGAACGGCGTGGCACCGCTGCCGCGTGTCTCTCCGAGTTCCGCACCCAAACCTTCGGGCGTGGCACAGGCCGCCGAACTGGTGACCTCGGAAGCCAAAGGATCGTCGGGATCGCAGTAGGTGAAAGGCATCGCCAGCGCTTCCTCGAGATAGGCCTCGGCAATCGCCAGCGCCTGCTTCTGAGTCAGCGGATCGGCACTGGCGCGGGTGGTAAAACTCATCACCCCGAGGATGCCGGCAAGTCCGACGCTGATGATCGCAATGAACACCACCAGTTCGACCAGCGAGATGCCGCGGCTTGAGTCCCGGCACATTGCCCGCTCAGTTCGCCGCGACATAACCGGTCTCGGCCGCAACCACGATCTGCCGCGCAGGATCACCGGCGATCGTGCTGCTGAAAGTGATGGTGGCGCCGGCGCTGGGCTTACCCAGTCCGTCGAAAGTGAAACTCACGGGACTCAGCGTGACACCGTTGGGTGCAGTCTCCAATGCCGGTGAGCCGCTGACCGGATAGTTGAGGGGGGTCGCACAACCTGCAGCGGTGCCGGCGATCACCTGCGTCGCCATCACGCAGACATGGACCTCGCGCCGCCAGGCCACGGCGGTTTTCTGCGCCAGGCGCACAACGGCCACCGACTTGTCGTAGAAGCCGCGGGAGTCGAAGGTGCCGGCCTGAAAAAAACGGGGAGCAGCAACGACCGCGATGATCGCAGCGATTGCGATCGTGACCACCAGTTCCACCAGCGTGAATCCAGCGGTTTTCATAACAATCACTTCTCCAAAAAAACGGGGAACGCAGTAATCCACGCCCCCCGTTTCTCAGCCGGCCTGAAAAGTGCAGGCTAGGCGTATAGGCCAGCCAGCTTACGGACAAGCCTTCGTGGCTGTGCCGGTCGCGGCGTAAGTAACGGTACACGCTGAGTCACTGCTCAGTGCGAACACGCCGGTGCCAGGCGTATAACCAAATCCACTGAACGTCAAAGCATCATCAATCCCGGTAAGGGTGGGAATGCCGCTGGCAGCATCCACGGTATTGCCACCCATCGTGCAGGAGGCAGCTGTGCTACCGGATGCGACCCACTGTGCCTGGCACAGTGCTACTGCACCGTTAATCGCACCGATCAAACCATCGGCCGCCGCACTCTTGGCGTCAGCACTAACACTAATGAATCGCGGCAGTGCCGTCGCCGCCAAAATGCCCAGAATGGCGATCACGACGATCAGTTCCACCAATGTAAAACCGCGTTGCTGTTTCATATACCTTCTCCTTTTATGGTCTTCAATCGAAACCGGTCAAAAATCCGCCCAAATCAAACTTATTTCAAATCCGTCAGCAGCCCGAGGTCACCAGCGTGCCGAAGGTCGGCGAGGTGTTCGGCGCCGTCGGGGCCGTGTAGGTAAAACTGCAGGTCTGGGGATCATTGCCCATCACCATCATGCGCAGCGTCGCCCCCGCAGCCGCGCCGCCGAGTTCCGTGTTGTAACCATCGTCCGAGGTCGGACCGGCGTTGATGCCGGCGGCCGTGACGATGCCCGCGGCATCGGCCGTCGGGTAGGTGTTGACCATGGTGACGTTGACGCCTTCCATCAGCAGCGTCGCGCCGCACTGCGGCGTGGTCGCCAGGCAGGCGGCATGGGACAGCGCCGCAGCGCCCTTCATTGCACCCAGCGCGCCGTTGAGCTTGGCAACCCGGGCCTGAACCTGCAGGTTGGCAAAACGCGGCAAGGCAGTGGCCGCCAAAATGGCCAGAATGATGATCACCACGATCAGTTCGATCAGCGTGAAACCCTGCTCTGTGCCCTGTGCCGTGTATTTGTTCATCATGCGTCTTACCTTTTATCACGAACCTTTGCGGGTGCTCTGTACGCGCGCTAACACCGCGCCAACCCTTGAATCGATACGCTTTGAGACTTTTATCACACACAGCCCATCGTATGTTGTTGATAGTACAGCAAAAGTCATGCCTGCGTAACCCTTGCGCCGGTCATGACCACTGAAACGGTATTGTTGGCCGCAGCGATACACCGCCGATGGCCTGGATGGTTTTGCCCGAAACCATCACCGGCTGATAAATGATATTGACCCGGAAGCGCAGCTGTTTCATGCCCTTGCGCGACTCCACCGCAAGCCGTCGCGCGGCGTTGGCGACATATACCAGTTCGCGGCTGGCCTCGTCGAAGTACCAGGCCCCCGGCTCAGGCTGCTGCGGATAGCTGCCGCCGTAATCTGTCGGCTTTTCCGACAGCCAGTGTGTCGGATTTTCGACTTCCAGCATCCGCGCCTCGCCTTCGCGGCGCTGGAGCATCAGTTCCGCAATGCGGATCTGCAGTGCGGTCTTGTAAGCCTGCAGCGTCGCCTCGAAGCGCGCACGCTCTGCCGCCTCCTGGTAAAACGTCAGCCGTTCGAGCAGCAGGCCCAGCAGCAGGGACAGGATCACCGCAACCACCGCCAGCTCCATCAGCGAAAAGCCGCGTTGCCGCTGTCCTCCGCTCCGGCTCATGCCGTCATTTTTTGGCGGTCGCCGCGGTGCCGAGGTCCCAGATCGGCAGGAACACACCCAGCGCGAGGATCAGCACCAGGATACCGAGCATGACGATCAGTATCGGCTCGATCTGCGAGCTGAGATGCTTCAGTTCGTACTCGACCTCGCGCTGGTACATGTCGGCAATCTCGCCGGTGAGGTCATCAAGCGCACCCGACTCTTCGCCAACCGCGATCATCTGCAGCACCACCGGCGTGAACACGCCGCTGTCGCGCGCCGTGCGCAGCACTGATTCGCCGCGCTCGACGCCCTCGCGCATGCGCACGATGCGATCGCTGATGTAAACGTTGTCCACGGTGTTCGCGACCATGCCGAGGCCGCTGGTCACCGGCACGCCGCTGCTGAAAGCGAGCGAAAAGCTGCGCGCGAACCGCGCCAGCGTCGCCTTCTGGATGATGGCGCCGGCGACCGGGATGCGCAGCTTGAAGCGGTCCCAGGCCATGCGTCCGGCAGAGGTGTTGATCCAGGCGCGCGCGCCGAAAATCGCGCCTACCAGCGCCGCCAGCAGGTACGGCCAGTACTCGACCATGAAATTGGAGAAGCTGATCAGGATCTTGGTCATCAAGGGCAACTCGGCCTTGAAGCCGGCATACACCTTGGCGAAGGCCGGGATCACGAAAATATTGATGATCACGATGGCGATCGCCATCGTCGCGACCACGAAGGTCGGATAACGGATTGCCGATTTCACCTGTTCGCGCATGAATTTCTCGAACTCGAGGTGGTTGAACAGGCGCAGGAAGACTTCTTCCAGCCGGCCGGTCTGCTCGCCGACGCTGACCATCGCCGTGTAGAACTGGCCGAACACTTCCGGATGGCGTGCCAGCGACACCGAGAGTTCGCGGCCGGTGTCGAGACTCTCGCGCAGGTCGCGCACCACCCCGGCAAAGGTCGGATTGGACGTCGATTCCTCGAGCCCCTTCAGCGCGCCCATGATCGGCACGCCAGCCTTGAGCAGGGTGTACATCTGCCGGCTGAACAGCAGCACCTCGGTATGCGTGACCTTGGGTTTGCCGAAGCTGAAATTCAGCCCGTCGCCATCGGCCTTCGGCGGCGCCGAGGACTTGATCTCCAGCGGCGTGATGCCAAGCCCGAACAACTGGCCGGCAACCGCACCGCTGTCGACACCCTCAAGCACGCCCTTCACCGCCTCGCCGCGCCCGTTGCGTCCCTTGTAAGCAAAAAATGGCATCGCTTTCAGTCGGCGAGCTGGCTGCTGACGCGCATCGCCTCATCCGCGGTGGTCCTGCCGGCGGCGACGATCTGTGCGGCATGGTGGCGCAGGGTGCGCCCCGCCAGCTGTTCGCGTGCGACCCTGATGAATTTCTGCACATCCTCCTGGTTCGCCGCCTCCACCACCGGCTTGGTCATTTCGAGCATTTCATAAACACCGGTACGGCCATTGAAGCCGGTGCCGTTGCAATGCGAACAGCCGCGGCCGCGCTTGTAGACATGACTGTCGACTGCTTCGCCGAGCTCGCTGCGAAGAAATTCATGTTCGTTGGGCAACAACTGGTAATCCTCGATGCAGCTCTCGCAGATCACCCGCACCAGACGCTGGGCAATCACCAGCTGCAGCGACAGCGCGACCATGTAGCGCGGGGCTCCCATGTCGAGCAGCCGGATCGGCGTGCTCGAGGCATCGTTGGTATGCAGGGTGGAGAACACCATGTGGCCGGTCATCGCCGCGCGCAGGCCGGTTTCCACGGTCTTTTCGTCGCGCATCTCGCCGACCAGCACCACGTCCGGATCCTGGCGCAGCGCGGAGCGCAACACGCGGTCGAAGGTCAGCTCAATCTTGTCATTCACCTGCACCTGGTTGATGCCGGGCAGCCGGTATTCCACCGGATCCTCGACGGTGATGATCTTGCGTTCCGGCGTGTTCAGCTCATTGAGGGCCGCGTACAGCGTGGTGGTCTTGCCGCTGCCGGTGGGGCCGGTCACCAGGATCATGCCGCTGTGACGATGGATGACTTCGCGCACCTTGGTCAACATGTCGGCGGGTATGCCGATGTTGTCGAGGCCGAGCAGGCCGCTGCCCTGATTAAGCAGACGCATCACCACCGATTCACCATACTGCGTGGGCATCGTCGAGATCCGCACGTCGATCGCGACATTGCGCACCTTGATCGCGAAGCGGCCGTCCTGCGGCAGGCGCTTCTCGGAAATGTCCAGGCCCGACATCAGCTTCAGTCGCAGCACCACGGCAGAGGCGATTTTTGCGTCAGTCTCCGTCTGCAGGTGAAGCACGCCGTCGATGCGGAAACGGATCTGCAGGCGTTTTTCCTGCGGTTCGATGTGGATGTCGGAGGCGCGCGCCTGGGTGGCATCCTCGAACACGGTCTGCAGCAGTTTGACGACCGGCGCCTCTTCCAGCCCCGGCGTGGTCGCCAGCGCGGCAAAATCCACCGCACCGGAGTCGCCGAGATCAGCGCCCAGTTCCTGCGCCAGCCCGACAATCTGTTCGGTGCGCCGGTAGCTGCGGTCAATCACGCGCAGCAGTTCGGTTTCGGTGACCACCGCGAGGTCGATGTCGCGTTTCAGCACGCGCGCAATCTCGTCGTAGGCGGTGAGGTCGGTGGGGTCGGCCATGCCAACCATGTAGACCTCGCCCTTGTCCTCGAGCACGATGGCGCGGAAACGCCGCGCCTGGGTTTCGGGCAGCCGGGTAATCACGTCACGCTTGATGTTGTAATGCTTGAGGTCGATGTAGGCCGCACCGAGCTGGCGCGCCAGCGCCTTCGAAATCTGCTCTTCGGTGATGAAACCCTTCTCGATGAACACGTGGCCGAGGCGGCGCCCGGACTTTTTCTGTTCGTCGAGTGCGGCTTTGAGCTGATCCTCGGTCAGCAGTTTCTGCTGGACCAGGATTTCGCCAAGGCGGATTTTTTCAGGACGGCCCATTCGGTTTTCGCTCAAAATGCAGCAAGGAATGCAAACGGCGTACCAAGAAACGCCCTTTCCTGCGGATATTGCATGTTATTGATAATTAAGGATATCCGCTTAAGGCCCTGAAAACAACCGCCAATGGCAAACACAGGAAACGACGGATGTTCGACATCGTGCTGTATGAGCCGGAAATCGCTCCCAATACCGGCAACGTGATGCGGCTGGCCGCCAACACCGGCTCACGCTTGCACCTGGTGCGGCCACTCGGTTTCACCCTCAACGACCGCACGCTGGCACGCGCCGGGCTCGACTACCGGTCAAGCGTCGACCTGAAGCTGCACGATGACTGGCCGGGCTGCTGCGCCCACTTTGCCGGTCGACGGATGTTTGCCATCACCACGCGGGGCAGCACACGCTACGACCAGGTTCGTTATGCCGCGGATGACGTGCTGGTGTTCGGCCCCGAGACCCGGGGACTGCCCGACGCACTTCTGGAGAGCCTGCCGGCAGAACAGCGGCTGCGCCTGCCGATGCGCGGGGATAGCCGCAGCCTGAACCTGTCGAACGCCGTTGCGGTGACCCTCTACGAAGCCTGGCGCCAGCTCGGCTTCGACGGCGGCGCCTGAGTGCTCAGCGCGCGCGCGGCTGCGCTGCGTGTTCGGGTTTGGAATCGCGGCCCAGCAGGCTGCGCACGACCTCGGCCGCGCTTTCCGGCCGCGCCAGCACGCGGCAGACCGCATCGGTAATCGGCATCTCCACGCCCAAGGCCCGCGCCCTGCGGCTGACTTCGCCCGCCGTGAACACGCCTTCGGCAACATGGCCGAGCCCGGCCTGCGCCGAAGCCGCGGCTTCGCCGCGGGCCAGCGCCAGTCCGACCCGGCGATTGCGCGAGAGGTCTCCGGTGCAGGTCAGCAGCAGGTCGCCGATGCCTGCCAGCCCGGTAAAGGTTTCGGCACGGCCGCCGAGGGCGATGCCGAGGCGCGTCATTTCCGCCAGTCCGCGGGTGATCAGCGCCGCCCGCGCATTCAGTCCGAGGCCCAGGCCGTCGCAGACGCCGGCGGCAATCGCAATAACGTTTTTGACCGCACCGCCGACCTCGACGCCGATCACGTCATCGTGCGAATAGACGCGCAGCGCAGGTCCGTGCAGCGCCTGCGCGGCGGTCGCCGCCAGCGCGGCATCAGTTGCCGCCAGGGTCAGGGCAGCGGGCAGGCCCGCCGCAACTTCCTGCGCAAAGCTGGGGCCGGAGAGCACCGCGCCCGGGGGGCTGCCGCCCATTTCGTCCGCATAGACCTCGTGCGGCAGGCGCGCATCCGGGCGTTCGAAACCCTTGCACAGCCAGATCACCGGCACGGCCAGGCGCAGTTCGCGCAGGCGGCGCAAGGTCCCGCGCAAGCCGGATACAGTGACCGCAACCACTACATAGTTGCATGACTCCAGCGCGCGCGGCAGATCGGGCTCCACGGACAGCCGCTCCGGGAACGGGCAACCCGGCAGATAACGTTCGTTGACGCGGCCCGCAGACATCGCGCTCAGCTGGGCGGAATCGCGCGCCCAGAGGGACACGGCATGGCGGCCGGAAAGATTGATGGCCAGTGCGGTACCCCAGGCACCGGCACCGAGGATGGCAATTTTCATCGCTTGAGGATGCGCGTTGCCGCGAAGATCATCCGCCCCAGACGTCAGTCGCGCGGACATAACCCGCGGTGCCGTCACGGTGGCGGACATGAACCCAGCCGGCACTGGCACCCTCCACCAGTTCGAGCAGCAGGTCGCGCTGCGCTTCGAAGGCTGCCGGTGCATCGGCGGCCGGTTTCTGCCGTACGGTGGTCGCGGTTTTCAGCAGCACGGTGCGTGTATTGTCCAGCGATTTGCTCTCGACCCAGGACAGTGTGCCGGCAGCATCGCGCACCTTGACCCAGCCCTCGACCTGGACTACCACTTCCAGCGGATAGCCGCGGCTGACAATGAACAGCTTGCTTGATTTGGCCGACGGGGCATCGTAGAGCACGACCGCAGCTTCGGCTGCCGAACGGAAATCCGCGGCCGCTGCTACTGCCGGGAGCAGCCCGGCGAGTGTTGCGATGATCAGCGCACGCGTCATCGCCCGGCCCCTCAGTTCGGTGCGGACTTCGGCGCCGCCGCCTGTGCCGCCTGCTCCTGCTGCAACTGGCGCAGGCGTTCCTGGTAGGCGGCCTCGAAATTCATGCCGGCGCGCGCCATCAGGCTGGCCACGGCCTCGCGGGCATAGGGCAGCAGGGTGTTGGGACACATGATGCCGAGCACGGCATCGATTTCCGGCGTCGGCAGGCCGACGATCTGGAAAATGCCGGCCTGCGCGACCTCGATCAGGAATACGGTCTTTTCGCCGAGCTTTGCGGTCACCGTGACCGTCATCACCACTTCGAAAAGACCGCCCTGCTCCAGCGGGCTCGCGGCGTTGTGTACGCTGATCTCGATCTGCGGATTCTCGCGCTCCAGAAATATCTGCGGCGCATTGGGAATCTCCAGTGACAGATCCTTGAGGTAGATCTTTTCGATGCCGAACTGCACCTGCTGTTGCTCGCTCATGAAACGTATTCCTCGAAAACGTGGGTAGCCGGCGTTTAAGCCGCCAGCAGCGGGTCCAGATTGCCGGCGCGGTCGAGCGCCGCCAGATCGTCGTAACCGCCGACGTGGGTTTCACCGATATAGATTTGCGGTACCGTGCGCCGGCCGGTTTTCGCCATCATGTCCTCGCGCAACGCGGGATCAAGATCGATGCGGACCTTGTCGATTTCGGCCACACCCTTGCTGCGCAGAAGGCGCTCGGCCATCTGGCAGTAGGGACAGACTGCGGTGGTATACATGCGCACTTTCGCCATGATGCCTCCGTGCCGGTCAGCGTTTTTCCAGCGGCATGCCGGCCTGTTCCCAGGCGCCGATGCCGCCGCCGAGATTGACGGCTTCCTTGAAACCGTGACGGCGCAGCACCTGCACCGCCACGCCCGAGCGCGTGCCACTGCGGCAGGTCACGATGATCGGCCGCTCCTTGAATTTGTCGAGTTCCCGCAATCGCTCGGTGAGCTGCTTCTCGGGGACATGCCGCGCGCCGGCCAGGTGCCCGGCCTCGAATTCACCGGTATCGCGCACATCGACCACCAGCGCGTCCCTGCGGTTTATCAGCTGCACGGCCTCCTGCACGCTGACTTCGCGGCCGGCGCGGAAGGGGCGCATCAGCAGCGGCCACAGCAGCATCGCACCGGTCGCGACCGCGCCGCCGAACAACATCATGTTGAACGGATTTTTCTGCAGGAAAACGATGAAGGCATCCATGGGGGAAACGTCTATTGCGAGGGCCTGGGGCCGGAATGGGCGGATTCTAACAGAGGACGGAAAGACGCCGGCTGCTCCTCCGCCAGTTGTGCGAGGCGCTGTTCGAAACCGGCAGGCGCGTCGGGATAGGCCAGCCGTGCCGCAAGCAGCAGCGACCGGGCTTCCGCGGTGCGGCCGGCCAGCGCCAGAAGCAGCGTCTGGCGATAGACCAGCACGGGTTGCGGCGTGAAGCGGATCACCCTTTCGTTCAGCGCAAGGCGGCGCTGCAGGTCCTCCCGGCTCGCCGGCAAGGGCATCACCATCGACAATTCGACATAGGGTGTCAGCAGCGTGTTGCGATGGATGCGCAGGATCGTCCCGGCAAAACCGGCGCTGCGCAGCTGCTCGATCGTGGGCCGCACCACGCGCTCGAAAACCCGGTAGTCCTGCCACAGGAACAGCAGGTTCGCGGCACCGGCCAGCAATGCCGAGGCGGCGACCATGCGCCCGAAGCGGGCCAGCCGCGGCTGCAGCGCCGGTGACGGACAGAGCCCCAGCAGCAGGGCAGCGATGCCGAGGAAATAGGCATACCAGAACGGATATTCGAGCAGGCTGTGGATTGCGAAAACGCCCAGCGTCGCCCACAGCCACCAGTGTGCGGAGTCCGGCCGCGCCCTCAGCGCCAGCAGCAATCCCCAGCCGGCAGGGACCAGCAGCAGGGCCGCCCCGATGACGCCGGTTTCGGCCAGCAACTGCAGCGGCAGGTTGTGGACGTTGTTGTAGAGGCCAGGCGGCGCGAGACCGCCCGAAGCGGCCAGATACCGGAAATATTCACCGGCAAATGCGCCCCAGCCGACCCCCGTGACCGGATGTTCTGCGGTTATCGCCAGCGCTGCCCGCCACAGCCCGACGCGGTCACTGACGCTGGCCGCGCCCGAAAACAGCCGCTCGAGGGATGTGACAGCCTCACGCTGCGGTGGCGCAAACCAGCCCAGCCCCGCGCCGACCTGCAGCAGGTAATGCAGGATGATGAACAACCCGCTCCAGACAAACAGCTGCCGCGCGCGCGGGTCATCGCCGGCAAGCCGCAGCCGGAGCGCAAAGGCAAAAGCCGCGAACAGGTAAAGCCAGACACTGCGTGAACCTGACAAACCGAGCACGAACAACAGCGGCAGCACGAGTGCTGCGGCAACGGCCAGCGGCAGGCGGCCGCGGCTGTGCAGGTGGACAAGGCTGAACAGTCCCAGCGTGACCTGAGCCGCGAAATGATTGGGCTGCGCGAGATTGCCGAAAATCACGCTGCTGTGCAGACGGGTGATAAAGGGGTTCAGCGGCGTGATCAGGTTGAAGTGCTGGATCACCCCGATGACTGCGCTGAGCAGGGCCCCCGCAGCCAGCCCTGCCGCAAGGACGGTACAGACGGTTTCAAATCCGCCGTTGCGCAGCAGCGCTCGTCCGGCGATGACCAGCAGTCCTGCCCAGATCAGGTAAAGGGCGCCGAGCAGCGCCTGGCCGAAATAGGGCGACCAGCCGGCCACGCCGTGGATGATCACCAGCCCGGCCAGACCGAACAGCGGCAGCGCCGTCCAGGGCAGCTCGGCATTGATCCAGCTGCGGCGCTCGAGCAGCACGGCGAGCACGCCCAGACCGCAGGCAAAGGCCAGCCATTCGGAATAAAAGGAGGTCAGCGGAAAACGGTGGTACGGTTGCAGAAACGGCAGCACGCACAGCAGCACCGCGGCGGCGAGGCTGATGCGCGCGGGAACAGTCAGCACGGGATTCATCTGCGGCCCGGCATCAGGCCGATGTCCGGGCAAGTCGGCGGAAGGGCTATTTGTCCGGCCCGCAAAACACTTCCCGCATCATGCCGATCAGCGTCAGCGTGCGTTCGTCGCCGATCCGGTAATAAACGCGGTTGGCGTCCTTGCGCGTGCGCAGCACGCCTTTTTCGCGCAGGATGGCCAGATGCTGGGAAATGTTGCTTTGCGAAGTGCCGACACAGTCGACGATGTCCTGGACGCTGACTTCCTGGTCTCCCAGCACGCAGAGGATTTTCAGGCGCAGCGGATGCGCCATCGCCTTGAGCGCCCGCGAAGCCTGCTCGATATGTTCCTCTTTATCCAGCAACTGCTCGCGCACTGCGGCTACATCAGTCATGTATCTCCCGGAATCGCCCAAGCCTGTTGAAATGATTTAGAATTATACTGCATCACAATATTCTGAAAATCCCATAAAAATCATGAAGATAACGCCAGTGTTACTGGTCATCCTCGACGGCTTCGGCCACCGCGAGGACTGCGACGACAACGCCATCTGCCAGGCACGCAAACCGCACTGGAATTTCCTCTGGAAAACCTGCCCGCACACCATCATCGACGCGTCGGAAAAATGGGTCGGCCTGCCGGCGCATCAAATGGGCAACTCCGAGGTCGGCCACATGAACATCGGCGCCGGCCGCGTGGTGTACCAGGACTACACCAAAATCGAACATGCCATCGAGACCGGGGAGTTTGCCGAGAACCCGGTGCTCGACACCGCTATCCGCAGGGCACAGGACGGCACGCTGCACATCCTCGGCCTGCTGTCGCCAGGCGGCGTGCACAGCCATGAATCGCAAATTCACGCCCTGCTCGACCTCGCCGCGGCGAAGGGCGCAAGGCAAGTCTGTGTGCATGCCTTCCTCGACGGCCGCGACACGCCGCCGCAGAGCGCTGAAGCCTCGCTGGCCGCACTGGAGCAGAAATGCCTTGCCCTCGGCAATGCGCGCATCGCCTCGATCTGCGGCCGTTACTTCGCGATGGACCGCGACCAGCGCTGGGACCGCGTCGAATCCGCCTATGACCTGCTGGTGGACGGCAAGGCGGAGTTCAGCGCGGCCGATGCGCTGGCCGGCCTGAAAGCCGCTTATGCCCGCGGCGAAACCGATGAATTCGTGAAAGCCACGGCCATTGTCCCGGCCGGCGCTGCCGCGGTGCGCATCGAGAACGGCGACAGCATCGTATTCATGAATTTCCGCTCCGACCGCGCACGCCAGCTGACCGCGGCCCTCACGGATCCGGCGTTTTCGGGTTTCACGCGCAAACGCGTGCCCCGACTCGCCTACTACTGCACGCTGACCGGCTACGGCGAGGAATTCAGCCATATCCCCGCAGCGTTCGGGCCGCAGCAGATCCGCGACGGTTTCGGCGAATACCTTTCGAAAAAGGGGCTGCGCCAGCTACGCATCGCCGAAACCGAGAAGTACGCCCACGTCACCTATTTCTTCAACGGCGGCGTGGAAACACCCTATCCCGGCGAGGATCGCGTGCTGGTGCCCTCGCCCAAGGTCGCGACCTACGACCTGCAACCGGAGATGAGCGCGCGCGAGGTCACCGACAAGCTGGTGGAAGCCATCGAGTCGCGCCGTTACGACGCCATTGTCTGCAACTATGCCAACGGCGACATGGTCGGGCATACCGGCAACCTCGCCGCGGCCACCCGTGCCATCGAGGTGCTCGACGAATGCATCGGCCGCATCGTCGAGGCGATGCGCGGCATCGGCGGCGAAGTGCTGATCACCGCGGACCACGGCAATGCCGAAACGATGCGCGACCAGGAATCCCAGCAGCCGCACACGGCGCATACCCTGAACCTGGTGCCGCTGCTCTACATCGGCCGCAAGGCGCGCATCGCCGATGGCGGCGCGCTGCAGGATGTCGCACCGACGCTGCTGGCGATGATGGGATTGCCGCAACCCGCCGAAATGACGGGACGCCCGTTGATCGAGTTTGCGTGAAGCGGGTCGCAGGCCTGCTCATCGCATGGCTGGCGCTGCCCGGCGGCGCCCTTGCCGCAACCGCGGGACAGACGCAGGAGGAACTGCGTGAATTGCGCGCACGCATCTCCGTCATGCAGAAAAAGCTGGCCGCCGCCGAGGAAAGCCGCAGCGAAGCCTCCGATGCCCTGCGCGAATCCGAACAGGCGATCTCGGAAGCGAACCGCGAGCTGCGCCAGCTTGCCCTGCAATCCCGGGAATCGACCGCAAAAATGTCGGCCTTGCGCAAATCCGCGGAAACCGCCGGCGCCACGCTGGGCAGCCAGCAGGAACTCCTCGGCCGCATGCTGCGGCAGCAATACATCCAGGGTGAACCCGGCGCACTGCGCCTGGTGCTGGGCCGTGAAGACCCCAGCGCCCTGACCCGCCAGCTGCATTACCTGTCGCATGTCGCGCGCGCGCGCGCGCAGCTGGTTGACGGCCTGCGTGCGAACCTGCGTGAACTCGAGCGCCTGCAGGCGGCGATCGCCGAAGAAACGGCAGCCATTGCCCGCATCACCCGCGAACAGACCGCCCAGCGCGCGCGCCTCGAACAGGAAAAACGCGCCCGCGCCGGCGTGTTGACCAGGCTGTCGCGGGACATCCAGAAACAGCAGCGTGAAATGCGCGCGATGCAGGCCAACGAAAACCGCCTGACCCGGCTGGTCGACCAGCTGACCCGGCTGGTGAGAAAACCGGCCGCGTCCGGGAAACCGCGTCCGCGCAACGAGGCGCTCCCGTCCGGGACAGCAGACGGCGGCCCCTTCGCCGCCCTGCGCGGCCGGCTGGCATTGCCGGTGCGCGGGGAACTTGGCAGCCGCTTTGGCAGTCCACGTGCAGACGGCGGTGTAACCTGGAAAGGCGTTTTCATCGCCGCCAGGGCAGGAGAAGACGTACGGGCAGTAGCCGGCGGCAGGGTGGTCTATGCAGACTGGTTGCGCGGATTCGGCAACCTGCTGATCGTGGACCATGGCGACAGTTACATGACGCTGTATGCCAACGCCGAAGCACTGCTGAAGCAGGTTGGCGACACGATCCGCGGCGGTGAGCCGGTGGCCACCGTGGGCAACAGCGGCGGCAACGCGGAATCGGGCTTATACTTTGAAATGCGGCATGAAGGACGTCCCTTCGACCCCTTGCAGTGGGTCCGGTTACGGTAGTCATCACAGCAGCCGCAAAGCGCGGCAGGAGCAGCAAATGCGCAGTAAATTCAGTCAGTTAGGTCTTGTCATCGGTGGCGTTCTGATCGGTGTCGCGATCAGCCTCAATTATTCGGCAGTCGCCCAGCGCAGCACGCCGTCGGCGCTGCCGCTGCCGATCGAGGAATTGCGCGCCTTTACCGAAGTCTTCGGCCGCGTCAAAAGCGATTACGTCGAGCCGGTTGAGGACAAGAAGCTGATCACCGAAGCCATCAACGGCATGCTGACGGGCCTTGATCCGCACTCGGCTTACCTCGACCAGGAAGCCTTCCGGGAAATGCAGGTTGGCACCCAGGGCGAGTTCGGCGGCCTCGGCATCGAAGTCGGCATGGAAGACGGGTTCGTGCGCGTGGTGTCCCCGATCGACGATTCACCGGCTTCGCGCGCGGGCATCAAGGCCGGCGACCTGATCGTCAAACTCGATGAAACTTCGGTCAAGGGCATGACGCTCAATGACGCCGTGAAACGCATGCGCGGCAAGCCCAACACCCAGATCGTGCTGACCATCGTGCGCAAGGGCGAACAGAAACCGATCGTGGTCACGCTGACCCGGGCGGTGATCAAGATCCAGAGCGTCAAGTCGACACTGCTGGAGCCGGGTTACGCCTATGTGCGCGTGAGCCAGTTCCAGGAACACACCGGCGAGACGCTGGCCCGCTCGGTGGAAACACTGTTCAAGCAGAACCAGGGCCCGATGAAGGGCCTGGTACTCGACCTGCGCAACGATCCCGGCGGCCTGCTCAACGGCGCGGTGGCGGTGTCCGCAGCCTTCCTGCCGAAGGACGCGCTGGTCGTCTATACCGACGGCCGCACCGAAGATGCCAAGATGAAACTCAACGCCAGCCCCGAGCACTACCTGCGCGGCCGCAACAAGGAGGATTTCCTCAAGCGCCTGCCGGCGGAAGCCAAGACCGTGCCGATGGTGGTGCTGGTCAACGGCGGCTCGGCCTCGGCTTCGGAAATCGTTGCCGGCGCGCTGCAGGACCATGAACGCGCAGTGGTGATGGGCCAGCAGACCTTCGGCAAGGGTTCGGTGCAGACCATTCTGCCGCTGGGCAACAATACCGCGATCAAGCTGACGACGGCGCGTTACTACACGCCCAAGGGACGCTCGATCCAGGCGCGGGGCATCGTGCCGGACATTCCGCTGGACGACGGCGTCAATGACCGCTCGGCGCTGAAACTGCGCGAAGCCGACCTGACCAAGCACCTGACCGAAGGTGCGGCCGAGAAACCGGCGGACAAGGCCGAAGCGGCGGCGAAGTCGGCGCAGAAGTACGGCTTCACGCCGGCGGCACGGCCAAAGGATGTCGACGAAAAAACCCTGCGTCCCGAACCCGGCCAGGTGGTATCACCCAACGACTATGAACTGAACCAGGCGGTCGCTTTCCTGAAAAGCCGGCCGGCGGTCAAAACCAACTGAGCGCCTTTTCCGGCCCAACAACGCCCGGCATTGCCGGGCGTTGTTGTTTCGGAATGCCGCAAGCGATAGATTCGCGCCATGGACGACCATCAACTGCTGCGTTACAGCCGGCATATCCTGCTGCCGGAGATCGGCATCGAGGGCCAGCAGCGGCTGCTCGACGCCCACGCGCTGCTGATCGGCGCCGGCGGCCTCGGTTCGCCGGCCGCGCTCTACCTGGCCTCGGCGGGAATCGGCACGCTGACGATCTGCGACGGGGACAACGTCGATCTGACCAACCTGCAACGCCAGATCGTCCACCGCGAGGCCGCGGTCGGGGAGAAAAAGGTGGACTCGGCACGCCGCACACTTCTCGAACTCAACCCCGCGATCCGCATCAACGCCGTGGCGGAAAGGGTTTCCGGCGAACACCTGCAGGCGCTGGTCGATGCCGCGGATGTGGTGCTCGACGGCTGCGACAATTTCGAAACCCGCCACACCGTCAACCGCGCCTGCGTGCGTGCAGGCAAACCACTGGTCTCCGGCGCAGGCATCCGCTTCGACGGCCAACTGGCGGTGTTCGACCTGCGCCGCCCCGGTTCGCCCTGTTATGCCTGCCTGTTTCCGGAGGACGGGGAAATGGAGGAGATGCGCTGCGCGGTGATGGGCGTTTTTGCGCCACTGGTGGGCATCATCGGCGCGATGCAGGCGGCCGAGGCGCTGAAACTGGTGACCGGCGCCGGCGAAACACTGACCGGCCGCCTGCTGCTGCTGGACGCACTGACGATGGACCTGCGTACGGTCAACCTGAAACGCGACCCGGCCTGCCCGGTGTGCGCCTCACGGACGGCCTGAAACCGCGGCGGGCTCAGGTCATATCCAGCGAATCCGCATCCTTCGGCGCGGTTTCGGCCGCCAGCGCCTCCTTCGAGGGCGTCGTGCTCTCACCGCTCAGCAGATGATTGAGCTCGCGCGTGAGGCGGTCGGCATCGGGCGGATTGCGGCCCAGCATCTGCAACAGCAGCCGCGACGGGAAATCCACCAGGGTCTCCGGATGGTTGGAGCGGATGCGCGAAGCGCTTTCGATGATCGATCGCGCATGACCGCTCTTGAAGCCGGCCTTGAGGCTCTCGATCGAATCCAGCACGGCAAGCTGGCTGCGGGCGACGCCCAGCATCAACTGCGCAAGATGCTCTACCTTGATATCGGCCATGGTGTTCTCCTCGTCTCGTATGGGATGGTCATGCCAGCACGCCTTCCATCAGCTGCTTCCACTGCCGCTGCCAGTGTTCGGCCGGATCGCGGCGGAAACCGCTCTTCGCATACTGATGCCAGCGTCCCGCCACGAAACTCATCAGCAGATTGGCCTGGGCGGTGAGATCAACGTCCCCGGCCGCCTCTTTCTGCGTCACCGCGAAGCGCAGCGACTGCTTCAGCGCCGCCTCGATGCGGTCGTGGATCTGGTTGATGCGTGCCTGCAGCGCCTCGTCCTCGGTCACCAGCGCATCGCCGATCAGCACCCGGGTCATGCCGCGGTTCTTCTGGGCGAAGCCGAGCAGCATGCTGACGATCGCCTCGGCCTGGCGCAGGCCGCCCTGCTCATCGGTGGTGATGCGGTTGATCAGCGTGAACAGCGTCTGTTCGACGAAGTCGATCAGCCCGGCGAACATGTCGGCCTTGCCGCGGAAGTGCCGGTAGAGCGCGGCCTCCGAGACCCCGATGCGCGCGGCCAGCGCCGCGGTGGTGATGCGCTCAGCCGAAGGCCCCTCGAGCATCTGCGCCAGGGTCTGCAGTATCTGGGTCTTGCGTTCGCCGCTGCGTGCCATGTGGTCCTCAGTACAGGTGTGCTGCGTGACTGGAAAGTGCGGCCATGCCCTGCACCCGCACATCGACGTACCCCGGCACGCGCTCCGCCTGGGACACCCAGACGGTTTTCATGCCGAGCTTTTTTGCGGTGCGCAGGTTTTCCAGCGAATCCTCGACCATGATACAGCGCCGCGGCCGCAGGTGATGCGCGCGGCACAGCTTGAGGAAACCGTAGGCGTCGGGCTTGGGACGGAAGCCCACCCGCTCGATCGAAAACACGGCATCGAACAGATTCGTGATGCCGAGCACCCTCAAAACCGCCCGCGCGTAATGCACCGGCGCATTGGAGAACACGAACTTTCGCCCCGGCAGCCGGCGCAACACGTGGCGCAGCTGCGGTTCGCGCACAACCATGCGCTCAAGGTCCGGAAACTGGTGGCCGTGGTGGCGCATCAGGCCGAGCAGCGTCGCGCCGTAACGCCGCCAGTAACTGCGCCGCAGTTCACCGGCCGACTGCTCGTCCAGCTGCAGGTGCTGCTGCAGGTATGCATTCATCGCCCGGTTGATGTGCGGAAAAATATGCGGCGACGCATTGTGCAGGGTGTTGTCGAGGTCGAAGATCCACGCGACCGGGGCAGTCATGGCCGGCATTCCGCCCGCGGCATCAGCGGCGCCGGATCAGCGTGCCCACGCCCTCGTCCGTCAGGATCTCGAGCAGCAGCGCATGTTCGACGCGGCCGTCGATGATGTGGCAGGTGTTGACGCCGTTCTTCACCGCATCGAGCGCGGAGCCGATTTTAGGCAGCATGCCGCCGTGGATGGTGCCGTCGGCAAACAGCTCGTCGACCTTGCGCGCGGTGAGCCCGGTCAGCAGCTTGCCTTCCTTGTCGAGCACACCGGCAGTGTTGGTCAGCACGATCAGTTTTTCCGCCTTGAGTATTTCCGCGACCTTGCCGGCAACGAGGTCGGCGTTGATGTTGTACGACTCGCCGTTGGCGCCGACGCCGACCGGCGCGATCACCGGAATGAAGTCTTCCGTGTGCAGCAGGTTGACGATGGCCGGGTCGATGCTTTCGACCTCGCCAACCTGGCCGATGTCGACCAGGTCGTCGCTGCCGGCCGTGCCGCGCACCTTGAGCTTGCGCGCGCGGATGAAACCGCCATCCTTGCCGGTCAGGCCCACCGCCTTGCCGCCACAGCGGTTGATCAGGTTGACGATGTCCTTGTTGACCTGGCCACCCAGCACCATCTCGACCACGTCCATGGTCTCGGCATCGGTGACCCGCATGCCCTGGATGAATTCGCCCTTCTTGCCGACGCGCTTCAGCAACTCATCAATCTGCGGACCGCCGCCGTGGACCACCACCGGGTTCATGCCGACCACCTTCAGCAGCACCACGTCACGTGCGAAACCTTCCTTCAGCGCGGGATCGGTCATCGCGTTGCCGCCGTACTTGATGACGATGGTCTTGCCGTGGAAACGCTGGATATAGGGCAGCGCTTCAGCAAGAGTCTTGGCTTTGGCGGCGGCGTTGCTGGCGGACAATGGCATGGAAAATCCCTGAAAGCGGGGTAAATGAGCGAGTATGTGTGAGGGTTCACTCATTTTACCCGACGACAAAAAAAACGGCAGGCCTTTCGGCCCGCCGCCTTCTTCATCCGGCAATCCGCCGCGTGTCAGTTGATCGACAGGCGCTTCGCGGTGACCGCCACTTTTTTCGGCAGCGTCAGCTCGAGCACGCCGTCGGCATATTTCGCGGTCGCTTTTTCCTCGTCCACCGGGGTGCCCAGCGTGAAGGCCCGGTAGACCTTGCCGTAGTGGCGCTCGGCACGCAGCACACGCTCGCCTTCCTTCACCTCGCGCTCGTTGCGGGTCTCGGCGCTGATCGCGACCTGTTCGGCGTCGATGGTGACGTGGATGTCTTCCTTCTTCACGCCGGGGATTTCGGCATGCACCACGTAATCGTTTTCGCTTTCACGGACATCGACGCGGATCGCCTGGGCGGCCTGCGGCGTGCCTTCGAAAGCCATCGGGCGCACGAAAAAGCCGCGCAGCAACTCATCGAACGAATCGTCAAACGGGGTAAAGCGGGTAACATTGACCATGATCAGTCTCCTTGAATTCATTGCGGCGCGATGCGCCGATGGTTCAAATATGGGTGTCCCGGAATACTTTTCAAGAGTACCGTCCGGCCCCGATCAATTGTGATATAAGTATTTGTTTTTAAACAACTTTTTATACATTCTCCAGTGACCGGCATCCCCCAACCGGCGGCCATCGAAGGCGAGCGCGGCTACCTGCTGCGTTACGCGCGGCTGCAGCTGCGCAATCCGGCGCAGGCCGAAGATGCCGTGCAGGAAACACTGCTCGCCGCGATCGAAGGGGCCGCACGCTTCTCCGGCAAATCGTCGCTGCGCACCTGGCTCACCGGCATCCTCAAGCACAAGATCATCGACCAGCTGCGCCGCAGCGCCCGTGAACAGCCCTTCGCTGCGGCGGATGATGATCGCGCTGAAACCGAGGCCATCGATGCGCTGTTTGCCGGCGATGGGCACTGGCGCGAGATGCCGGCGGACTGGGGCAGCCCGGATGCCGCGCTGGAGAACAGCCGTTTCCGGGCGGCGCTGGAGCTGTGCCTGCAGCGCCTGCCAGAACGCACGGCGCGGGTATTCATGATGCGCGAGGTGATGGAAATGCCCACCGGGGAGATCTGTCAGGAATTGCAGATCACCGCGACCAACTGCTGGGTCATGCTGCACCGGGCGCGGCTGATCCTGCGCGAATGCCTGGAACAGACCTGGTTCGATCCGCCACGCCGATGATGCCCTCCTGCAAAAAAGCCTCTGAACTGATGTCCCAGGGACAGGACCGGGCGCTGGGAACGCTCGAAGGACTGCAGCTCAAGCTGCACCTGCTGATCTGCCAGCGTTGCCGGCGGGTCACCCGACACCTCGGATTCCTGCGCGAGGCCATCCGCCGCTATCGCGACGGCAACTGAAACCTGCAGCCAGGAACTTCCGCCGCAACGGCAGGGTCTGCTTTTGGGTGCGCCTGCACTCCCGACATATAATCAGGATTTTTCCGCCCATGAAACGTTTATTCCTCGCCGTACTGCTCGGTTTCGTCACGCTGCAATCCTGGGCACAGGTGCAGCCGCCCGCCCCCGCCGTCGAAGCCCGCGCCTGGCTGCTGTTCGACGTCAACAGCGGCCAGGTGCTGGCCAGCCGCAACGCCAGTGACCGCTTCGAACCGGCTTCGCTGACCAAGCTGATGACCGCTTACATCGTGTTCGGCGCGCTGAAGCAGAAATCGCTGAAACCCGAGCAGGTGGTGCCGGTATCGACCCGCGCCTGGAAGGCGGAGGGCTCGCGCATGTTCATCGAGCCGAACAAGCCGGTCACCGTCGACGAACTGCTGCGCGGCATGATCATCCAGTCCGGCAACGACGCCAGCGTCGCCCTCGCCGAAGCCGTGGCCGGCAGCGAGGAGGTCTTCGCGCAGATGATGAACCGTGAAGCCAAGCGGCTCGGGCTCGTCAACAGCAACTTCACCAATGCCACGGGCCTGACCACGCCGCAGCTGTATTCCTCGGCCGAGGACCTCGCGAAACTGGTGGTGGCGCTGATCCGCGACTACCCGGAACACTATGCGCTGTATTCACAGAAGGAATACCGCTACAACAACATCAGCCAGGCCAACCGCAACCGGCTGCTGTGGCTGGATCCGACGGTCGACGGCGTGAAGACGGGCTACACCGAGAATGCCGGCTACTGCCTCGTTACCTCGGCGCGGCGCGGCGAGCGGCGGCTGGTATCCGTGGTGCTCGGCACGGCATCCGAATCGGCGCGGTCCACCGAAAGCCAGAAACTGCTGAACTGGGGTTTCCAGTTCTACGACAGCGTGAAGCTCTACGCCGCCGGCCAGCCGGTCACCAGCCTGCGGGTGTGGAAAGGCGCATCGAGCATGCTGAAAGCCGGCTTCACCAGCGACCTCTACGTCGCGGTGCCCAAGGGTCAGGGCGACAAGGTGAAAGCTGTCGTCGAGAGCCTGCAGCCGCTGCTGGCGCCGGTGAATCCCGGCCAGCGCGTGGGCACGCTGAAAATCGAAATCGACGGCAAACCCCACGCCGAACTGCCGGTGGTGGCGCTCGAGAGCGTGCCGGTCGCCGGCATTTTCGGCCGCGCCTGGGACAGCCTGCGGCTGCTGTTCAAATAAAGCCCCACGGCGCAGACTCCAAACCTGAACCCCGGACGGAAGAACCCGAAACCATGAGCGATATCGTCTACCTCAACGGAAAATTCATGCCGATCGAGGAAGCCCACGTGCCGGTGCTCGATCGCGGCTTCATCTTCGGCGACGGCGTCTACGAGGTCATCCCGGTCTATTCGAAACATCCGTTCCGGCTGGCCGAACACCTGCGGCGGCTGCAGTACAGTCTCGACAAGGTGCGCATCGACAACCCGATGAACGACGACGGGTGGACGCAGCTGATCGGCGAAGTCATCCAGCGCAACGCCGGCGATGACCAGTCGGTCTACCTGCAGGTCACCCGCGGCGTCGCCAAACGCGACCACGCCTTCCCGAAGGGCGTCAAACCGACGGTGTTCATGATGAGCAGCCCGCTGGTGACGCCGGCGCCGGCGCTGGTCGAATCCGGTGTCGCCTGCATCACCGCCCAGGATTACCGCTGGCTGAACTGCGACATCAAGTCGGTATCCCTGCTCGGCAACTGCCTGCTGCGCCAGCTGTCCGTCGACGCCGGCGCCACCGAGACCATCCTTTTCCGCGACGGCAAACTGACCGAGGCTTCGGCCAGCAACGTCTTCGTCGTCCGCGACGGCGTGCTGCTGACGCCGCCCAAGGACAACCTGGTGCTGCCCGGCATCACCTACGATGTGGTGCTGGAAATCGCGCGTGCGCGCGAATTCCAGGTCGAGGTGCGCGCGGTGGACGAAGCCGAAGTGCGCAGTGCCGACGAAATCTGGGTCACCTCCTCGACCAAGGAAGTGCTGGCGGTGACCACGCTTGACGGCAAGCCGGTCGGCGACGGCAGGCCCGGCCCGCTGTTCCGGCGCATGCATGCGCTGTACCAGCAGTTCAAGCAGGACCACGTGAGAACAGCGGCTTGAGCACCCCGCCCGCCACTCCGGAACCGTCGCTGATCGAATACCCCAGCGACTTTCCGCTGAAAATCCTCGGCCACACGCAGCCCGGTTTTGCCCAGGCGATTGCCGCCGTGGTCAAGAAACACGCGCCCGATTTCGACGAGGCCACGCTGTCGATGCGCACCAGCAAGAAGGGCAAGTACCTCAGCATCACCTGCGTCATCCGCGCCACCTCGCGCGGACAGCTCGACGCGCTCTACCAGGAACTCAGCGACCACCCGATGGTGGTCATGGCGCTGTAGCAACGCCGATCCGCGCGAGCTGACGGTCATGCCGGCGGCCGAGCAGGAGCTGCGCCGCGAAAGCGCCGCAGAGCGCGAGGAACATGTCCCACTGCGTGTCCCATACATCGCCCTGGGTCGCCAGGAATTCGTCGGCTTCAGCGCCGATCAGCAGAGCCGCCCACCATTCGATCAGCTCGTAGAAGGCACTGACCGCCAGCGCGATGCACAGCACCAGGAAAAACAGGATTTTCCGGCCGCCGATGCCGAAAACCCGCAGCAGCAGTTCGCGCGCCACCAGCGCCGGCACAAAACCCTGGGCGATATGCCCTATGCGGTCGTAGGGATTGCGCGAAAACCCGAACAGATCCTGCAGCCAGAACCCCAGCGGTGTGCGCGCATAGGTGTAGGCCCCGCCGTAGACCAGGATCAGCCCGTGCACGGCAATCAACAGATAGACCAGCGCGGTCAGCGGCAGGCGCCGGCGGGTCGCCAGCAACAGCGGCGCGGCGATCAGCACCGGCAGCACTTCCATGAACCAGGTCAGCCGGTCATGCGGCGCAATGCCGGAGGCGGTCAGCGCAAGGGCCCACACTGCACAGAGAGCAAACACCATGCGGTCCGTGGCCATTGCAACCCGCGTTATTTCGGCAGTTTGCGCTTGCGCAATTCGCGCAGCTCTTCGGCGTATTCCTTGTGGAAGTCCGAACCCGAGCCGGTCAGGTAATTGCGGAAGTCGGTGCAGCCCTGCTCCATGCCGTCTCGGGGCTGGGCCAGTATCTCCTCGCGCTGGCCGGTGCGGTACTCGAGGATGCTGCCTTCGTACTTGCCGATATTGCGCATGTACTCGCGCTCGTCTTTGGAGGCTCCGCGGATCATCAGGGTCAGCCGCGCCTCGAGTTCATTGAGCAGCCCTTTGTGCCGGGATTGCCAGGTGGCATAGGCCTTATCAGTGGATTTGGCCTGCGCCGGAAAGACCTGGTCGCAGGCCTCGCGCAAGGCCAGCAGGCGCTGGTGGGCAAAATAAATCCGGCTCAGCGCGGTACCGTAATCACTGCCGCCGTCGGCGGCCGGCGCCGTGCCGGCGCTGCCGAGCATCACGCAAATAACCCCTGCCGCCAGAATGTGAATCCGCACTGCGTTCTCCCGATCGTCCTATAATGCGGCCTCATTATCCCATCAATGCACGGCCCCGCGCCCGTCCACAGGGTTCCTCCGGTGTCCTCCCTTACCGCCGCAGCAGCGCAGCCATACGCCGCCGTACCACTGGTCGTGCGCCGGCTCGGACTGGTGCCTTATGTGCCGACATGGGCGCGCATGCGCGAATTCACGGCCGTCCGCGGCGCGGACACCGCGGACGAGCTGTGGCTGCTGGAGCACCCCCCCGTCTACACCGCCGGCATCGCCGGGAAGCCCGAACACTGGCCGCGGGTCAACAACGGCATTCCGGTGGTGCGCGTCGACCGCGGCGGGCAGATCACCTACCACGGGCCGGGCCAGCTGGTCGCCTACCTGCTGCTCGACATGCGCCGCCGGGGCATCGGCGTGCGGCCGCTGGTGCGGCAGATGGAGCAGGCCGTGATCAGGCTGCTGGCGGATTACGGCGTGGCCGCTGAAGGGCGCGCCGACGCGCCCGGCGTCTATGTCGGTGCGGCGAAGATCGCCGCGCTGGGACTGCGCGTTCGCAACGGCTGCTGTTACCATGGCCTCGCGCTGAACGTCGACGTCGCGCTGGAGCCCTTCAGCGCGATCAATCCCTGCGGTTACCCGGGACTGGAAGTGACCCGCACCCGCGACCTCGGCATCACCGACAACCGCCGGCAGATCGGCGAAAGGCTGATCCGGCACATCAGGACACTGCTGCAATGACCACCACCGGCGAAAAACAGAAAGGCCAGGCAAAAACCGCGCGCATCCCGATCAAGGTGGTGCCGTCCACGCCGCTGAAAAAACCCGACTGGATCCGCGTGCGCCTCGGCAACAGCGCGCGTTTCCAGGAAATCAAGGACATCCTGCGCGCGCAGAAACTGCACACCGTGTGCGAGGAGGCGACCTGCCCCAACATCGGCGAATGTTTCGGCAAGGGCACGGCAACTTTCATGATCCTCGGCGACCTCTGCACCCGGCGCTGCCCCTTCTGCGACGTCGCCCACGGCCGGCCGAAACCGCCCGACCCCGAAGAGCCGCGCCACCTCGCCGAAACCATCGCCGCGCTGAAACTGAAATACGTGGTCATCACCAGCGTCGACCGCGACGATCTGAGGGACGGCGGCGCACAGCATTTCAAGGACTGCATCCGCGCGGTGCGCGAACTGTCGCCGCAGACCCGCATCGAGATCCTGGTGCCGGACTTCCGCGGCCGCCTCGACATCGCGCTGGACATTCTCTCCGCCGGCCCGCCCGACGTGATGAACCACAATCTCGAAACCGTGCCGCGGCTCTACAAGCAGGCGCGCCCGGGTTCTGACTATGCGCATTCGCTTAAGCTGCTGAAGGACTTCAAGGCGAAGTTTCCGCGGGTCCCGACCAAGTCGGGACTGATGGTCGGGCTCGGCGAAACCGATGAAGAAATCCTTGAGGTGATGCGGGATCTGCGCGCCCACGACGTCGACATGCTGACCATCGGCCAGTACCTGCAGCCCTCGGCCCACCACCTGCCGGTGCTGCGTTACGTCGAGCCGAAGGTGTTCGAGATGTACGCCGCGGAAGCCGAACGCATGGGCTTCAATCATGCCGCCAGCGGACCGCTGGTGCGTTCCTCATACCACGCCGACCAGCAGGCGCATGAGGCGGGAGTGGTTTAAAGGCAGGGCGTTTAACAGGATGGACAGGATAAAACCGGAACACGGTTTTTGCCGTTAATCCTGTAAATCCTGTCCATCCTGTTTGTTGAATGTCTTTTGCCGCTAGGTTTCTTTGAGTTTTTCTTCCAGCAGCTGGTGCAGCTTCGCGAAATCCGGCTCGCCCAGGATGCGGGTGACGATTTTCCCCCGCTTGTCGATGACAAAGGTGGTCGGCGTCAGCTTCACTTCTCCGAAGGCCTTCGCCAGCTCGCCCATCGGGTCCAGCGCCACCCTGAACGGCAGTTTGTTCTTCTCGACGTAGTTCAGCACGTAGTTCGGCGGGTCGTGGCGCATCGCCACTGCGATGGTCTCGAAACCCCGTGCGCGGTACTTGTTGTAAGTCGCGGTGATGTCGGGCATTTCCTTGATGCAGGTCACGCAGTCGGTGGCCCAGAAATTGACCAGCACGACCTTGCCGCGCAGGCTCCCGGTGGTGATTTTTTCACCCTGGAGGGACACAAAAGTCACCTGGGGCGCCGCCGGCGCAGGGTTCCAGATCGCAAATGCGGCAAACGCTATTGCACCGGCGACCACTGCGACTAGAATGAGGTTTCGTGATTTCTGCATGCCGTCAATCAAACAATCCAATCAAGTGAGGAGTCCGGCCATGGTGCGTATTTTCGGGTTTCTGCTGTGCCTTGTCACCAGCCTGCCTGTCAGCGCGGGCATCGCCGACATCTCCAATGCCGATGCCGCCAGCGGTTTGAGGCAGGCCCTGACGGATGGTTCCGCCGCCGCAGTAAAAATGCTGGCCGCGGAAAACGGCTATTTCGGCAACGCCAAGGTCAGGATTCCGCTGCCCCCCAGCCTGCAGCGGATCGAAGGCGCGATGCGCATGATGGGCATGAAAAAACAGGCCGACGAACTGCTGCTGTCGATGAACCGCGCGGCCGAGGCCGCTGCGCCGGAAGCGCGGCAACTGCTGGTTGATGCCGTGAAAAAAATGTCGGTGCAGGACGCCCGGGGCATCCTCAGTGGCGGCGACACCGCGGCGACCGAATATTTCAAACGCAGCACCCAGACCCAGCTCACCCAGCGTTTCCTGCCCATCGTCAAGAAAGCCACCGACCGCGTCGGCCTCGCCCAGCAATACAACAACCTTGCCAGCCAGGGCGCCTCGCTGGGGCTGGTCAAGCAGGAGGATGCGTCGATCGAAACCTATGTCACGCGCAAGGCGCTCGACGGCCTTTACCTGATGATCGCCGAACAGGAAAAATCATTCCGCCAGAACCCGGTCGGCGCGACCAGCAACATCGTCAGGAAGGTGTTCGGCGCCCTGAAATGACGCCGCGAACCCGGCACTAGCCGATTGCGCAGACGAATTCCTCGAACTTGCCGTTGGCGGTGCGGGGAAGCTCGCCGTCGAAAAACATGAACTGCAGTGTGAACGGGTGGCCCAGCGCATCCCGTATCACTGCGGCAAGCCGGGCTTCCTCGTCCGGCTTCAAACCACGATCGCAGACCAGGCGCACCTCGATCCCGTCGAGGCTGCGCTGGATCAGCTGATACTGCCGCACCGGTGCGATGTCGCGAAAGCGGTGAAAACCGACCAGCGGCCAGTGCATACTGCCGTCGGGCAGTTTCACCATGTTGCGTTCGCGCCCCGCGATGCGGGCCAGCGTCGGCAGCGTGCGTCCGCAGGCGCAGGGCCCGCCGACCGTAGCATGATCACGCAGTTCGTAACGGATCAGCGGCGTGGCGTAATTGTGCAGACTGCTGACGACCAGCCGCCCGGTTTCTCCCGCTGCACAGGGTTTTCCCGCGGCATCGATTACCTCCACCAGCACGCTTTCCGCCATCACGTGATAGAGCCCGCTGGCGGGACACTGCAGCGCGATGTAGCCCAGTTCCTGCGAACTGTAGACATCCTGTATTTCGACATCCAGAACCTCGCGGCAGGCCGTGCGCAGCGCGGGGGACACCGTCTCGCCCACGGTCAGCACCGCGCGCAGCGACGGCAGACGTTCTCCCCGCTGACCGAAATGAACGAGCAGCGCAGCGAGGTTGTTCGGATAGGTCAGCAGGTAACCGGGCGCCTGCCGGCGGATCCAGTCAGCCTGCACGGCCACGTCGGCGTCCAGTGTCAGCAGGGCCGCCGGCCCGGTCCCGCCCAGGGCCGCGGATGCCGGGCCCCAGTTCGGCGCCTCGACGCCATTTGGCGGATCGGCGGTCCCCGGCGCGACCGCCCGGATCGCCGCCAGCTTCAGCGCAGGGTCGCGCCGGTGCCAGGCATGGTCGCGCAGCGTGTTGGCCTGCCACAGCAGCGCATCAAGCACGGTCCGCAGCACCGTGACCGGCTCGCCGGTCGCGCCCGAAGTGCGGTTCTCGTGCGTGCTGCCGAACTGCGGCGGGATCGCCGTGCTGCGCAAGCCATGACCCGCATCCTGGATGTCGCGCCGGGTCAGCAGCGGCAGCGCCTGCAGTTCCGGCATTCCCGCCGGCAATCCGCCAAAACGATCGCGGTAGAAAGGCACCGTGCGCCGTGCATGGCCGATGACTGCGGACAGCTGCAGCAACTGCTGCCGCAGGAGTTGTTCCGGCGCCATGCGCTCGGTCTGTTCAAACTGCCGCAGCAGCGACAGCAGCTGCTCGCGATGGCTGCGACCGGCAACGACAGGCCAGACGATGCCCGCCAGTGCCGCTGCGGAATCCGGATTCATTTCGGCCGCATCACCAGCGTCGGACAACGCGCGCCCAGTTCGTAATCCGGGATGCGGGTCGAGACGATGTCGAAGTCTCCGGCAAGCGCGCGCGCCTCTTCCAGAGTCGGAAACGAATAACAGGTGTCGACACCGCGATAATTGGAAATGGTGTTGACCACTTCTTCGCGCCAGCCCAGCCGCGCAGCGAGCCGCGCCGGATCGGGGACGGCTTCGTGCCATGCGTCCCAGATGTCGCCCAGCCGCACGCCCTGCTCCAGGCTGCCGTGCAGCGCCATCGCCAGCCGCCATTTGAAGACATGGAAATTGCCGATGCGCCCCTGCCACAGGTCATCAACCACGGTGTCCCGCGTCTCGGGCCGCTCCGGGCGGACGAAATAACGCATCAGCAGCAGTGCGCCGCCAGCCGCGACGCGGCGCAGTTCCGCGGAAAATGCAGCGTAACGCGCACGGCCGACCAGCAGGCTGTAGCAGCCGTCGCCGACGAGGATGTCCTGCGAAGCCGCCGCCAGCGGCAACATGAGCCAGTTGCCGCAGACCGCGGCACCCGGCACCCCCGAACCCGGCCACACGCCGGCAATCATCGGCCTTGAATGATCGACTGCCGTCAGCCGGGTATCCGGCGGCCATTGCATCGCGGCGATTTCCGGAGTCACGCCGCAGAGCAGCGCGCGCGGGGACATGGCGCCGGCGCGCGCCTGCCAGGCACGCAACTCGGTCTCGAGCAATTGCACATCCTGGGCTGCCGGCCGCAGCGGCGGCCCGATCAGGCTCCATTGCCGCGCATGCTGGTTCCAGTGATCAGGCTGCGCGGTCATGGTGACGGTCTCCAGCCTCTGTCAGTGTGCGCGGTCCCAGTTCGGCCCCGCGCCGACCTCGACCAGCAGCGGCACCGCCAGCTCGGCAACGCCCCCCATCAGCCGCGTGAGTCCGGACCTGATCTGATCCAGCTCCGCCTCCGGCACTTCCAGCACCAGTTCGTCGTGCACCTGCATGATCAGCCGGGACTCCAGTTTTTCCTCGTCCAGCCAGCGCTGCACAGCAATCATCGCCAGCTTGATCAGGTCGGCAGCCGTACCCTGCATCGGCGCGTTGATCGCCGCGCGTTCGGCGCCCTGGCGGCGCGCGACGTTGCTGGCGCGGATTTCCGGCAGCCACAACCGGCGGCCGAACACGGTCTCGACATAACCGAGCTCGCGCGCCTGCTCGCGGGTGACGCGCATGTATTCGGCGACGCCCGGATAACGCTGGAAATAACGGTCCATGTACTGCTGTGCCGCGGCGCGTTCGATGCCGAGCTGACGCGCGAGGCCGAAGGCCGACATGCCGTAGATCAAACCGAAGTTGATGACCTTGGCGTAACGCCGCTGCTCGCCGTCGACGGCTGCCAGCTCGACACCAAAGATCTCGGCCGCGGTGGCGCGGTGGATGTCTTCGCCGGCGGCGAAGGCCTTGAGCAGACTCTCGTCCTTCGAGATGTGCGCCATGATGCGCAACTCGATCTGCGAATAGTCCGCCGACACGATCTGCGAACCGGGCGGCGCGATGAAGGCCTCGCGGATGCGCCG
>LNFM01002588.1_pt1 | contig 37637 bp, 31 predicted proteins | sample 596031 | NCBI WGS metagenome assembly LNFM01 (sample SAMN04254537, study PRJNA301005) | activated carbon metagenome | isolation source: dual media filters at the Ann Arbor, Michigan drinking water treatment plant | place: USA: Ann Arbor | reverse complement strand
GCGCCGGCGATCAGGCCGCTCAGGTAGGCCGGCTCCTGGATGTAGTTGTCGAAGACGCTGAAGTTGGGCGCCTGCGGCTTGCCGCTGCTGCCCATCAGGAAGCTGACCTTCGGGTAGTCCTTGGCCACCTTGCGCGCTGCGGCTTCCACAGCGAAGGACTCGCCGACGATGAGGGTGTTGCCCTTTTCGGCGTACTGGCGCATCACCCTTTCGTAGTCGGCGTTGGCGACGTTTTCGCTGAACACGTATTCGATGTCGCCGCGGGCCACGGCGGCCTTCAGCGCCTTGTCGATGCGGCTGACCCACTGCTGCTCCACCGGCACGGTGTAGATGGCGGCGACCTTGATCTTGTTCTGCGCAAAGGCGGGGGTGGCGGCGCTGGTGCCCAGCGCCAGGGCGGCGGCGAGGGTCAGGGCGTGGCGGCGGTGCAGGGACATGGGCGGCTCCTCTTGGGGTGTGTTGGGCGGGCGAGCGGTTATAGCAAGACGCGTTCCCCCTGGGTCGGTGGCACCTAGAATCGGCAGAGTCTTTCGGGCCCTGTCGCATGAACGTTCTGTCTCCTTCGCCGCTGAGTGCGCTGTCGCCGCTGGACGGCCGCTATGCCCCCAAACTGGCCGCGCTGCGGCCGCTGCTGTCCGAATTCGGCTTGATGCACCGGCGGGTGCAGGTCGAGGTGGAATGGTTCATCGCGCTGTCCGACGCCGGTTTTGCCGAGTTCGTGCCGCTCACCGAAGCTTCGCGTGGCCTGCTGCGGGCCTTGGTGGTGCGTTTCAGCGAAGCCGACGCGCAGGCCATCAAGGACATCGAAAAAACCACCAACCACGACGTCAAGGCCGTGGAGATGTGGATCAAGCAACGCTTCAAGGGCCATGCCGAACTGGAGCGTGCTGCCGAGTTCGTGCACTTCGCCTGCACCAGCGAAGACATCAACAACACCAGCCACGCGCTGATGCTGCAGGCCGCGCGCCAGCAGGTGCTGCTGCCGGCGCTGGATGGGCTGCAGAAAAAACTCACGCAGATGGCGCACGACCTGGCCGCGCTGCCCATGCTGAGCCGCACCCACGGCCAGACTGCCAGCCCCACCACGGTGGGCAAGGAAGTGGCCAACGTGGCTGCGCGCCTGGCCACGGCACGGGCGCGCATCGCGGGCGTGCCGCTGTTGGCCAAGATGAACGGCGCGGTGGGCAACTACAACGCGCACCTGGCGGCCTACCCGGGTTTCGACTGGGAAGCCTTCAGCCGCCGCGTGGTCGAAGAACGCCTGGGCCTGGCCTTCAACCCGTACACGATCCAGATCGAGCCGCACGACTACATGGCCGAGCTCTTCGACGCCGTGGCGCGCGCCAACACGTTGCTGATCGACTGGTCGCGCGACGTCTGGGGCTACGTCAGCCTGGGCTACTTCAAGCAGCGTGTGAAAAAGGGCGAGGTCGGTTCGTCGACCATGCCGCACAAGGTCAACCCCATCGACTTCGAAAACGCCGAGGGCAACTTCGGCCTGGCCAATGCGCTCCTGGGGCACATGAGCCACAAGCTGCCGGTCAGCCGCTGGCAGCGCGACCTGACCGACAGCACCGTGCTGCGCAACATGGGCGTGGCGCTGGGGTATGCGGTGCTGGCGCTGGACAGCCTGGCGCGTGGCCTGGACAAGCTTCAGGTCAACGAAGCCGCGCTGGCCGCCGACCTGGACGCTGCCTGGGAAGTGCTGGCCGAACCCGTGCAGACGGTGATGCGCCGCCACGGGCTGCCCAACCCGTATGACCAGCTGAAGGACTTCACCCGCGGCCAGCCCATCACACGCGAACTGATGCAAGGTTTCATCCAGGGGCTGTCGATCCCGGAAGAAGACAAACAACGCCTGCTGGCCATGACCCCCGGCAGCTACACCGGTCTGGCGGCCAACCTGGCGGCACGCTGGGAAACGCCCACATGAACTTCCGCAGCCAGCTCATGGCCGCCGAGTTGCAGAACCACTCGATGCTGTGCGTGGGCCTGGACCCCGAGCCGGCGAAGTTTCCGCCGGCCTGGCGCGACGACCCGGCGCGCATCTTCGACTTCTGCGCCAGCATCGTCGACGCCACCAAGGACCTGGTCAACGCCTACAAGCCGCAGATCGCCTACTTCGCCGCGCAGCGCGCCGAAGACCAGCTGGAACGGTTGATTGCCCATATCCACGAAACCGCGCCCGGGGTGCCGGTGGTGCTGGACGCCAAGCGCGGCGACATCGGCGCCACCGCCGAGCAGTACGCCCGTGAAGCCTTCGTGCGCTACCGGGCCGACGCGCTGACGCTGTCGCCCTTCATGGGCCACGACTCGATCGAGCCCTACATGCGCTACACCGGCAAGGGCCTGATCCTGCTGTGCCGCACCTCCAACCCCGGCGGCAGCGACCTGCAGGCGCAGGTGCTGCAGGACGGCAGCCTGCTCTACGAACACATCGCACGCCTGGCCGCCGGCGAATGGAGCCGAGGCGCCGACCTGGGCCTTGTGGTGGGTGCCACTTTCCCGCAGGAAGTGGCGCGGGTGCGTGAACTGGCGCCGACATTGCCGCTCTTGATTCCCGGCATCGGCGCCCAGGGCGGCGACGCCGAGGCCACCGTGCGTGCGGGGCGGCGCGCCGATGGGCCGATCCTCGTCAGCTCTTCGCGGGCGGTGCTGTACGCCGCCGGCGCGGACACATCGGCCACGCCGGCGGACTTTGCCCAGGCCGCGCGCCGGGTGGCCAGCGCCACCCGGGCCCAGCTGAACAGCGCCAAGGTCCACGGCTGATGAACCAGGCCGGCGCCGTCGACCTGGACCGTTCGATCCCGGTCATGGTGCAGCGTGAAGAAGCGCCGCCCAGCGGCCCGCCGCCGCAGCTGGGGCGCACCTTCATCCTGATCACCGCCGTGGCCGCAGCCACCGCGGCGCTGCTGCTGCTGGCCACGCTGGCCGACAAGCGCCTGGTGGCACCGGTGGCGCTGTCCTACCTGCTGGTGTCGGTGGCCGCGGTGGTGTGCTGGCGCGTTCCAGCCCAGTGGATGGCCCGTGCCATCACCGGCCTTTTCATCGCTGTCGTGGCCATCATGGGATATGCCGCGCTGCGCCTGGGCTGGGGCCTGGCCGCACCGGCGCTGCCGCTGGTGCCGCTGCTGGTGTGTGCACTCACCACTGTGGGTGGCTGGCGACCCGGCGCGCTGCTGGCGCTGGTGTCGGCGGCCGTGGTGATCCTGGTGGCGCAGCTGCAAGCGCTGGTGGCGCCGCCGCCGGGCTGGCCTTCGGTGGCTCTGCTGCTGGGCGCGCACCTGGTGGCCATTGCCGTGGGGCTGGCTTCGGGCGTGGCGCTGGGGCGTGTCGTCGGCCTGGCCGTGCAGTCGGCCCACAAACGCGAGCAGCGCTTCAGGCGCCTGCTGTCGCTGGCGGCCGATGTCTACTGGGAAGTCGACAGCGAATACCGCCTGGTGGCCGCCGGCCAGCACGACCATGAACTGCGTGCACTGCAGGCCCACACCGGCCTGGGTGCGCTGCCGTGGGAACTGCCACGTTTCATCTGCGACGCCGAGACCCAGGACGAGCTGATGGCCGACCTGGAAACCCGAGCGCCTTTCCGCGACCTGCCCTTTGCCTGGCGCAACCGTGACGGCACCCTGCGGTCCTACCTGGCCAGCGGCGAACCCAGGTTCGATGCCCGCGGGGTCTTCAAGGGCTACTGGGGCGTGGCGCGTGATGTCACGGCCGTGCACACCGCGCGCGCCGCGCTGGAAGCCACCGAAACACGCTACCAGGACCTGTTTGCGCGCATCCCCACGCCGTTGGTGCTGCACCGCCACGGCCGTGTCATCGACGCCAACCCCGCGGCGGTGACCCTGTTCGGCCACAGCGACCTGTCCACCATGCTGGGCACCGACCTGCTGGCGTCCTACGAAGGCAGCGACTCGCGTGAACGCGCCCGGCGCCGTGTCGAACAGCTGCATGCGCTGCCTGAAGGCGCAGCCCTGCCGGTGGCCAACTTCCACCTGCAGGTGCAGGACCGCCTGCTGGCCGTGCAGGGCACCGGGGTGCGGGTGCAGGCGCAGGGTGGTGACGCGGTGCTGTCGATCTACGTCGACGTGACCGAGCGGCTGGCCGCCGAAGAAGCGGTGCGCCGTTCCGAGGCCATGCTGGCACACCTGGTGGCCACCAGCCCCGACATCATCACGCTCACCGACATGGGCACGGGCCAGTACGCGATGGTCAACCAGGCCTTCGAACGCCTGATGGGACACAGCGTGGCCGACGCGATGGGTCGCACCTCGCTCGAGCTGGGTGTGTGGGGCAGCGACGCCGCGCGCGAGGCCTTCGTGGCCCGGCTGCGCGACACCGGCAGCGTCAGCGACATGCCGGTGACCTTCGTCAACAAACGCGGCAAAGAGGTTTCACTGCGGGTCTCGGCGGCGCGTTTCGTGATGGACCGCCGCGACTACATGGTCATCAACGCGCGCGACGTGGGTGCGGCCGAACGGGAACGCATGGAACGCGCGGCCATCCTGGACAACGCGTCCATCGGCATCGCCGTGACCCGCGGGCGCCACTTCGTGCTGACCAACCGGCACTTCGAGCAGATGTACCGCTGGCCCGTGGGTGGCCTGGTGGGTGAGCCGGGCAGTGTGTTGTGGCCCACCGAGCAGGACCACGTCGAGGCCAGCCGCATGATGGCACCGCCCTTGCGCCGCGGCGAACCGGTGGAGATCGAATGCACGATGCGGCGCCGCGACGGCACGCTGTTCATCGCCCGTGTGCATGCCCGGGCTGTCGACCCCGAGCAGCCCGAAAAGTCCGACCTGGTGTGGATCGTCGAAGACGTGACCGAGCGCCGCCAGTTCGAGCAGGCCCTGGCCCGTGCACGCGACGACGCCGAAGCTGCCAACCGCGCCAAGAGCGCCTTCCTGGCCAACACCAGCCACGAACTGCGCACGCCGCTCAACGGCATGCTGGGCCTGGCGCGCATGGCCGCGGCGCCCGACGTCGACGAGGCCCTGCGCCGCCGCTACCTGGACCAGATTGCCGACGGTGCGCAGGCCCTGGCCGGCATCATCAGCGACATCCTGGACCTGTCCAAGATCGAAGCCGGCAAGCTGCAACTCGAAACCACCTCCTTCGACCTGGCCGAGCTGCTGCGCTCGCTCGAACACACCTACCAGACGCTGGCTTCGGCGCGTGGGCTGAGCCTGCGTTTCGAAGTCGACGACAACCTGAAGCAGCCGGTCAGCGGCGACCCGCTGCGGGTGCGCCAGATCGTCACCAACTACCTGTCCAACGCCCTCAAGTTCACCGCCGTCGGCGGAGTGCGCGTGCGTGCCGACCGTTTGCCGGGGGGCGCGGTGCGTTTCGAGGTCATCGACACCGGCCCCGGCATCGACGTCGCGGCGCAGGCCCAGCTCTTCAAGCCTTTCACGCAGGCCGACCAGTCCACCACACGCCGTTTTGGCGGCACCGGCCTGGGCCTGTCGATCTGCCGCGAGCTGGCGATGCTGATGGGCGGCGACGTGGGCGTGGACAGCCAGAGCGGCCATGGCAGCTGCTTCTGGGCCCTGCTGCCCCTGCCGCCCAGTGGCGTGGCACTGCCACCTTTGCCCGCACGCGCCAGCGGGCGCGACCTGGTCGGCATGCGCGTGCTGATGGTCGAGGACAACGTCGTCAACATGCTGATCGCGGTGGCCATGCTCGAAAGCTGGGGCGTGGGCGTCACCCAGGCGCAGGACGGCCGTGAAGCCGTGGCCGCCGTGCAGCGCGCCGCAGCCGCCGGCCAGCCCTTCCACGCCGTGCTGATGGACGTGCAGATGCCGGTGATGAGTGGCCACGAAGCCACCCGCGCGCTGCGGGCACTGCCTGCCGGCCAAGGCCTGCCGATCATCGCGCTGACGGCGGCCGCGCTGGTGACCGAACGCGACGAGGCATTGCGCGCCGGCATGGACGACTTCCTGACCAAGCCCATCGACGCCGAGAAGCTGCACACGACGTTGCTGCGGTTCCGGCAGTGAGCCGGGGGCCTGTTTCGAATCCGGGTCTCCCGGTTCGAAACACACCCCCTCGGGGGGCGCGAACGCAGTGAGCTGGGGGCCCGACCTACAGGCTTGAGATGGGCACCGGCTTGCCCGTGAGGTAACCCTGCACCAGCTGGAAGCCCATGTCGCGGCAGATCACCGCTTCGGCTTCGAGCTCCACGCCCTCGGCCAGGGGCACCGAGCCCAGGTCGAGCACGAGCTTGACGAGGTCGCGCACGGTTTTCTGTTTGCTGGCCGACGCTTCGTGCAGGCCGCGGATCAGGCCCATGTCGAACTTGACGAAGTGCGGCGGCACCTCGCCCAACTCGTTCAGGCGGGACTGCCCGGCGCCGAAGTCGTCGTACGCAAAGCTCACGCCCAAGGCCGTGAGGCGCGCCGCGAGCTCGCGCATGCGCTCGATTTCCATCACCGCGGTTTCGTGCACCTCGATCACGATGTCGGGTACCTGCGGCAGCTTGCGCAGCGCCTGCAGCTCGTCGAAAAAGGCCTCGGTAAAGGTCTCCAGCGGGTGGGTGTTGACGAAGACCTTGACGCCGCCGAGCCTGGGCGCGATCTGCGCAATGCCGTGGCGGCGGAAGGCGCCGCTGAGTTCGGCTTCCAGCTTGAGCGAGCGCGCCAGGTCGAACAGGCGGCCCGGCGGCTCGCGCAGCTGCGGGTGTTCGCAGCGACCGAGCAGTTCGTAGGCGAAGAGCGCGCCGCTGCTGGCGTGCACGATGGGTTGCGCCGCCGCCGACAGGCCGTGGCCGGCGAGCAGTTCGCGGAACTCGCGTTCGTGCGGCACGAACTTTTCGGTGAGCGCGCTGCCCTTGGGCACGATCATCGTCTGCTCGCCTTCGTTGGCGGTGACGCGGGCGGCCATGCGCGTGGCGGTTTCGATGCCCAGGCGGTACTCGGCATTGCCGAAGTGGATGATGTCGTTTTCGGCCACCAGCCGCGAGCCACGGATGCGGTCGCGGTTGACGAATGTGCCGTTGGTGCTGTCCAGGTCGGCCAGGCGCAGCTGGCCGGAGCCATCGGCCTGGAATTCGGCGTGGGCGCGGGACAGGCCACGGGCGTCCACCGTCAGGTCGTTGCCGGCCTCGCGGCCCACGCGGAAGGGCAGCTTGTGGATGGCGTGTGTCAGCCGCGAGCCGTCGGTGGCCATGCTTTCCAGGAACCAGGCTTTGTCCACGAAACGTTCCACCGCTGCTCTTGCCCAGGCCCGCCCGGGCCGGGATCGGGGGCCAATGTAATGCGAATCTGTTGCCAGGTGTGTCAGCCGAAGGCCCTCTGGCGGCCGGCACATCCCGGGCATGGCGCAGAATTCCCGCCATGAGCATCCAAGTGAACCACCAAGCGAGTCAGCAGCATTTCGAAGCCGCGCTGAGCCGGGAAGACGGCAGCCCGACGCCCCGCGACGAGATTGCCGTGTGCTGTTACCGCCGCCAGGCCGAGTTGCTGGTGCTGCACCACACCGAAGTGCCACCCGCGCTGCAGGGCAAGGGCGTGGCCGGCGTGCTGGTGCAGGCGACGCTGGACTGGGCACGCCAGCAGCAACTGCGTGTGCGGCCCACCTGCAGCTACGTGGCCGGCTACATGCGCCGCCACCCCGAGACCCAAGACCTGCTGGAAAGCCCGGACAGCCTGAAGTGAACGCCGCGCCGGCCACCGCCGCCGAGGTGCTGGACTTCTGGTTCGGCGAGCCGCCGGCCCAGTCGCCACGTGGTGAGTGGTTCCGCAAGGACGCCGGCTTCGACGCGCAGATCCAGGCCCGGTTTGGCGCCACCCTCGAAGCCGCGCTGGCGGGGCAGTTGCAGGGCTGGACGGCGTCCAGCGAAGGCACGCTGGCGCTGATCGTGGTGCTGGACCAGTTCACCCGCAACATCAGTCGCAACCCCGGCCGCGACGCTGCCGCCGCCTTTGCCGGCGACCCCCAGGCGCTGGCGCTGGCACAGGCCCTGGTCGCCAGCGGAGGCCACCGGGACCTGCTGCCGCTGCAGCGCTGGTTTGCCTACCTGCCCTTCGAACACGCCGAGGACATGGCGGCGCAGCGGCAGTCGATGCAACTCTTCACCACGTTGGCTGCCGAACACCCGGCGCTGGCCGACGCCACGCATTGGGCGCAGAAACACCATGACGTGGTGGCCCGTTTCGGGCGTTATCCGCACCGCAATGCCGCGCTGGGGCGGGTGTCGACCGCCGAAGAAGAGGCCTTCCTGCGCGAGCCCAGCTCCAGCTTCTGAGGCTGGCCTACAGCACCGCAGGCTGCAGAAAACGCACGGTGCCTGCGTCGGCGTCCATCTCCACCTCCAGCCCCACCGGCAGCGTGAACTTGCGCCGGATGTGTCCAAACAGCGCACCACTGTAGACGGGGATGTTCAGCGGCTTGAAGTAGTCGTCGAAGACCTCGTCCAGCGTCAACGTGCCGTAGTGGCCGTCACCCGGCTCGCAGCGTGTGAAGGCGCCCAGCACGACCCCGTTCAGGCGCTGCAGCACGCCGCTGATCTTCAGCGTGCTGAGCATGCGGTCGACGCGGTAGATGAATTCGTTGGTGTCTTCCAGGAACAGGATGGCGCCGTCGAAGGCCGGCCAGTAGGGCGAACCGGCCATGCTGGTCAGCACCGCCAGGTTGCCGCCCAGCAGCGGGCCGCGTGCCTTGCCGCCACGCAGCGTGTGGATGCGGCCGGTGCGCGGCACGATGTGTTCGTCGCGGTCCTTCGGGTTGGCCAGCGTCAGGGCCTGCGCATCGACCACCGCGCCGCGCCAGTGTTCGGTGCTGAAACTGTTCCATTCGGTGGCTGCCAGCGGGCAATGGAAGGTGACCAGGCCGGTGCGGGCATGAACGGCGTTGACCAGCGCCGTGGTGTCGGAAAAACCGCCCAGGAACTTGGGCGCCCGGCGGATGGCGTCGTAGTCCAGCAAAGGCAGGATGCGGTTGCCGCCCGAGCCGCCGGTCATGGCCAGCAGGCCGTGCACGGTGGGGTCGGCAAACATCGCGTTCACGTCGGACGCACGCTGGGCGTCGGTGCCGGCAAAGTGGCCGTAGCGGGCGCGCAGGTGGGGTGCTTCGCGCACCACGAAGCCCAGCGCCTGCAAGGTCTCGATGGCCAGCGTGTAGGGCGCACGTTCGTACACCGCGCCCGAGGGGTTGATCAGCGCCAGCGTGTCACCCGGCCGCAGCCGGCGCGGGCGCACCACCGGCAGCCGCGGCGCAGCGCCGGCCTGTGCCTGCGCGCCAGGGCTTGCCGAGAGTGCCGCGGCGGTGGCGCCGGAGGCGATGAACTGTCGTCGGTTCGTGTGCATCACCACCTTCGGTGCCCCGTGTTTGCCGATGCCTGTCAGTAGATGCGCGGCAGCTCGCGCCGCACGCGGCTGCGGTCGCCGTGGTCGAAATGCCACCACTCGTTGGGGATGCCGCTGAAGCCGCCGTGCTGCATGGCCTGCAGCAGGCAGTTGCGCAGCGCCACGTGCGCCGGCTGCAGCACGCCGCTGGCCAGGTGCAGTTCGTGCAGCGAAGGGTGCGAACGTTCGCTCATCTCGTCGAAGCCGCTGCCCATGTCGGCTTCGCTGCCGTCGGGCAGGAGCAGCGTCACGTCCACCGCCATGCCGTAGCTGTGGATGCTGCCGCGCTCGGGGTTGGCGAAGTATTCCTGGCTGGGTGTGCCGGCCACGTCGACCCAGATCGCTTCCTGCACCCGCTGCGGCCGAAGCGCGTCCAGCACCAGCAGCCGCCAGCCCGGCCGCTGCCGGTGCAGCCAGGCCGCAGCGGCTTCCAGGCCGTCGGCGGCTTCCTTGCGCAGCCAGGCGCAGTCCAGGCGGCCATACAGGCTGCGGCCGGCGAAGTTGTTGCTGCCCACGTAACGCAGGTCGACCGCGATCGGGGCTTCACCGGCCAGCGTGTGCAGGTGACGGAAGCTGGCGCTGGCACTGATGTCTTCGACGCGCATCACGGGCGAATCACCTCGGGCTGGAATCGTGAGCGCGAGGTGCGCCCGGTCGAAAAGCATCATAGCCGTGGGGGTCGACAGGCTTGGCTTCGGTAAATAGTCCAACAAGCGCCGCTGGCAGATTCACCGCCCGTCGCGGCCTGCCGTGCCGACACTGGCCTTGCTGACCGACACCCGGGCAGCACAGCCAGATCAGAAGGGGAAGTTCATGTTCGAGACCCTCACCGCACGCCAGACGCCGCAGCCGGCGCATGTTCAAGCGACCACAGGCCTGTCACGCCAGCCCGTGCGCTACACCGGTCCTGAACGGCGCGCTGCTGCCGCCGCGCTGGGCGCCTGCCTGCACAGCATGCTGGACGAAATCGACTACGGCATGCTGCTGGTCAGCACCGACGCGCAGGTGCTGCACCTGAACCACGCTGCGCGGCTGGAACTGGACGGCGAACACCCGCTGCAGATGCTGGGCCGTGCGTTGCGCGCCCAGCGCCCGCAGGACGTGGCGCCGCTGTACGACGCGCTGGCCGCCGCGCAGCGTGGCCTGCGGCGCCTGCTGATGTTGGGCAGCGGCGAACAGCGCCTGTGTGTGTCGGTGGTGCCCTTGCCCGGCATGCTGTCGGGTGGCAGCGGCCTGCGCCAGGACGACGCCGAAACGCTGGTGCTGCTGGTGCTGGGCAAACGTCAGGTCTGCGCCCAGCTGTCGGTGCAGGGCTTTGCGCGCAGCCTGCACCTGACGCCGGCCGAAACCCGCGTGCTGGAACAGCTGTGTGCCGGTGTGCGGCCCACGCTGATTGCGCAGACCCAGCAGGTGGCTGTGTCGACCGTGCGCACGCAGATCGGCAGCATCCGGTCCAAGACCGGGGCTTCCAGCATCAGTGCGCTGGTGCGCCAGGTGGCCGTGCTGCCGCCGCTGGTGGGCGCTTTGCGCGGCGGCGCGGCGCTGGCCTGTCGATAACATCGTGTGTCCTTGGGCTCTGGTGCACAAGGCGCCAGGAGCCCATGGCCCAAGACCGTCAAAACGATCCCTTCGAGCAAGCCCCGATGTCCGATTCGCTGCGGGCACTGGCCAGGCGCGGTGTCACGATGCGCCTGCGCAAGGGTGTGCAGATCATCACCGAGGGTGACCGCGGCGACACGCTCTACATCGTGCTCAGCGGCGGCCTGCGTGCCTACAGCGTGGGCGACGACGGCAGCGAGATCACCTACGCCAGCTATGGCCCCGGTGAATTCGTGGGCGAGATGGGCCTGGACGGCGGGCTGCGTTCGGCGCATGTCGAAACCACGGCCGCCAGCCTGCTGGTGCTGGTGACGCGGGTGACGCTTGAGCAGCACCTGAAAGAACACCCGGCTTTTGCCTTCGAACTGCTGTCGCGTGTCATCCGCAGCGCGCGCACCGCCACACGTGGCCTGCGCCAGATTGCGCTGAGCGACGTCTACGGCCGGCTCAAACAGCTGCTGGAAGACCAGGCCCGCGGCCCGCTGCCCTTCGTGTGGGAACCGGCGCCTTCGCACAAGGAAATCGGCCAGTTGCTGGGCTGCACCAGCGCGATGGTGACCATCGTGCTGGGCGACATGCGCAAGGGCGGCTACGTGGACGTGGGGCGAAGGCGCATCGTGTTGCTGCGGGCGCTGCCGCTGAAGTGGTGAACCGCTGCGGCGGTTCAAGAAGCTCAGGCCGGCGGCGGCCCGTAGTTCTGGCCCGGTTTCGCGGCACGGGCGTACAGCGGCTGCACCTTGGGCAGCTTGGACTGGATGTCCTTGATGCGCGTGGCGCCGGCCGGGTGGGTGCTCAGGAACTCGGCCGGTGAGCGCCTGTTCGAGGCCTGCGTCTGGCCGCCCTGGCCACCGGCCTTGGCGCCCATCATCTTCTGCCACAGCGTGACCCCGGCGCTCGGGTTGTAGCCGGCGCGCGCGGACAGGTCCATGCCCACCAGGTCGGCCTCGGTTTCGTCGTCGCGGCTGAAGCTCAGCTCCAGCAGGTTGACGCTGGCGCTGAGTGCACCGCGCGCCAGACCGCCCAGGCCGAACACCTCGGCCAGCAGGCCGGCGCCGGTGCGGGTGGCGGTGGACTTGGCCAGCCGTTCGCGGGCGTGTTCGCGCAATGCATGGGCCATCTCGTGGCCCATGATGGCCGCCACCTCGTCGTCGCTGAGCTGCAGCTTGCGCAGGATGCCCATGTAGAAGGCAATCTTGCCGCCGGGCATGCAAAAGGCGTTGAGCGTGGGCTGGTTGAGCAGGTTCACTTCCCAGGCCCACTTGGGCGCGCGGCTGTTCCAGGGCGAAGCGTGCGGCACGATGCGCTGGGCGATGGCCCGCAGGCGTTGCACCTGCCGGTCTTGCGGGCCCAGCAACAGCCGCTGTTGCGAAGCCGCTTGCATCATGCCCTGGTACTGCTGCGCGGCCTGGCCTTCCAGCCAATCGGCGGGCACCAGCCGCGCCAGGCGCGAGTTTCGGCCCACATCGTCTCGCACACCCTCAGGCGGCGCCTGCTGGGCCAACGCGAAGCCCGGCCAGGCAGCGGGTGCGGCGCCCAGCGCCAGCAAGGCGGTGAAGCTGCGACGCCTGCGCAGTTGGCACAGCGCGCAGCCGGTGTGTGTCGTGACGACAGGGGCATGGTTCATCTGCTGCGGATTCTAGGCAGCAGGTGTTTCGGCCCCACCCCCGTTGTGGCGGGCCAGGGCGTTCAGCGGGTGCCGATGCGCCGGTCCACCACCGCCCGCAGTTCCAGCGCCGACCGCACGTCCAGCGCCTGGTAGACCTTGCGCACATGGTCCACCACGGTGGCCGGCGCCACGCCCAGGTGCTCGCCGATCTGCGTGTGGGTGTGGCCGGCACACAGCTCGCGGCACACCGCCATCTGGCCGGCGGTGATGGGCAGGGCCCGCAGCGCACGTTCCAGCGCCACGCGGTGCGGCTCCAGCCGGTGCAGCGTGACCTGGGCCAGCGGCGCGTCCGCGGCGTTCAGCGGCCGCAGCAGGCGGCCACTGGCCACGAACTGGCCGGCCGCCGTTTCGTGCGTGATGGACGGCGGCGGCGCCAGCACCGGGCTCGTGCGGTAACCCGGCTGCCAGTCGTGCGGACCGCTGCCCGGGCTGCGCGCCAGCTCGCGCAGCCGCGCCAGCACCATCGGCACCAGGCGGCCCGCCATCAGGTCCAGCGGCCGAGACAAGGTCTCGCGCGAGGCTCCGCCATCGGCCATCAGCAGCAGCCGGTGGGCGCCCGGGCTGGCATGGCAGATCTGGCCTTGCAGCGTGAGCAGCAGGGTCTCGGGTGGATCGGGGCTGGGCACGTGGCGGTCGTCGGCCACCGCCGGGCCGGTGGCCTGCATGGCGGCGGCAAAGTGCGGCAGCACGGCGGCCAGGTGGCGTTCGTCGTCGCGGCTGAAGCGTGCATCGCCTGGCGCGCGGTACAGCACCAGCGAACCGATGAGCCGACCGCGGTGCCCACGCACCACCGCTTCGAGCCGGGTGTGGAACCCCTGCGGCCGCCAGATCTCGTTGTACAGCGCGGAGCGGAAAAAACCTTCGTGTTCGAGCTCGGCCGCGCCACGCACGCCGTGCGGCTGCTGCTGCAGCGTGTCGAAGGCCGGCATGGCTTCGGCCTCGCGGCGGTTGTGGAACTCGTCGAAGTAGAGCTGTGCGACACGGGCGTCGATCGGGCCCTCGATGAAGTAGCGCACCAGCCGGCCGTGTTCGTCGGTCCAGTCGAAGAGGTTGCGGTGGCTGGGCACCACCTGGTGCAGCGCCTCCAGCACGGCGGGCACCAGCACTTCGGCGTGCAGCTTCAGTTCACACAGGGCGCGCAGCGCGGCGATCGATCGTTTGGGGTTCATCGGCGGCGCAGTGTGCTCAGGCGACGGCCTTGTTTCATCCACCGCTGGGGTGATGGACGGCGCTTCGGCGACGCCTGCCTGGGGGATCGCCCCCTGCGCAGGGGGTGAGACCAGGAGGCTCACTGCCTAAGGTGGCCCTGTCCGCAATCGGCCGCCAGAGCCGGCGGCGCTGCAAAGACCCGATCTGTCATCACCCAGTCATCACCCAGGAGCTTCATCATGTCTGTCGTCGAACACCTGCCGCACCCGCCATCGACCCTTGCGCCCATCAGCCTTGAAGAGAACACACGCGCCTTGCTCGACCGCGCCGAGCAACTGATGCGCAACGGCCAGGCCGTGGCGGCTTTCCGTCTGTTGACGCCGCCGCTGTCGGCGCTGTGGTCCGAGGCGCGTGCCACCGGGCGCGCGGCGGCCATGCAGGCCTGGTGTGCGCAGCACCCGCTGCATGCGCTGGTGCAGCAGGACCCTTTCACCCACCGCGCTGCCAGCAAACCCCGTGGTTATGCCGGTGACGCGGTGATGATGGACTACATCTACAGCGCAACCCCGCCCGATGGAACCAGCACGCTGGGCAGCGAGATCTTCGCCGCCACCACCCGTGCCGGCATGGGCCTGTCGGTGGTCTACCGGCGCCACCTGCTGCGCAGCCTGATCGACGACACCGTGGTGCAGCACGAAACACCGCGTTTGCTCAGCGTGGCCTCGGGCCACTGCCGCGAACTGCAGGGCAGCCTGGTGTCGCACCCGGCCTTCGCGGGAGAGTTCGTGGCGCTCGACCAGGACCCGCTGTCCTGCGCCGAGGTCGCGGCTTGCCACGCCGGGGGCCGCGTCAAGGTCGTCAACCAGGGCGTGCGTGAACTGAACAACGAAGCCCTGGCTGCCGAGCTGGGCAGCTTCGACCTCATCTACAGCGCCGGCCTGTACGACTACCTGCCCGACGGCCTGGCCAAGCGCCTGACGCGGCGGCTGCTGCAGATGCTGCGGCCGGGGGGCCGTTTGCTGATCGCCAACTTCGTGCCCGGCGGCACCGGTCGCGGCTACATGGAGCTGTTCATGGACTGGACGCTGATCCTGCGCAACGAAGCCGCCATGCGCGCCCTGGCCGTGGCCGCCGGCGCGGGCACCGTGGTGACCTTCCACGACCCGCACCGCAACGTCGTCTACGCCGAACTGATGCGCGAAGCCACGCCATAGGAGCCAAGGGCCCGCATACGCCTGGCCCGCGGCCGAAGCTCAGGTGGCCGGGGCCGGGTCCGCCACCGGGGCAGGCGGTGGGGCGTCCAGCGCCTGCACGCTGTCCCGCATCCACCACAGCATCAAAAGCGCCGGCACCGCCAGCACGGTGCTGACGATGAAGAAGCTGGGCCAGCCGATGCTCTGCGCCAGCACCCCGGCCAGCGGGCCCACCCAGACACGCCCCACCGACGCAAAGGCACTGAGCAGCGCGTACTGCGTGGCCGTGAAGCGCTGGTTGCACAGGCTCATCAGGAAGGCCACGAAGGCGGCGGTGCCCATGCCGCCGCTGATGTTCTCGAAGGCCACCACCATCAGCAGGCCACCGTCCACCGGGGTCGGGTTGGCCAGCTGCACAAAGCCCCAGTCGAAGGCCGGCAGCACGGCGCCGGGCAAGACCCCCTTGCCACTGACCGCCAGCCACCAGAAGCCCAGGTTGGACAGCAGCTGCAGAACGCCGAACAGCATCAGGCTGCGCCACAGGCCCAGCTTGAGCATCAGCGCGCCGCCCAGCAGGGCGCCGCCGATCGTCATCCACAAGCCCAGCACCTTGTTGACCACACCCACCTCGGCCGAGGTGTAGGCCATGCTCTTCAGCAGGAAGGCCGTCATCAGCGAACCGGCAAAAGCATCCCCCAGCTTGTAGAGCACGATGAACAGCAGGAAGGCCGCCGCACCGCGCTGGCTGAAGTAGCTGTTCAGGCCGCCCAGCAGCGTGTCGAAGCGGGCCTTGCGTGCGGCCCAGGCGGCCAGCGGCAGCGTGAAGGCGATGCCCAGCAGCAGCGCGGCCAGGTCGACCCAGCGTTTTTGCAAGGCCGCCGGCAGGCCGCCACCCTCGAGCAGCGGGCCCAGGGTGGCGCCGGCAATATCGCCACCGAAACGGTCCGTCAGCCACACCCCAGCGGCCACGGCCACCAGCACGGCGGCAAAACCGCGCAGGTCGTGCCCGGCCTGGGACTTGGGTGCGTCCAGCGAAGGCAAACGCGGCAGGATCAGCGCCGACAACACGGCCGCACCCGCCATCACCAGTGCCATGAAACGGTAGACCGCCGGCCAGTCCCAGCCACCGCCCTGGTTGGGATCGGTCCAGATGAAGGCGATGCCACCCGACAGGATCATCGCCAGCCGGTAGCCCATGACGTTCAGTGACGCACCCATGCCACGTTCGGGCGCCGGCAGCAGGTCGGTGCGGTAAGCGTCCACCACCACGTCCTGCGAGGCCGACACAAAGGCCAGCAGCACCGCCAGCAGCGCAAAGACGCGGATCGACTCCTTGGGCGGCGATTCGGCCAGCGCCAGCAGCACACCCGCCAGCGCCAGTTGCGTCAGCACCAGCCAGCCGCGTCGGCGGCCCAGCCAGGGCAGCTCGAAGCGGTCCATCAGCGGCGCCCACAGGAACTTGAAGGTGTAGGGCAGGCCGACGAGGCTGAGGAAGCCGATGGTGGCCAGGTCGATGCCGTCCACCGTCAGCCAGGCCTGCATGGCCTGGCCGGTCAACGCCAGCGGCAGCCCCGAGGCAAAACCCAGCAGCGAGACGGCGGCAAGTCGGTGCAGCGCGGTCAGCCGCGGCAGGGATGGCATGCCGGCATTCTAGGCAGCGCCCCCGCGGCGCCCGGTTCAGCCGGGCTGGGCGCCGCCGCTTTTGGCCGGAGGCTGCGCAGGGGCCGGTGTCGCCGGCGAGACCGGGCTCAACTGGCCGTAGATGGCCTGTGCCAGCGCCAGCAGCGTGTCCCGGGGCAGTTCGCCCACCAGCGCGTAACCCGCACCGGCCTCGACCCAATAGAACATGCCCACCGCGCCGTGTTGTTCGTAGCGGAAGGCAGCGTCGGCACCGGCTTCGGGCTTGCGCAGGTAAACCGTGACACGGCGCGGCGGGCCGGCCTGGGCGCCGTCTTTCGGTGCGTCCGGGCTCGTGGCCTGGTACATCAACTGCGCGCTCTTGCCGGGGCCGTCGGGCAGCAGGCGGCCGCCGACGAGTTCGAAGCCCTGGGCCTGCAGGTCGAACAGCTTCACCGGGATGTCGATGCGCCGTGTCAGCCAGCGCGACAGGTGTTCTTCCTGGGCCCGCACTTCGACCGCGTGCCGCGGTTCGGCCACATACACCTGGTGCGCATAACCGGCCCGCTGCACCCAGCCCTGGGCCGTGCCCGCTGCCTGTTGGCTGTTCTGCTGGGCCAGTTGCTGCGACCAGTGCTGCTGCTGCCACTGCCACACCCCGGCGCCGCCTGCCAATGCGCCGGTGAACAGCAGCCCGGCAGCGGCCGCGGCCAGGGCCCAGCGCGGTGCCGTGCGCCGGCGCCAGACGGCCGCACGCAGGGTGTCGGGCAGCGGTTCCTGCAGCACCGGGCTGAAGAGCTGCGCCAGAGCCTGGCGGTCCTGGCGCCAGGCGTCGACCTGCGCCCGGTCATCGGGGTGGCCGAGCAGCCAGGCTTCGACCTGCGCCAGCTCGGGCCCGGACAGTTCGCCGTCGACGTAGGCGCTGAGTTGTTCTTCGTTCATCGTGTCCATGCTCAGACCACCCGCTTGAGTTGGGTGCCGGCGTCGGGGCGGCCAGGGCGGGCCTTGGCATCGAGGTAGCCACGCAGCGCGGCGCGGCCGCGGCAGACACGCGACATCACCGTGCCGATGGGGATGTGCAGCACTTCGGCCACCTCGGCATAACTGAGCTGTTCCACGCACACCAGCAAGAGCGGCTGGCGCTGTTCGGCTGGCAAGCGCGCCAGTGCGGCCTCGAGGTCCAGGCGCAAGCCCAGCGTGTGGCTGTTGTCGGCCTGGTTTTCGTCCTGCACCCTTTGCAGTTCGGTCGGGTCGGTGACGGTCATGCGGGACTCCCGGCGCACGGTGTCCAGGTGGGCGTTGTGCGCAATCGACAGCAGCCAGACGCCCATTTCGCGCTGCGGGTCGAACTGGCGCCAGTGCACGAGCGCCCTTTCGAGAGCCTGCTGCGACAGATCATCGGCCGCCGCGGCGTCAAAGGTCAGCGCCCGGGCATAGCGCCGCAGCCGCGGGATGACGTCCAGCAACTGGCGGCGAAAGGCGGGCGGGGCGTCCAATGCAGGGCTTACGGCTGGTGGTCGCCGATTATTCCCCCGGCCCGCGCCGGCCCCTGCACGGGCAGGCCGGTGGGCGGATCAGCCTTTGCGCGCCTGACCCAGTCCAAGCCAGCGCAACCACCAGGCCTGTTCGACCGCAGGCACCTGCGGTCGCACGCGCGGCGTCGGCAGCGACCGGCGAAGGGGTCGTTCCAGCAGGCGCAGCGGCGGTGGTGTGGGGGTGGGCATGTCCATTGGGGCAACTGTTGAAGCTTGCGGCCACTGTAGGGACTTGCGTCGGCGCAAACAACGCAGCGCTTTGCAAGTAGAGTCTGCACTTTTGCAGACAGAGCACCTTCTGAATGTCTCAACTGGATTGGAGTGACCTGCGCCACGCCTTGGCCGTGGGCCAGCTGGGTTCGGTGGCCGCGGCGGCGCGCCGCCTGGGCGTGAACGCCACCACCGTGCAACGCCGGCTGGATGCGCTGGAAACCACCCTGGGCGCAAGGCTCTTCGAACGCGCGCGCGGTGGCTGGCACCCCACCGAAGCTGGCGTGGCGGTGCTGGAACAGGCCCGCCGCATGGCCGACCAGGCCGACGAAATCGAGCGCCGGGTGCTCGGCCGCGACCGCGAACTGACCGGTGTGCTGCGCCTGAGCACGGCCTTCGTGGTGATGGAACACCTGCTGCCGCAGCCGCTGGCCGACTTTGCGGTGGCCTACCCGGGCATCGAGGTCGAGGTGATCGAAAACGCCGTGCTGATGGACCTGGCGCGCCGCGAGGCCAACGCACCCGGCCTGGCGCAGCTGCAGGCCGACGTGGCCCTGCGCCTGTCGGCCAACGTGGCCGACCACCTGGTGGGCCGCCAGCTTGGCATGACCCACTGCCGCGTCTATGCCCTGCGTGGGGCCAGCCACCTGCCGCAGACCGTGACGCCGCTGCCCGAGTTGCTGCAGGGTGCGCCCTGGGTGGCCTTCGAGCGTGACGGTGTGCACCGCGTGTATGACCGCTGGATGCGCCAGCACCTGGTGCCCACGCAGGTGCGTGTGCGGGTCGACATCTTCAACGCCGCCGGGGCCATGCTGCGCACCGGCGTCGGCGTCGGCATCCTGCCCACCTTCATGGAAACACGGCTGCCCGAACTGGTGCCGGTGTCGGACGTGATTCCCGATCTCAGCGTGCCGGTGTGGATGCTGACCCACCCCGACCTGCGCGAAACCGCACGGGTGCGGGCTTTCATGCGTTTTGTCGGCGACGCGCTGGCGCAGCGCCTGCGGGTGGCTTGAAAGCAGGTTTTCGGCACCCACTTGCCCTGAATGGACGACACCCGCATCCAATTGCCCTGCCCCCACTGCGAGGCCACCAACCGCCTGCCGGCCGAGCGCATCGACGACGCACCCAGCTGCGGCAAATGCGGTCAGGCCCTGATGCAGGGCCAGGTGCTGGAACTCACCGACGCCAACTTCGACGCCGTGAGCCGCGCCACGAAGCTGCCCGTGGTGGTGGATTTCTGGGCCGCCTGGTGCGGCCCCTGCCAGATGATGGCGCCGGCCTTCAAGCAGGCCGCCGCGCAGACCCAGGGCCGTGCGCTGCTGGTCAAGGTGAACAGCGACGACAACCCGGGCTTGAGCCAGCGCTTCGGCATCCGCAGCATCCCGACGCTGGTGCGGCTGCAGGGCGGCGTGGAAACACGGCGCCAATCGGGCGCGGTGCCTGCTGCTGCCATCGTGGCCCTGGCCACGGGCTGAACCCGGCCGGGCGGCGCAAGCGCGCCGGTCTACTGGACGGCCTGCACCTTCAACAGCGCCGCCCCGAAGGCGTCGGAACAGCTGGCCTTGCCGGCCTTGCCGCAGTCCTTGGCCGGTGTGCCATTGGCCAGGATCCACTGCAGTCTGGCGCGTCCATCGGCATCGAGCAGCGTCTTCATGAAGGGCCCTGACTTCTCCTGACCCAGCGCGGCCAGGTCGCGGGGCGCGTCGGTGACCATGACCAGCAAGGTCTCGGTGCCGGCTGGCCCGCCGGCCACGACCTCCCAGCCCGGGCCGGGCAGGCTGACACGCTGGCCGGCGCGCACGCGGTTGTCCTGTGCCAGGTCGTTGGGGTACAGCAGGTACAGGCTCTTGCCGTCGGAGCCGGCCAGCGCCACGTAGAGGTGGCCATCGCGTGCCGGCGTGATGTCCATCTGCAGCTTGTCGGTGCCGATCTTCAACTGCGCCTGGCGCACGGTGGCCACCACGCGGCGGCTGCCGTCACGTTGCTGGTGCAGTTCGTCCAGGATCTCGGCCGGGCTGGCCACCCGCGGCGGCGCCGGCGCTGGCACCACCGGTGCCGGTGCGGGTGTGACGACCGGCACGACCACAGCCGGTGCCACGAAGGCCGCACCCATCCAGGCCGGCACGAAGCTGGCGTTGCCGGCCACCGTCATCTGCTGGCCCAGGATGCCGGGCTGCCCGGCCAGGCCGGCCGTCACCTTGGCCTGGGCGCAGCGGGTGACCTCGTCCACCGTGATGGCGCCGCTGCCGTCCAGGTCCTGCGCCTGGCCCAGCAGACAGTCGCGCCAGCCCACGGTGGCAAAACCGCCCTGGGTGCTGCTGTCGAAGCTGACCTCGTCGGGCCGGCTGGCCGCGATGTGCACCACGTTCTGCGGCAAAGCCTGCTGCTGCTGCATCACCAGCGCCAGGCTGCGTGTGCGGAAGTTGCTGGGCTGCGAACACTGCGCCGGTGCGTTGGCGTAGGTGAACTTGGGCGTGATGGCCGATTCGCCCATGCGCAGCGAGCGCGTGCGGAAGGGCGCCCCGGCCACACCACCGGAAAAACAGGCGTCGTAGAACACCAGCATCTTGTCGGTGCGCTGCGCCAGCGGGGCCAGGCGCTGGCCCAGTTCGGCATTCGTCAGCACCTGGCCATCGCTGGCCATCAGGCCTTCGGTGCAGGCGCCGGTGCTGCTGTTCGGGTCCGACCAGCGGGTGCCGTGGCCCGAGTAGTAGACAAACACCCGGTCGCCATCGGCCACGCGCGCGTTCAGGGCGGTGATCTCGGCGCGGATGCGGTCGGCGGTGGCTTCGTGGTCGCGCAGCATGCGCACATTGGCCTCGGGGATGGCCATCGCCGCGGCGATGCGCCGTGCGCTGACCATGTCGTGGCGGATGCCCTGCAGCGTGGGAATCTCCGCCACCAGGTACTCGCCGATGCCGATGACCAGGGCGTGCCGCGTGTTGCGCTCGGCCACGGCGGCCTGCGCAAGACCCGGCGTTGGCAGTGCGGCCAGCAGGCTGCCGAGCAACAGCGTGCAGCCCAGCAAGCGTGCCGCTGGGCCACGGCGCTGGCAAAGATCGTCGGTGGGTGTGGCTTCGGAGTTCATTCGAGGGTCACCACGCGCACGCGGCGGTTGTCGGCGGACATCGGGTTGCGCGGGTCGACGGGTTCGCTCGAACCCTTGCCCACCGCCTTGAGGCGCGCCGGGTGCACACCCAGGGCCACCAGGAACAGGCGCACTTCGTCGGCGCGTTGTTGCGACAGCAGCCGGTTGGCGGCGACGTTGCCACGCGCATCGGTGTGACCTTCGATGACAAAGCGGTTGTTCTTCAGGTCGGGTGACAGCAGCGCAGCCACCAGATTGCCCAGCACCTCGCCACTTTCCGGCCGCACACGCGCCGAGTTCAGGTCGAACTGGATGGCCAGCGACAGGCTGGGCGGCTCTTCACTGCTGGCCGTGGCCGTCGGCACGGCCGGCGTCGGGGACAAGGGTGGCGGCGAGGCGGGTGGTGAAGCCGGTGCAGGAGCAGGTGCTGCAGGAGCAGGTGCCGGGACCGGTGCCGGGACCGGTGCGGGGCCGGGCGTCACGGCGGCCTGCGGCGCCAGTGCGGGCGGCGCATCGGGGCCGGGTGTCGGTGCCGGTGCCGTCTGCCGCACCACCAGGTTGCGTTGGCGACCGGGCTTGAGCGCTTCGATCATGTCGCGTGTGGCCGGCGCCGCGGCCGGCGCGGCGGTCTGTGCGCTGGCGGGGGCTGCGGCCAAGCCGGCCAGGCCGGTCAGTGCAAGGACCGACAGGGCCAGCACCAACAGACCGTTCACACCGGCCTGACGGGCACGTTCAGCGGCCATGGCTTCGTCCTTCGTGCCGAATCTGTGCTTCCATCACGGTGAGCTCTCCGGGTTGGTATTCACTGGTCCCGGCAAAAGCCAGGTGACTGTCGGGTTGTGTCAGGTTGACCAGCGTGCGAGGGGTCACGACACCAAAAGATCGCGCGCCGCCGCCACCTTGTGCCACCACCGGCGCGGGGCCGACGCCGCAGGCCGGCAGGCGCCCCTGGAACTCGGCGGCCCAACGTTTGCCGGCGGCTTCGCCCGGCAGGCAAGGGTAAAAGTAAAAGCGCAAACGTTCCAGCCCCGGCTGCCCCTGCAACTGGATGCCCTTGTCACGCGGAATGCGGTTGAGCTGGTCGACCATCACGGTGTAGGTGCCCAGGTCGGCGATGCGGCCCTTGGGGTCGATGTTCTCCAGCCGCACCTGGCCGGGCAGGCTGGTGGAAAACTGCAGCACAAAAACGTCGCCGGTGCGAAGCAAGGCGCCGCTGCCGCCCACCGGCACGGGCCGCAGCACCGCGAAGCTGTTCGGGTCCAGCTGCTCCATCGCGTAGCCCAAGGCGGGCACGATGGCCGCCAGCGAGCCGTTGGCCGCGCGGGGCTTGTCCTTGTTGCCCGTGGCCAGCGCAGCCCTTTGCTGCTGGGCCAGGCGGTGGAACAGGCCGGCTTCAGCGCGGGCCGGGTCTTGTGCTGCCGGCTGCAGGCGGCCCAGCACCTGGCCCAGCAGCGGCGACACCTTGGCGTCGACCGTGGGGTCGGCGGCAGGCTCGCTGGCGGCTGGTGCGCTGGGGGGGGTCTGCGCCACCGCCGGCAGCGTCACGGTCAGCCCGGCCAGCCACAGCGCACGGGCCGGGCCGCGCCGCCTCATGAAGCCGCCCCGACCCGGATGCGCAACTCCTGTTCAGCCGTGTTGCCCTGGTCGTCGGCCACCTGCAGGATCAGGCGGTGTTGGCCGTCGGGCACCACGGCGCGGTCGACGACGACACCGCTTTCGGTGACGGTGGCGTGCTGGCGCAGGCGCTCGGTGAGGTCGATCTTCAGCAGGCCGTAGAGCACCCGGAAGGTGGACGGCACGATGCGGGTGCCGGGTGTCGGCGTGAAGGCCACCTCGATGCGCAGCGGCGCCGCCACCGGTGTGCCGGGTGCGTTGGGCGTCAGCACATGGATGCCCGGTGCATTGGGCCGCGGCGTGGGCACCTGGCGCGAGCGGATCACCGGCGGCGCTTCGCGCTCGGCCTTGGCTTCCTGCTGCGCTTCGGCGGCGGTGATGAGGTCGAAACCGCCAGGCACCTGTGCGTGGACCGGGCTGGTCCACAGCATCGCCAGCGTCACGGCGGCCAGGGCCAGGTGTCGTCGAACGGGGTGGTTCATGGTGAGTTCCTTCCTCGGTGGGTTCCCCGGTGGCAGCCTGACTTCAGCGCCACCGTGAAGACATTGGACAACGAAGTGCGAGTGTGCCGAATGATCCCGAGGGATACCGCCCCGGCGCCACCCGGCATCAAGTCACGGTGCCCACGACGGTCGTCGGTGCGATCTTGGGCGCCATGCGCTGCAAGGTGTCCACCAGCGTGGCCAGTGGCACCGGCTTGCCCAGCACCAGGCAACGCTTGGGCAGCGGCACGGTGCCCATGGCCGCGATGCGGCCGGTGACGATGACCGCCGGCACCAGGGTTTCCCATTCGGCCCGCAGCTCGGTCACGGCGGCCACGCCGTCGGCCCTGCCGGCGCCCAGGTCGAGGTCGAACACCAGCGCGTCGGGGAACCGCGGCTCTTCGTCGAGCAGCAGCTTCAGCTGCGACAGCGAACCGGCGTCGACGATGGTGGCGCCGGCACCTTCCAGTGCTGCGCGCAGTGCCGCACGCGGGCCCGGTTCGTCGTCCAGCAGGGCCAGCAGCCAGCCGTCCAGCCGCGTGATGTCGGGGGCTGGTGCCACGGCCGAGGCAGCCATCTGCGGGCCGGGCCGGCGCAGCGCCGCCGGCACCTGAACCCGGAACCGTGTGCCCCGGCCGAGTGTGCTGCGCAGCGGTGCCAGCTCCAGCCCCAGTTGCGTGACCAGGCCGCGCACGATGGCCAGCCCCAGGCCGCGGCCGCCGCGCGATGCGCCTTGCGACGCCCCGCCGCCGTCGCCCAGCTGCACATAGGGCTCGAACACCGCCTGCAGCTTGTCGGCCGGGATGCCGCGACCGTTGTCGACGACGTCGATGACCAGGCCTTCGCTGCCGTCGGCCGCTCGCTGCGGCCGCACCGCCAGCACCACCCGGGCGGCAGCGTCGGGCCGCACGCCCAGGCTGTAGCGCACCGCGTTGCCGGCCAGGTTCTGCACCAGGCGCGCCAGCTGCGTGCGGTCGGTGTGCAGCCACTGCGGGCGGCCGTGCACGCTCAAGCGCAGCAGCGCCGGCGGGTGTGTGGCCTGCAGGCTGGCGGCCACGCCGTCCAGCACCTCGCGCACGTTCACCAGTTCGGGGTGGGACTGCAGCGCGCCTTGTTCGATGGCGCTGAACTCGCTGAACTGGTCGAGCATGGCCACCGCATCGTCGGCCGCGCGCATCTGCTGGCGCAGCAGTTCGGCGCGGCGGGCCGTGCTGTGGCTGTCGCCACCTTGTGCGCCGGCACCCTGCAGGGCTTCGGCGTACAGGCGCACCGCCTGCAGCGGTTGCCGCAGGTCGTGGCTGATGCTGGCCAGCAACTGGGTGCGCGCGCCCTGCAGTTCGGTCAGCTCGGCGGTGCGCTGGTCCAGGCTCGTGATGAGGGTGTCGCGCTCGGCCAGTGCGCCGAACAGGCGGCGGTCGTTGGCACGCATGTGCTGCAGGTCGATCCACACGAACATCGCCAGCAGCACCGGCGTCACCAGCCACAGCGTGGGGTAACGCGAGATGGCCACTTCCCAGGCCACGCTGGCCGCAGCGGTGGCCAGCAAGAGCGCCAGCCCACCTTCGCGCCAGGCGTGCCAGCCCAGGCTGGCCACGCCCACCAGCAGCAGCATGGCCAGCGATGCCGCACCGCCCCCCACCGCCGCGTGCACCGAACCCAGCGCGGCGCCGCACAGCAGCGCCAGCCCCGGCCAGGGCTGCGCACGGCGTGCCAGGCCGGCCAGCAGCGCCAGGCACAGCAGCGCCCAGCCCCAGGCCAGCTGTGCTTCGCCCAGCTGCGGTGAATGGGTGAGGCGGCGCACCGCCTCCAGCGCCGACACGTCGTAGGGCAGCACCCAGGCGCCCCAGGTCTGCGCCGACAGCGCCACCACGCCCACCGCCACCAGCGCCAGGCCCAGGCGGCGCCGGCGCAGCGGCAGTTGTTCGCTGATGGCCTGCGCACTTCCGCGGGCCTGTCGGCCGCGCACGTCCTGCTCGGTCATGCGGCCTTCATTCCTCGGCCACCGGGCGCATCGACGGCACACGGTAGCCACGCTGGCTCAGCAGCACCAGCAGCTTGGTACGGTTGGGCGCGCCCAGCGCCTGCAGCGTGGCGGTGACGTGTTTTTTGACCACCACCTCGCTGCGGTCGAGCAGCCGCGCGATTTCCTTGTTGCGCAGGCCTTGCACCACATAACCCAGCACCTCGATCTGGCGTTCGGTCAAGCCCAGCGCCGACAGCTCGGACAGTTCGCGCCCGCCACTGCCGTCTGCACCCAGCGAAGGCACCGCGGCCATGCCACCCGACACACTCTGCGGCAGGTGGATCCGGTGTTCGACCAGCACGCGGTTCAGCGCGTCTTTCAGTTCGGTGGGTGACGCGGCCTTGCTGATGAAGCCCATGGCGCCGGCATCCAGCGTGGCCAGCACGGTGTCGCGGTCGTCCTGCGCGCTGAGGATGACCACCGGCACATACGGAAAGTCTTCACGCAGGCGGCGCAGGCCGGCCAGGCCGTGCACGTCGGACAAGGTCAGGTCCAACAGCACCAGGTCGAAGCGGCCGGCGGTCTGCAGCAGCTTCACTGTTTCCGCCAGCGAGCTCGCCAGCTGCACGCGCAGGTGCGGCAGCACGTCGGCCAGCAGCAGTTGCAGGCCGTGGCGCACGAGGCCGTGGTCGTCGGCCAGGAGCAACGAGCCGTGTGGGTTCATGGGCGTGTTCATCGAAAGGGGGGATGCCGGATGTTGAAGAGTTCACGAACCGTGGCAAACGGTACCAAGGTATACCGGCAAAGCCCAGGCACGTATACCTTGGTGTCCTGTTCAGCGGCAGCGCTGGGTGGCGAAATAGCAGCCATGCCAAGCACAGCGCTCGGCGCCACCCGAGGAGAACCCAGATGAACACGATCGCCAAGACCTTCGCACCCGTCGTTGCTGCCGTCGCCGCTGCCGTGGCGGCCACCGCGGTGTCGGTGGCGCTGCTGGGTTTTGCCCCGGCGCACGCGCAGAGTGCCGACCAGGTGAAGGCCGACTTTGCCCGCGCCGTCTATCTGCACTCCGCCGCCCAGGTGCACAACGAGCGCCCGCAGCCGATGCTGCGGGCGGTGGTGGTGCTGCGCATCAAGCTGGGTGACGACAACCAGTGGCAGGCCGAAGTTTTCCGCGACAACCCCGACCAGCCCGAGATGACCCGCGTCGCGCTGGAATCGGTGGCCCGCCTGCCGGTGCCCGTGGGCCTGAGCCCGAAGGCTCGCCAGCTGCTGCGCAACGACGGCCTCATCGAAGCCTGGCTGTTCGAAAACGACGGCCGATTTGCCTTGAAGACACTGGCCAAGCCGCAACGCACGGCATGAATCCCTGATCCGCCTTGCAGCGCCCCTGTCGGTCCGGCCGCCCGAGGCGTAGCATTCCACCCATCACCGTTTCACCCGAAAGTCCACCATGAACATCAGCTCCAAGATCGCCCTGCTGGCCCTGGCTGCCGCCCTTGCGACCGGCGCCGTGAACGCCCAGGAAAAGGTGCTGCGCGAAGGCCAGGTCACGCAGCAGGCCCTGATCGACGCACTGGCGCCGGCCGCCGCGCCCGATGGTGCGGCGTCGGGCGCCGACGGCGTGCGCACCCGCAGCTGGAAGGCCGGTGTGCGCCCTGCAGCGGCGGCAGCAGCCGGTGCGGCGGGTGCAGCGGCCCAACCGGGCCGGGCTTCGATCCTGGTCACCTTCGTCACCAATTCGGCCGACCTGACCGGCGACGCCAAGCGCGCTTTGGACGTGCTGGCCGGTGCCATGAAGTCCGAGCGGCTGGCCGCCGTGCGCTTCACCATCGAAGGCCATGCCGACCCGCGTGGCAGCGAAGAGCTGAACCTGAAGTTGAGCCAGGCACGTGCCGAAAGCGTGCGCGGTTACCTGATGGGTTCACACGGCCTGGCCGGCGAACGGGTCAACGCGGTGGGCAAGGGTTCGAGCGCGCTGATGAACCCCAGCCAGCCGGCATCGCCGGAGAACCGCCGCGTGACCATCGTCGCGCAGCCCAGCTGATCGCTTCCTGACCCCGGCGTCAGGTGCGAGCCGCCTGACGCCGCCGCGCGAAGTCGACGAACCAGGCCACGCAGCTGGCATTGGCCATCGCATCGGGGTTCAGCACCTGCTCGGGTGCAGCCCCCATCAGCAGCTTCTTCACCGGCAGCTCCATCTTCTTGCCCGACAGCGTGCGCGGGATGGCCGCCACCTGGTAGATGTCGTTGGGCACGTGACGCGCCGACAGCGCGCTGCGGATCGCACCACGCAGTCGCTTGTCCAGTTCGGCGTCCAGCACCAGGCCCTCGCGCAGCACCACGAAGAGCGGCATCCAGCTCTCGCGGCCCAGGTATTCGAGGTCGACCACCAGGCTGTCCAGCACCTCGGGCTGGGCTTCCACCGCGCGGTACAGCTCGGACGTGCCCATGCGGATGCCGTGGCGGTTGATGGTGGCGTCGCTGCGGCCGTAGATGATGGCGCCGCAGGTGTCGGCGCGTGGCACCAGGCGGATCCAGTCGCCGTGGCGCCAGACCGCCGGCTTGCCCTTGCTGCCCGGATACATGTCGAAGTAGCTCTCGCGATAACGCTGCCCGTCCGGGTCGTTCCAGAAAAACAGCGGCATCGAGGGCATGGGCTGGGTGCAGACGAGTTCGCCCACTTCGTCGACGAGCTCGCGGCCATCTTCGCTGTAGGCCGCCACGGCGGCGCCGAGGAAGCGGCACTGCATCTCGCCCTTGTGCACCGGCAACGTGCGCACACCGCCGACAAAAGCGCCCGCGAAGTCGGTGCCCCCGCTGATGGGGTTGAGCCAGATGTCCTGCCCGCCCACTTTGGGCAGCCGGTCCCAGATCCACTGGTAACACTCGTCGGACAGCGGGCTGCCGGTGCTGCCGATGGCGCGCAGCTTCGACAAGTCGCCTTCTTGCCTCGGCTGCACGTCGGCCTTCAGGCAGCTGGCGTAGAAGGCCGCGCCGGCGCCGAACCAGGTCACGCCGGCATGCGCGGCAAAACGCCACAGCGTGCCCCAATCGGGCCTCTTGGCAGGGCCGCCGGGGTTGCCGTCGAACAGGCAGATGGTGGTGCCGCCCAGCAACGCACCGACCTGCGCATTCCACATGATCCAGCCGGTGCTGCTGAACCAGTGGAAACGTTCGCCACTCTCCACCGTCGGGGCGATGTCGTCGTGCAGCACGCCGCCTTTCAGCAGTTCCAGCACGATGCCGCCATGGCCGTGCACGATGGGCTTGGGCAGCCCCGTGGTGCCGCTGCTGTAGACGACCCACAGCGGGTGTTCGAAGGGCAGCCAGTCGGGCTGCCAGGTGCCGGGGTCGCCTGACACCCAGTCCGCAAAGTCGTGGGTGGCCAAGCCTTCGCGCGCAAAGTCAGCGCCCCGCGCTGTCGGGTCCACATCGGCCAGCAGCACCAGGTGCTGCAAGCTCGGCAGGCCGGCCAGCACTTCGCGCAGCACCGGACGCCGGTCGTGTGTGACACCACCCCAGACCTGGCCGTCCACCGCCACCAGCACCTTGGGTGCAATCTGTCTGAAGCGGTCGAGCACCGCCACCGGGCCCATGTCGGGGCTGCACACGCTCCAGATCGCGCCCACGCTGGCGCAGGCCAGGAAAGCGACCACGGTGTGCGGCGTGTTGGGCAGGTAGGCGCAGACGCGGTCGCCGTGTTGCACACCCGCGGCCTTCAGGCTGGCCGCAAAAGCACCGACCTGCCGCACGAGCTCCGGCCACGGCATGTCGACCGGCGCGACCAAACGTTCGTTCTGGAACACGATGGCGGGGTGACCGGCCGCATGTGCGGCATCGGCGTGGCGCAGCGCCTGGCGCGCGAAGTTGAGCTGCGCGCCGGGGAACCAGCGCGCGCCGGGCATCACCGGGTTCTCGAGCACCGCGCGGTGCGGCGTGGGCGACTCGATGCCGAAGTAGTCCCACACGCTTTGCCAGAACGCGGGCAGGTCGCTCGTGCTCCAGCGCCACAGTGCGTCGTAGCTGTCGAAGTGCAGGCCCTGCTGCGCTTGCAGCCACTGCTGGTACAGCGTGATGCGGGGGGTGGGCAGGAGCGCTGTCATTCGGCACGATCTCCCGGGTCGGCAAAGCGCCAGGTGTCCCGCATGAAAGGGTGGCGCCAGTAGCCCTGGGTCCAGGGCTGCACCACGTCCAGCGCCACGTTGTGCAGGTGCACCTTGAAGGGCATGTAGGCCACCAGCAGGTCCTTGGCCCGGCGCATCACCGCGTCGCGTTCGGGGCCGTCGGGCATCGCGCGCTGTTGTTCGAACAGGCGGTCGAAGGCGGGCAGCATGAAACGCGGGTCGTTCGATTCGCTGGCATTGGGGCCGTAGGCGATGCCCAGGAAAAAGCCGCCGTCGGGTGAGCCGGCGCTCCAGGAATAGCCCCACATCATCAGCGTGCCGGCGCGGCTTTTTTTCAGCAGCTCGGGCCAGGTGGAGGTGTCGAAGGTCATCTTCAGGCCCACCGCGTCCATGCTGCGGCGCCAGATCTCGTTGGTGCGGCGGTCGCGCTGGCTGCTTTGGGTGGACATCACCAGCACCAGCGGGCTGCCGTCGGGCTGTTCGCGCCAGCCGTCGCCGTTTCTGTCGACATAGCCGTACAGGTCGAGCAGCGCCTTGGCACGCGCCGGGCTGAATTCGCTCATCTCGCTTTTGTAGGCCGCGTCGTAGCCGCTGGTGAACGGCGGGATGGTGCTTTGTGCACGCACGCCGAAGCCGCCCATCACGTGCTGCACGAAGCCGTCGCCGTCGAAGGCCAGGCCGATGGCGCGGCGCAGCGCCACCTTTTCGGGCGTGTAGCCGCCCACCAGCGGGTGCGCCATGTAGAAGAAGTTCATCGTCATGTCGGGCTGCAGGCTGGTCTGCAGGCGCACGCCACGTTTCGTGAGGTAGGGCGCGATCTGCCCGCCCGGTGCGGCCAGCGCGCGGAAGTTGCCGGGCACCGACAGCCAGTGGTAGGTGCCGTTCAGGAAGCTCAACCAGCGCGGCTGGTCTTCTTCCACCACGTCGACCACCACCGCATCGGCCAGCGGCAGGGTCTTGCCCTTCAGGTGCTGCGCGATCTGCTGCGCCAACGGCTCGGCAGCCGGTGTGCCGGTGTACTGCACGCCGCGAAAGTGCGGCGAACGTTCGAGTTCGATGCGCGAAGCACGTCGCCAGCTTTTCAGCCGGAAAGCACCGGTGCCCACCGGGTGGGCGCCGATCTCGTCGCCATAGAACTCCACCACCTCGCGCGCCACCGCGCCCGTGTTCGCCGGTGTGGCCAGCAGGTAGATGAAACGCGGGTCGCCCACACCCAGCGTGATGCGCAGCGTGTAGCGGTCCAGTGCCTTGGCACCTTCGACCTCGGTGTCGTAGTCGAAGGGCTTTCTGTCTTTCAGCGCCTTGGCACGCAGTTCGCTCAAGCCGGGCAGCTTCAGCGACTCGAAGAGGTAGAGGTCGGCCGAGTTCCAGCGTGGGTCGTAGAAACGTTTGATGGTGTAGACGTAGTCCTGCGCCACCAGTTCGCGCTTCTTGCCCTTGAAGGCCGGGTCGTCGGCAAAGAAGATGCCGGGCTGGATTTGCACCGTGAAGACCCGCCCGTCTGCGCTGATCTCGGGCATCGCGGCGGCGGTGGCCGTGACCAGGGCCACCGGCCGTGCCAGGTAGTCGAAGCTGAGCGGGGCCTCGAGAATCTGCGACAACACGATGTTGGTGTTGCTGTCGCTGTTGGTCTGCGGCGGATCGAAGGTGGTCTCGGGCGAGGCGATGGCCAGGTGCAGGGTCTTGCGACCGGGGCCCGTGCTCGGGCCCCGGCTGCCGTCGGCGGCGGCCAGCGCCGGCCACGCGGCCAGCGGTGAAACGATGAAGGGGCGTCTGCGCATGGGCTGAAGCGGGCCGTGCCTAGAGCCCCGCCGCGCGGCGCGCCACGGGGTCCACGTCCACCATGTCCCACCAGCCGTTCCAGAAGGCGGGGCGGCGGTAACCCGACACCCACGGGTGCATCAGGTCGGCCACGTAGCGGTGCACGTGCAGCTTGTAGGGCGCCCAGGCCACGGCCAGGCGCTTGGCCTGGTCGAACAGGGCCTGGCGCTCGGGCCCGTCGGGCAGCGCGGCCAGCTGGTCGTAGACGGCATCGAACTCCTTCAGCGCAAAACGCGACAGGTTCTGCTGGCCTTTTTGTTTGCCGTGATAGCGGCGCAGCATGTCGGCACCGTCGCCGCTGGTGGCGCTGGAACCCACGCCCCACATCTGCAGCGCTCCGGCTCGCGCGGCCTTCAGGTTTTCGGGCCACTTGGCGGTCTTGAAGCTGATGCGGATGCCGATGGCCGCCATGTTCTTCTGCCACAGCTCGTTGAGCTGGCGGCTGGCCTGGTCGGGCTGCGTGGCGCAGACCAGTGACAGCGGCTTGCCGTCGGGCTGTTCGCGCCAACCGTCGCCGTCGCGGTCGACGTAACCGTAGAGGTCGAGCAGGGCCTTGGCACGCGCCGGGTCGTGGTCGCTGCTTTCGCTCTTGAAGGCCGCGTCGTAGCCGCTCATGTGCGGCAGCACCGGGCTTTGCGCCGGAATGGCCATGCCGTGCCGCACCAGGCGGATCTCGCGGTCCAGGTCCACCGCCAGGTTCATGGCCCGGCGCAAGGCCACCTGGTGCGGTGCGTAACCGCCCACCACCGGGTCTTCCATGTTGTAGTAGGTCATCACCACGTCGGCCTGCAGCACCCGCGCACCGCGGATGCCTTGTCTGGCCAGGTTCGGTGCCACCGCACCGCCGGGCATGGCGACGTGCACGAAGTCGGCCGGCAGGCGGTCGATGAGGTCGGTCTGCCCGTTCAGGAAGCTCAACCAGCGCGGCTGCGCCTCTTCGATGATGGACACCTCCACGCGGTCCAGCAGCGGCAGCCGGCGCCCGCGCAACTGCGCGGCGATGGCCTGGCCTTCGGCGTCGTCGGCCGCGGGCTGGCTGTCCCACCGGCGTTCGCGGTAGGCCGGGTTGCGGTCCAGCGCAATCAGTGAGCTGCGCCGCCACTGCGCCAGTTTGAACGGGCCCGTGCCGACCGGGTGCTCGCCGATCTTGCCGCCGTAGAAGGCCACCACCTCGTGCGCCACGGCACCGTACTGGCCGGCGATGGCCAGCGCTTCGATCAGCCGTGGGCGTGGCTCGTCGGTGTGGAACTGCACCGTGTGGCGGTCCAGCACCCGCAGGCCTTCGACGGGCTTCTGGTAGTCGAAGGGCTGCTTGCGGTCCAGGCTGTCGCGGCGCAGTTCGGCCAGGCCGCTGAAGCCCAAGGCGTCGACGTTGGACCACAGCGGGCTCTTGTTGGCCGGGTCGGCGCAGCGCTTGAAGACGTAGACGAAGTCGGCCGCCACCAGTTCACGCGGGCGGCCGCCGAAAGCCGGGTCGTCGGCGAAGAAGATGCCGGGCTGGACCTTCACGGTCCAGGTGCGGAAGTCGCTGCTGACCTCGGGCATGCCCACGGCGGTGAGCGGCACGATGCGCGCCGGCCGCGCCAGGTGGTCGTAGGTGTACAGGCTTTCGAAGATGTGCGTGATGACGGTGCGTGAATAGACGTCGGTGATCTGCGGCGGGTCGAAGCTGCTTTCGGCGATCGGAAACGCATACCGCAGCACACGCAGGGGCTGGGCCGCGGCGGCTGGCGACGGCACCAGCCCGGCACCCGCGGTCAGGCCCAGCGCGGCGCCCAGCGCCAGCGTGTCACGGCGCTTCATGCCCGGCCGCATGCGCAGTCCCTTGCGCTGTCTGCTGACCTAGTGCTGCGCACCACCGCGCTTTTTCAGTTCGGTGCTGTCGATGTCCACGTACTTGTAGAACTCGCGCACGAAGATGTTGCGGTGGTAGCCCACCACCCAGGGGTGGGCCAGGTCGGTGAAGACACGGTGGGCATGCACCTTGTAGGGCATGTAGGCCACCAGGATGCGCTTGGCTTCGTCCATCACCGCCTGCCGCTCGGGGCCGTCGGGCAGGCCGCGCTGTTTTTCGTACAGCTTGTCGTAGGCCGGCAGGTTGAAACGGGCGTGGTTGGCGCCGCCCTTGTTGGGGCCATAGGCCAGCGCCAGGAAGGTGTCGCCGTCGGGTGCACCGGCACTCCAGCCCACGCCCCACATCATCAGCTTGCCGGCGCGGCTGCTCTTCAGGTTTTCGGGCCACTTGGCAATCTTGAAGACCATGCGGATGCCGATGGCGTCCATGTTCTTCTTCCAGTGTTCGTTGAGCGCACGGCTGGTCTGGTCGGGGCTGGTGGCGTATTCCAGCACCAGGGGCTGGCCGTCGGGCTGGTCGCGCCAGCCGTCGCCGTCCTTGTCGACCCAGCCGTGCATGTCCAGCAGCGCCTTGGCACGGCCACGGCTGAAGTCGCTCATCTCGCTTTTGAACGCCGGGTCGTAGCCGAAGGTCTCGGGCCCGACGATGCCCTGGCCCGGGATGGCCTGGCCGCTGCGCACCAGGCGGATCTCGCGCTCCAGGTCCACCGACAGGCTGATGGCCCGCCGCAACGCCACCTTGTGTGGTTCGTAACCGCCCACCACCGGGTGTTCCATGCCGAAGTAGCTGACCGACACGTCGGCACGCGGGTAGCGCACCATCGTGATGCCCTGCTTGGCCAGGTTGGGCGCCAGGCGGTTGTTGGGTATGACGGTGGGCGCAAACACCGGGGGCAACTGGTCCATCAGGTCCTGCTCGGCGTTCAGGAAGCTCAGCCAGCGCGGCTGCGGTTCTTCGATGATCGAGATGTGCACTTCGTCGATCAAGGGCAGCTTCTTGCCCTTGAACTGCGCGGCCACCGCTTGCAGCCGCTTGTCACCTTCGGGCGCGGTTTCGTCGTACAGCACATCGCGGTAATTGGGGTTGCGCGCCAGCACGATGCGCGAACTGCGGGTCCACGCCTTCAGGTAGAAAGGCCCGGTGCCCACCGGGTGGCCGTTGATCTTGTCGCCGTAGAACTCCACCACCTCACGCGCCTGCGCGCCGGTGAAAGAACCGTCGGTGAAGTTGTACAGAAAACGCGGCGTGGCTTCGCCCAGCTTGATCTGGAAGGTGTAGCGGTCCAGCGTGCGCAGGCCTTCGACCGGGGTGTCGTAGTCGAAGGGCTTCTTTTCGTCCATGAGCTTCTTGCGCAGCTCGCTCAGGCCCAGGATCTTGGCGTTCTCCAGGATGTAGAGGTTGCCGCTTTTCCACTGCGGGTCGTAGTGGCGCTTGAGGCTGTAGACGTAGTCTTCGGCGGTCAGCTCGCGCTTCTTGCCCTTGAACACTGGGTCGTCGGCAAAGTAGATGCCGGGTTTGATGCGGAAGGTGAAGGTCTTGAAGTCGGCCGACACCTCGGGCATGGCCGCCGCGGTGTTGGGCCGCATGCGCGCGGGCTTGGCCAGGAACTCGAATTCCAGCGGCGCGTCGAAGATGCCGCTGGCCACGGTGCGTGAGTACAGGTCGGTGATCTGCGGTGGGTCGAAGCCGGTTTCGGCGATCAGGAAGGCGTAGCGCAGCACCTTTGGCGGTGCTTCGGCGGCGGCTTGTGGCTGGGCCACCAGTGGTGCCAGCAAGGCGGCCGCCAGGGCGCTGGCGCGGATCAGTGGGTGAATGTTCATGGAGTCCTCGCCGACAGTTCAGTGCAGCATCTCGCTGGTGTCCATGTCCATGAAACGCCAGTAGTCGCGGATGAAGGGGTGGGGCACATAACCCTTCACCTGTGCATGCGTGAGCCAGCTGTTGATGGGGTGGGCGGTGGCCTTCATGGGCATGTAGGCCAGGCTCAGTTTCAGCGCCTGCTGCACCAGGGCCGCGCGTTCGGGGCCGTCGGGCAAGACCCGCTGGCGCAGGTGCAGTTCGTTCACCGCCGGCAGGTCGAAACGCGAGTGGTTGGACATGCCCTTGTTGGGGCCGTACATCACGTCCAGGAAGTAGCTGGCGTCGGGCAGCGCGGCGGTCCAGCCGGTGCCCCACATCATCAGCTTGCCGGCGCGGCTGGCCTTGATGTTCTCTTGCCAGGCCCGCACCGTGAAGTTGATGCGCACGCCCAGCGCGTTCATCGACTTCTGCCAGATGCCCTGCAGCTGGCGTGCAAGCTGCGAGGTTTCGCTGGTGTATTCCAGCACCAGCGGCGTGCCGTCGGGCTGCTCGCGCCAGCCGTCGCCGTCGCGGTCGACATAGCCGTACAGCTGAAGAAGCGCCTTGGCGCGTGGCAGCGAAAAGTCGCTCATCTCGGACTTCAGCGTGGCGTCGTAACCCGGAATGCCCGGCGGCAGGATGGTCTGGGGTGCCATGGCCTGGCCGCGCCGCACGAGGTCGATTTCGCGCTGCACGTCGTAGGCCATGGCCAGCGCACGGCGCAGCGCCACCTTGTGCGGTTCATAGCCACCGACCACCGGGTCTTCCATGCCGAAGTAGGTGTACCAGGTGCTCACCGCCACTTCCTGGTGCAGACGCACGCCGCGTTTGGCCAGGTTGGGCGCCACCTGGGCGTGCGGCGCCGCCATGTTCACGAATTCGTTGGGCACCGCGACCATGTCGATCTGCTGGTTCAAGAAGGACAGCCAGCGCGGCTGCGCTTCTTCGATGATGCTGATCTCGACACGGTCCAGCATCGGCATCTGCCGGCCGCGCAGCTGGCGGGCCAGCGCCTGGCCGGCGGCGTCGTCGGCGTTGGGCTCGGCGTCATAGACGTTGTGGCGGTGGGCCGGGTTGCGTTCCAGCACGATGCGCGTGCCGCGGGTCCAGGCACCCAGCTTGAAGGGGCCGGTGCCGTGCGGCCGTTCGCCGATCGTGCCCGGGTTCACTTCCACCACCTCGCGCGCCAGTGCGCCGGCCAATGCCGGGCTGGCCAGCACGTACGGCAGGCGGGGCGCCGGCCGCGCCACGCGCAGCTCGAAGCTGTAGCGGTCCAGTGTGCGCAGCCCGGGCACTTCGGTGTCGTAGTCGAAGGGTTTTTTCTGGTCGAGCGACTGCTTGCGCAGTTCGCTCAGGCCCAGCAGGCCGGCGCCTTCGTAGTGGAACAGCGTGGGGCTGCGAGTGGCCGGGTCGTAGTAGCGCTTGATCGAGTACACGTAGTCGGCCGCCACCAGTTCACGGGGCTTGCCGCCGAAGGCCGGATGGTCAGGGAAAAAGATGCCCGGCTTGATGCGGAACACGAAGTGCGTGAAGTCCGCATTCACCGCGGGCAGGCCGGCAGCGGTGTTGGCCCTCAGCTTGGCCGGGCGCGCCAGGTGGTCGTAGGTGAGTGGCGCGTCGAAAAGGCTGGACACCATCGCGGCCGAGATCACGTCGGACACCTGCGCCGGGTCGAAGTTGTTTTCGCGGCTGGGCAGCGCCAGCCGCAGCACCTTGGACGTGGCTGTTGCGCCCGCTGCCGGTGGGGCCGCGCCCGCCAGGCCGGCTGTGCCCAGGCCGCAGGCCAGCAGCACGGCCGGCGCCAGCGCCAGCCGAACACCGCGCAGGAAGGTCTTGTTCATGCAGATGCTGCCAAAGCACTTGTCGTGCCGGAAAAGCTCTGCAGTCTAGTGCGCCGCAGGCACGTTGCTTGCTGGCGATCACCCGCAAGCCAGGGGGGAAATCACCGGACAAAACGCCCCGAAGCCACCCCTACACTCGCCCATCCTAAAATCTGGCTGCCGCCACGAGCGTCAGCCCCGGAGTCAGGCTCGATGGCCGCATACCTCATACGGCGCCTGTGGCAAATGATTCCCACGCTCGCGGGCGTGGTGCTGCTGGTGTTTTTTCTCTTCAAGTATTTCGGCGGCGACCCAGCCGAGGTGCTGGGCGGCCTGAACGCCAGCCCCGAACAGGTGCTGGCCATCCGCCAGCAGCTGGGCCTGGACGAACCGGTCTGGTACCAGCTGTGGCTCTTCGTCAAGCAGATCGTCACCTTCGACTGGGGCAAGAGCTGGGCCACCAACGAAGCGGTGAGCAACCTGTTTGCCACGCGGTTGCCGGCCACGCTGACGGTGATGATTCCGATCCTGGTGCTGGACGTGCTGCTGGCGCTGCCCATCGCGATGTGGGTGGCCTACCGCCGCGGCAGCCTGACCGACCGCACGATCATGGTCGTGACCACCGTGGCGCTGTCGATCAGCTTCCTGGTCTACGTCATCATCGGCCAGTACGTGTTCGGCTTCCAGCTGGGCTGGTTCCCGGTGCAGGGCT
>LNFM01000537.1_pt1 | contig 37650 bp, 41 predicted proteins | sample 596031 | NCBI WGS metagenome assembly LNFM01 (sample SAMN04254537, study PRJNA301005) | activated carbon metagenome | isolation source: dual media filters at the Ann Arbor, Michigan drinking water treatment plant | place: USA: Ann Arbor | reverse complement strand
CGCTCGCGCGGTCTATGGGGAACTTGCTCGGCACAAAGGCTTTCAAGAGTGGCTCCTTGAGCAAGTGCGAGGAGCAACGGGTGGCTCTGGAGGCCCATGACCAAAATCTGCTGGCCGATCGGCCACTTGTCTCAAAAGTTGCTCACATGAGAGCACCTGAACGACAAACCGAACTCCTCTCATTCCGTCTCGGTGACTATCTGGCCGGCATCCTGACCGGAGTGCTCACGGCGCTCGCGGTGCGGGCCATCGTCGGTCCGAACTGGGACATGGTCCTGGCTATGCTGGCCGGCATGGGAGCTGGCATAGGCGTCCACCTGAGTCTGTTTGTCCTGCTGATTCCCCTGCTGGGCGCCTTCGAGGTGATGATACCCGGTGGAATCATCGGCATGTATGGGGGCATGTTGTTCGGCATGCGGGACGCTATGCAGCAGGATGTGATTTCTCTGGATCAAGCCCTCACGGTCGGAGGACTCTTTGGCTTCGTGGTCGTGTTCGTGATTCGCTGGTGGGATCGCCAGCTACGGGGCGTGACGTACATCGGGCCTGGCTCTCGCCGGGCCGACTGAGGAGCGGCTATGCCGTTGACGACCGGAGAACGATGGGATTGGATGAGCCGAACCTATGATCTCATGACCTGGGGAGAGGACATGCGGCAGGGCGGAGAGAAACGGAGGTTATTTGCCAAGATTCAGGGTAGAACGCTCCTGGTGGCCGTCGGTACGGGCAACGATTTCAAGTACCTGCCCTTGGACTGTGATCTGGTCGCGATCGATATCAGCCCGCGGATGATCCAACGGGCACGCACGAAAGTTCGTCGGGATGGCGGCAATATCAGGATGGTGCTCACAGACGCGCAGAGATTGCCATTTTCAGATCAGACGTTTGATACGGTGTTGACGGTCTGCACCTTCTGCTCGATTCCGGAGCCGATCCAGGGACTGCAGGAAGTCTACCGCGTCCTAAAGAGTGACGGCCGGTTGCTCATGTTCGAGCATGTGCGCAGCAAGATTGGGCCTTTCGCGTTGTTTTTGGACTTCATGACGTTTCTCACTCGGAAGGTCGGGCCCGATCTCAACCGTGATACGGTCGGCAACCTGCGAGAGGCGGGGTTCCATCTTCAGCGGGAAGAGAATGTCTATTTGGATATCGTAAAGACGATCGAAGCGGTGAAATAACGTGCCTGTTGTTCTGAATCTCATCGAGCGCCTGATCTTGCTCACACTCAATCAGGGGCCAGGCCTGATGCTGGATGTTCTTGGAGCGCAGGCCTTCCGAGCCGTTTGCGTCGCCGTAGTGTCTCGCTATGTCGATGACATGCGCGCCAGAGTGGATGGATGAGACTCTGCAATGACGGGGCGGGTTAAAGGCGCGTAACCAATGAGCACCGATCCGATTTGCGGCATGAGAGTGGATGAGGCATCTGCGTTGCGTGCCGAGCACGACGGAAAGATATTCTATTTTTGCAGCGAGCACTGCAGGCAGAAGTTTCTCTCGGGGCCCGCCACCACGAAGCACGTTGAAGATCCTCACGGATCCAGTCAGCCTCTTTCTCCCAGGCCTGAGTCAACAGGCCGTTCCATAGAGCGGATTCCCGCTGCATACCTCTGCCCGATGCATCCCGAAGTGCAGCAAGACCATCCTGGTTCTTGTCCCAAGTGCGGCATGGCACTGGAATTAAAGATTGTGATGGCCGGCAGGGATGAGAAAGAGAACGCCGAGCTGCATGATATGACCAAGCGCTTCTGGATCGGTACCGCGCTGGCGTTGCCGGTATTGGTCCTCGCGATGGCGCACATGATCCCGGTATTGGGTAAACAGCCCTGGGTGGAGAGTCATGCCTCGCGATGGATTCAGTTTGCTCTCGCCGCGCCGGTGGTCATGTGGGCAGGCTGGCCGTTTTTCCTCCGTGGCTGGCGCTCCGTCATGACACGTTACTTGAACATGTTCACACTGATCGCCATCGGCGTGGGTGCCGCGTTCGGTTTTAGCGCCGTGGCGATGCTTGCGCCCGATCTTTTCCCGCCAGCGATGCGGCATGAAGGCAATGTCGCCATCTACTTTGAGGCCGCGGCGGTAATCGTTGTGCTGGTACTCCTTGGGCAGGTGCTCGAACTCCGGGCCCGTAGCCGTACGGGCAACGCCATTAAGGCATTGCTTAACCTTGCGCCGCCCACGGCACGGTTGGTCGCACCGAGAGGCGACCGTGAAGTCCCGCTCGATCAGGTAAAAGTTGGCGATCGTTTGCGTGTGGTTCCGGGAGACAAGGTGCCTGTCGATGGTGAAGTGGTCGAAGGACATTCCAGCGTGGATGAATCCATGGTCACCGGCGAATCGATTCCGGTGGAGAAGATTGTCGGAGACAAAGTCACCGGCGGTACCGTCAATGGTCCCGGCAGCTTCATTATGCGCACCGAGCGGGTCGGTCGAGACAGCTTGCTTGGGCAGATTGTGAACATGGTCGCCGAAGCCCAGCGCAGCCGCGCACCCATCCAGGCTCTCGCCGACAAGGTTTCGGGCATCTTCGTGCCGATCGTACTAGCTGTGTCGGCACTCACGTTCATCCTCTGGTTGTGGGTGGGGCCGGAACCAAGGCTCGCATACGCCATCGTCAATGCCGTGGCCGTGCTCATTATCGCCTGCCCCTGCGCCCTCGGTCTGGCTACGCCGGTGTCCATCATGGTCGGCGTCGGTCGCGGCGCTCAGGAAGGCGTGCTCGTGAAGAATGCCGAGGCGCTCGAACGGTTGGAGAAAGTCACCACGCTCGTTGTGGACAAGACCGGTACACTCACGGAGGGCAAGCCCAAGCTCATGGATGTGCTGCCAACCGAGGGATTCAGCGCGAAGGATGTGCTGCGACTTGCGGCGTCGTTGGAACAGGGTAGCGAGCACCCGCTTGCTGCTGCGATTGTTCAGGGCGCGAAGAACCGCGGCATTCCTATCGAAGGCGTGACAGAATTCCGCTCGGTGACGGGAGGCGGTGTACTCGGAATCGTGTCCGCCCGCCCGGTGCTGATCGGCAAACCAGATTTTCTGCGGCACGAAAAGATCACCGGCCTGGAGCCCCTCGAAGCCTTGGCGGTCACACTTCAAGAAGAAGGCAAGACAGTAATGTATGTCGCGGTGGATGGCAAACCGGCGGGCATTATCGCCGTCGCCGATCCGATTAAGTCCACTACTGCCGAAGCCATCCGCGAACTCCACAGGCTCGGCCTGAAACTTGTCATGCTCACAGGCGACAACCGCCGCACCGCCGCCGCAGTTGCGAAGACACTCGGCTTGGACGCGGTAGAAGCGGACATCGAACCCGCAGGGAAAGCCGACTATGTGAAGAAGTTGCGGGCGGAAGGGAGACACGTCGCGATGGCCGGCGATGGTATCAACGATGCACCCGCCCTCAGTGAAGCGGAAGTCGGTATTGCGATGGGTACAGGCACGGACGTCGCCATGCAAAGCGCCGGCGTCACCCTCGTCAAAGGCGACCTGCGTGCCATTGCCAAAGCGATTCACCTGAGTCGTGCCACCATGCGCAACATCCGGCAGAATCTGGTCTTTGCCTTTGTCTATAACGCGCTGGGTGTTCCGGTTGCGGCCGGGATGCTGTACCCGTTGTTCGGCCTGCTGCTCAGTCCGATCATGGCCGGCGCCGCGATGAGCTTGAGCTCAGTGTCCGTCATCAGCAATGCCTTGCGGCTCCGCAGAGTGCGGCTGTGATGTCTACGCTTGCTTCTATGACGTTTTTCTCTTGAACGTGAAGAGGTTACAGAAGTTGAGGGACAGATGACCACCGTGAAAGATCCGGTCTGCGGCATGATGATTTCGGTTCGTGAAGGGCTTGTTGTCGTCTATCATGGACGAGAGTTGCGGTTCTGCTCGGACCTCTGTAGGCAAACATTCTTGGCGACACCGGAACGTTACACGATCGGATCGGAAGAATCGGCATCTGGCGCCACAGATGCGACCAGGCGCATCGCCTATTTTTCGATGGAAGTGGCGGTGGATCCTCGCATGCCGACGTACAGCGGCGGACTCGGTGTCTTGGCAGGGGATACCTTGCGATCCTGCGCGGATCTCAAGATTCCGGTTGTGGCGGTCAGCCTCCTCTACTGGAAAGGCTATTTCGATCAGACGCTGGACGATTGGGGGAATCAGCACGAACGCCCGGCGACGTGGGATCCCAAGATGTTGCTGCGCGCGCAGCCGATCAACGTGCAGGTGACTCTTGAGAACCGTTCACTGACGATCCGTGCGTGGCAATACGAGATCATTGGGGCCACAGGGTTTGTTGTGCCTCTTCTGCTTCTCGATACCAACCTGCCCGAGAATGACCCAGGCGACCGAGAGCTCACTTCCTGGCTGTATGGTGGGGATACTCGGCAGCGACTGGCTCAGGAAATCGTATTGGGTATCGGAGGAGTCAGAATGCTTCAGGTACTTGGCTACACACAGATACAGCGTTTTCACATGAATGAAGGCCATGCCGCCTTGCTTGCCATTGAGCTGCTCCGTGCCATGAAACCGACAGGAACAGCAGAGTGGGAATTCAATACCGTTAGAAGCCGCTGCATCTTCACTACCCATACGCCAGTCCCGGCAGGCCACGATCGGTTTTCCTATGACCTGGTCAGGAACGGTTTAGGAAACATCCTTCCTCTGGAAGTCCTGCAAATGCTTGGAGGTCGTGACGAGCTGAATATGACCTTGCTGGGATTAAACTTGAGCCATTACGTCAATGGCGTCGCCAAGAGGCACGGGCAGGTTTCGCAGGAGATGTTTCCGGGATATGCCATTGATTCCATTACAAATGGCGTGCATTCCGCCACCTGGACGTGCGAGAGCTTCAAAGCCTTGTACGACCGGCACATCCCCGGCTGGGTCAATGATCCATTCTCGCTACGCTACGCCATCAGTATTTCGAATACTGAGATCTGGGCGGCTCATGCTGAAGCCAAGCAGCGCTTGCTTCAAGAGATCCATGCCCGAACAGGAGTGCAGCTTCGCCGCAACGCTCTCACTATAGGCTTCGCACGTCGTGCTGCATTGTACAAGCGGGCAGATCTCATCCTTTCAGATCCGAATCAGCTGAGAGACATTGCGAAACAGGTGGGTCCGGTCCAGCTGGTTTTTGCCGGCAAGGCGCATCCGAAGGATGAACCGGGGAAAGAGGTGATCAGGCGAGTGGTGCAAGCTGCGAAACAACTGAAGAACGAGGTCACGATTCTCTACTTAGAGGACTATGACATGTTCTTGGCCCAACTTCTGACCGCCGGGGTCGATCTGTGGTTGAACACGCCGCTGCGACCGTTGGAAGCATCGGGAACTTCGGGGATGAAAGCGGCCCATAACGGCGTGCCGAGCCTGAGTGTGCTGGACGGCTGGTGGATTGAGGGCCATATCGAAGGCGTGACTGGATGGTCGATCGGACCAAGGCCAGGTGAGAGTGCTCAGGTGGGTGATGTGAATGCGCGAGACGGTACAGAGCTATACCAGAAGTTGCGATGGGTGATCGCACCGCTCTTTTTCCAGCATCAAGAACAGTGGACTGATGTCATGCGTCACACCATCGCGTTCAATGCCTCGTTTTTCAACACACACCGGATGGTTCAGCAATATGCTGCCAATGCCTATATATAGGAGACGATCCTTTCTGGAAGGAGTGAGGATGGCAGCGCTGGAGGGTACCGGGGTCCACAGAGAAACTCTTGCGTGGGTAGAACGGAAGGCAATGATGCGGGTTAGATAGGCACGATCATGCGGAACGAATTCGGACTGATCTCCAGACGTCTGCTGCTCAAGCGAACCGGGGCTTGGGGACTGCTGGCGGCGATGCAGCACCTTCTGTCTGCCTGCATGGTCCACTCATTGGCTCCTACAAGTCCAGCCGGCATGCAGCCAGCGACGTTGAGCGGCGAGGTTATCGATCTGGACATCCGCGAAGCTTGGTTCACGGTGGGGGATCGGTCCGCACCGGCTATGACCATCAACGGAACAGTCCCAGGACCATTGATCCGTCTGAAAGAAGGACAAGCAGCGACGCTGCGGGTCACGAACCGCATGACCGAATCGACGTCTATTCACTGGCACGGCATTCTGTTGAATCCAGAGATGGATGGTGTGCCGGGCGTGAGCTTCGGCGGCATCCAGCCTGGGACGACCTTCACCTATCGCTTTCCGGTCAAACAGAGCGGCACCTATTGGTATCACAGCCACTCAGGCGGCCAGGAATTGCGAGGCATGTACGCGCCGATGATTGTGGACCCGATCGAACCGGAGCCGTTTCAGTATGACCGGGACTATGTCGTGATGCTGTCGGATTGGACCGTCGAATCGCCGGAATCCCTCATGGCCAATCTCAAAAAGCTTCCCGGCTATTACAACTTTCAGCGGCGCACCCTGGGCCAGTTCTTTGACGACGCCTCACGAATGGGCTGGTGGGCAGCCCTTCAAGACTATTTGATGTGGGACCAGATGCGGATGGACCCGACCGACTTTGCCGATGTCACCGGCTACACCTTCACCTATCTGATGAACGGCTTAGCCCCGGCAGCCAATTGGACCGGGCTGTTTCGTCCGGACGAGAAGGTACGCCTGCGGTTCATTAACGCCGCGGCCATGACCTTCTTCGACGTGCATATTCCTGGTCTCAAGATGACGGTGGTACAGGCTGACGGGCAGAACGTGCAGCCCGTCGTCGTGGAGGAGTTCCGTATCGGGGTGGCCGAAACCTTCGACGTGATCGTCGAACTATCCGAGGATCGCGCCTACACGATTTTCGCCGAGACGATGGATCGGAGCGGCTATGCATGCGGTACGCTCGCGCCGCGAGCAGGAATGACAGCCCCGATCCCTCCTCAACGCCCAAGACCGGTGCGTACGATGGCCGACATGGGCATGCCTATGGAACAGATGCAGCAGGGTCAGGGAATGCAGCCCGGAGAAGGCAGGCATGAGATGCATGGTATGAAGGCAGACTCTCAACATCGCTCGGAGCTTCCCGGCATCGAACCGGTTCAGCACGGCCCCGACGACCATGGCACCGGCAACCAAGTGGTCGCCGAGTACTCGCGAACGATGATGCACGAGCCGGGTCGTGGATTGGAAAACAGTCCCCGGCGGCTGCTGCTCTACAGCGATTTGAAAAGCCTGGTCTCTTATCCCGATCAACGTGAGCCGGAGCGGGAGATCGAACTGCATGTGACCGGCAATATGGATCGCTACATGTGGTCGTTCGATGGGAAGACCTATTCAGAAGCCCAAGACCCGATCCGCTTCCGATACGGGGAGCGCCTGCGGCTCACCTTTGTGAATGACACGATGATGGAGCATCCGCTCCATCTGCATGGAATGTGGATGTACCTCGAAAATGGAACGGGCGCGTACCTGCCGCGTAAGCACACAGTCATCGTCAAGCCGGCGGAGCGGATGAGTGTGGCGATTACCGCGGACGCGCCGGGGCGCTGGGCTTTTCACTGCCATCTGCTGCTCCACATGGAGGCGGGGATGTTCCGTGTCGTGGAGGTGTCCGACAATCAGCAGGGTCGGCACTCGTGACCGTTTGCCGCCAGGCTCTCGCGGCCACAACCATGGCTTGCCTGGTCATTGTTGGAACAGGCGCGACGTTTGCCTCCGCGCAAACGACAGAAACGATGGACAGGGTTTCCATGCAGGATCGCATTCTGCCGAACGTGCCTCCACGGCAAGATTGGCCCAGCCCGGTGAACGACCAGGAACAGCGTCTCTTCACCCTGATCGATGTTCTGGAATACAGGCCGAGCACGGCCAAGAGGGAAAGCACGAGCGACTATCGGTGGGATATCGAGGGCTGGTACGGAGGGGATTACAACCGCCTCTGGTTCAAAAGCGAAGGGCAGCGGGACACAGCCTTCAAGGCGGACTACGACGTGGACTTTCAGCTCCTCTACGGGCGGTTCATCCGGAAGTATTACGACATTCAAGTGGGAAGCCGCGTCGAAACGCAGTCGTTCCGAGGAGCGAACGTCACGCGGGGGCAAACCGTGATCGGAATCGAAGGCTTGGTCCCCTACAACTACGACTTCGAGGCATCGCTCTTCATCGATCTGGACGGCAAGGTGTCCGGGCGGCTGTCGCTGACCAAGGACTTCCTGCTGACCCAACGGCTGATCCTTCAAGGCCGGTTTGAAACCAATGTTGCGGTGCAACGGGTCGAGCGGTTCACGACTGGCTCCGGGCTGAACAATCTGGAATTCGGGATTCGTCTCCGCTACGAAATCCGGCGGGAGTTTGCGCCTTACATTGGTTTTTCGCTGGATCGGAGCTTCGGCGAAACCGCGACGCTGGTCCGGCAGGAAGGCGGAGATCCCAGCCAGGTTCGGTTTGTCACGGGCCTGCGGACGTGGTTCTAGCAGGATGGAAACGAATTGCCCCTCCGTGATCTGTCGCATTTGACCACTGTAACGATTCGATGCTGTGGCAATATGCCACCGGGATGACAGCGGCGTTCTCTAATCGAACAGTTCTTGAGGCATACCCTGTGCTATGGATGGGTAAAGATATAGAGGGAGAGGTCTGCCTGCTGATGGAGAAGGAAAATCAAGTGTTGAATGATGCGCCACCTATGAGGCCTTGGCATCAGGTGGAACCAGCGGCACTGGCGACGGAACTTCGGACGGATTCTGGGCTTGGCCTCAGTACCGACGAAGCAGGCCGGCGCCAGGCGCGTGATGGATTCAACGAATTGCCCGAAGCCCCGCCTCCGTCTCTCCTCACACTTTTTCTCTCACAGTTCACGAGCCTCATCGTTTGGGTGCTGATCGGAGCGGCGCTCATCTCCGGACTGTTGGAAGACTGGCTCGACGCAGCGGCGATCATCGCCATCGTGTTTTTGAACGGCCTGCTCGGCTTCATCCAGGAATTCCGGGCGGAGCGTTCATTGGCGGCCCTCCGAAAGATGTCGGTGGCGACAGCCCGTGTGTTGCGTGACGGTATCTTGCACGTGATCCCTGCGCGGGAGTTAGTGCCAGGCGATTTGATCCTTCTGGAAGCAGGCGACCGTGTTCCTGCCGATGCGCGGCTCATCTACGCCACGAATTTCCAGGCGCAAGAAGCGTCATTGACCGGAGAATCGACGCCGGTGGAGAAGGGGGCGCAGGTGATCGATCGCGCGGAGGTTCCGCTGGCCGATCGATCCAATATGGTCTTCATGGGCACGGTGGCCCTGTCCGGCAAGGCGCGCGGGCTGGTGACGGCCACGGGCTTGAGAACGGAGCTGGGCCGCATCGCCGCTATGATCCAAAAGGCGGCGGAGGCGGAGCGCCTAGTTGTTCTGACTAGGCGCTCTCGCTCACTTGGCACAATTCCCTTCATGTGCCTAGGCAGGAACTTCTTCTGGTTCCTGCTCGTGTCCTGGGTCATGCTCCTGTTCGTGAAGGCCCTGGTCGGCGTCCTCGCCGCCGGGCTGTCCGGCAGTGGCGAGTCTGGTCGTGTTGGGCATGAAGGTGACGGTTTGTGCAACGATTTCGTGCTTGCTCCTTTTCTGACCGTCTTCTGTTTCCCAGCGACGTTGTTGGAGCCGGCCTTCGATGATGACTCCGCTGCCTTTCTTGAGATATTGGCCGCAATGCTCGGCTTGCTTGCCAAACACGACGATATCGACGAAGCAGACTTCCTCCTTCAGCTCGTCTCCCTGTTTGAAACGTCGGCTTACTGCGAGGCCGAAAGAGGCCACCGGGGTGCCGGACGGAGTGAATCGAAGCTCAGGATGTCTGGTGAGTCTGCCCATCATGATGACCTTGTTGAAACCGGACATTGTGTACTCCTTAGGTGAAGGTGGTTGGTGGAAGCGGACTGTGTAGGGCGCGAATATGCTACTCAGCAGCCTAGCGGTAGAGCGGCTTGCCTCAAGCGTATAGGAGGGCTTGGGAGTAGAAAGGCCCTAGTAGCAGAATTTGACAGCGGGTCGTTGATCGCAGCTGGATGTTTCCGTCGAGGGGAGTGGTGTGGGATCAATGTATTGGTAGAAGGAACCGGTGGTATGCGTCGGACGTTTCCAGTTTCCCATCATAATGGCATCTTCTGGGTTTCGTGTGGCCAGCCATTCGTCGTAACAGGCTGGTGGATCGTAGGTCTGTGCGCAGGCATTTTGAATAGACGGAGGTGTCCCCGTGAGCTGCTGAACCAAGATCAGCGGGATAAAAAGGGTGGTGGAGTCCACGTCCCTATGATACCGGGTCGGCCTGAGTGGGGCAAGTCTGAATGGGCTCGCATTGCAGGAGATCGTAGTGGGGCACGCTAATCTCGCTACGAGGTGGTGTGGGACCTGAGATTCGCACATGGCAAGGCTTGATGATTTGGACGGTGATGGGACCCCGCACAGGTGTGGAAAAGACGGCGCAGGGAATGCTTCTGAATCGTCGTTCGAGGTATAGAAAGACGCGTGTGGCAGTCCGGTAATTCCGTATGCGAACGCGGTATTGTTGACCAGGTCGGAGTGTCTTGAGCGCGTTGGGTGTCATGGCAATCCTGTGTGCTCGGGCTGGTGGATGTTGGGAATGAGTTCAACGCTAGTCGTTCCATTTCGCCGGCGCCGTTTAAGGCGCCCCTCAAGAAATGCCGTCGTGAGCTGCTGTGTGCCATACGCTTCGCCGGCGAGTCGTGATCGTTCGGAGGCTTGCCAGAGGAAATGGCAATAGTCCCATCGAATGGCTTCATTGTCGAGACCGGCGATATGGCGCAAGAGTGACTGCTCGCCTCGGCTCGATGAGTCGAGGGTGAGGAGCCAGCCTTCTCCGCTGCCGTTCCACCAACGTAAGGCTTCTTGGCGATACTGCGGGTGAATAAAAATGTCGTAGCGATAGGAATCGCCAGTCCAGCGAGTGGTAGGCGACCAGCTGCATGGTCGAGCGGGGCCAAACCGGGCCGAGGCGAGATGGTGCCATTCTTGTGTGTGGATGGTGATGCGATGGGGACTGCTGTTGTGCTCTGGAGCGATCATTCGTCCCCATTCGATCGGGTGGAGCTGTGGCTGTGGGGTGTCGTACCAGTGCATACGTGCGACCTCGTAGTGCTGTGGGATGATGATGTGCTATGCGGGATGGCTTCTTTTGAACGCGGTGCGGCGCGTGGTGGATCTGGCTGCCGGCCGGCGATGGATGGTGTTGTGTCGTTGGACCTGTTCGTACAAGTCCCGAATCGCGTCGACGGCGTCAGAGCCTTGAATTGGCTCATCGTTTTCGAGTTCGTACAGGAATTGATTGAGGAAGTTGCGCAAGATGGTTGTCGCAGAGGGGTGGGAGCGCTGCGGAGAAGTTGATGAGGTCATGAGTAGTCCTTGGTTGTGTTTTGCTGGGTATTCGTCAATCGCATCCAGTTTTCAAGGAGCCATTGTGTTTCTTCGATCAGGGCTGCGGATCGTGTTGGGAAAGGTCCGAGAGTCGGACCGTTTCGAGGGGAAAGGTCAGCTGTCCATTGTCCGTCGAGGGTCGGTTCGACATGGGAGGCGCGTCGGATCTCCGTGGTCCCGAGAGCGCACAGGGGTTGGAGACCATCGGCATAGATGAAATTGATACAGCCGTCACGCGTGATTTTAATGCGTAATGGTGTCATGGGATGTCAATTGTTCTTCACAGTATTCTGGCTTGAATGATTCCTGGGCCACCGGGCCTAGGGCCTCCTGAAGGGTTTTGGTTAAGAGGCTGCAGGAGGCACCGTGTCCTCCGATGACGTCGAGAGTGACGGCGCCGCTTTTTTCGATCCGTACCCGGATGGTGGACATCGTTATGCTCCGATCTGCCCGAGTTCGAGCTCAATGGATCCATCAGCAAGTTGTGTTTGGCTCAGGACACAGTGATTCATGCCGGCCAACTGTCCCAGGGTGACTTCCAGGGCATAGGCTTGTCGAAGCAGCTCGCCTTCCGCGCCGATCCGTTGAGTTAAGCCGTAGCCGCCTTGATAGAAATCCCAATGCAAGGCGTACCCCGGTTGGCCGTCTCGTCGAGTGACAATTCCGATTTCATACGCCTGGTCGTTGTTGGGGATGCGGAGCGCGTGCTCACAGAATCCCATTTCCTCTTTCGTGAATCCCGTGGGGAGGGGGTGATCACCAACCGAGCGGCCGTACCACCGATAGGTGGTTTGATTGAAGACAAACTCCAATCCGAGCCGTTCGCCGGCGCGCTTGAGTGCATCGAGGTCACGAATGAGAAGATTGGTGATTTCGACCGTATGCGACATGATGATCTCCTAGTCAAATAGCGGTTAGGTCTGTATGGCGTTCCAAAGAGCGAACTTCGATGGATAAGCGGCACACAAGATATCTTTGGCCGTGTCGAACTCTTGCATGGTCCAGGCTGGCCAGCTAAGGATTTGCTCGCAGCAGCGTTGAAAGAAGAGTGGGGAAGGGTTCTCGGTACACAACGTTCGCTGTTCATCGATGTCTTCATTGAAAAAATGCAGTGGCAGCTGTGATTGGGATTGCAGCAATTGTAAAACGCGAAGGCCGTCTCGACTCAGATTGTATCCATTGATCCAGGTTTCAAAGATCGTTGGGGTGTGGTCGGAACGCATGAGGATGACCACAACGACCACGCGTCTTATTTGGAATGTGCCAAGTCTGAACTCGATCACAGCGGTGGAGCCGAGAGCATCGATCGCAGCACGGTGTGACTTGAGTATCCAGGACACTTGTGGAGTCTGAGTGGTCTCATCCTCGACGATGTACAGTGCAAAGGGGTCTGGTGTCTTGGTCAGAAGATCTCGGTACGTCCTGGGCGGGTCAGGTGTGGTGTGGTGGAGCATGAACTCTCCTTCGTGTGGCGCGATGTGAGGACTGTCTGGCACGCCGCAGGAGCCCTTTCCATTCGGCAATTTCTTCCGTGTGGTAATTGGAATTGCCTTTCAGATCGAGCTCGGTTTCGCGATCGACAATTCGTTGGAGCGTGGCAATAAGTGTCGTGACGGTATTGGGGGAAGACTTCATCTAGTCACCCGATCTGTTGCTTGGCTGTCAGTGCTCTGCGTTGCTTGCGTTGTGGTTTGGCTGTCTGAGGGAGTCGTGCATGCAATTGAGTCAGTTTCCGCTGGTCGAGATACTCCCCACAGTTGATACACCGCAGGGGTTCCTTGTGGTCGTACGTGGGTACCAGCAGGCCTTGGCATCGTGGGCAGCGAATGTCTGGCATGGGAGGCTCCTTTGGATTATGACAAGGTGGGGGAACTGATCGGCGGCGGAGTATGGCGGCGTGGGCGGTGCGACGGCGTTGGTCCTAGCGCTCGAGGGATGCACTGGTTGTGGTGACCACGTGTTGAATCTGTTGCCAGATGGCCACATGGTGCGCGCTACGTGATTGCCGTCGCAGTCGAGCAATTCTGGTTCGATCGTTCAGATTCCAACATCGAGTCAGGCGATCGAGGTGGGGATCGATGAGCGACCCATGATGTCGTGATCGAGCATAGCGAGATACGGCGGGTAATGGCATGTTGGGATCACTCCTGGGTGAGGCTGAGTGCTGATCGAGATGACACTGTTGGGGTTACGCGAACAGGGGACCGCACGGACGAGTAACCGTGGTCGTAGAAGATAGTCGGACGACTGCGGATGAACGTCGATGTTCGATGGAGAAATAGTGTCAGCTGGTCGAGAGTGTGAGTGGATTCGATCCCGACCAACTGAACGGATAGGTCGCCGGCGGGTTATTTCTTCCCGAGAATGGCGTCTTTGGCGGCCTTGGCGATTCTAAATTTGAGGACCCTTTTGGCCGGAATCTTAATCTCTTGGCCGGTCTGTGGATTGCGGCCGATACGGGCTTTCCGATTCGCCAGCTTGAGTTTGCCGATGCCGGGAAGGGTAAAGACGTTCTTGGCTTCGCGATACGCAAGTGCGGCGAGATCGTCGAGAAACTGCACGGAGGCTTTTTTGGTGAGTCCGGATTTCTCCGCGAGCTGTTCGGCAATTTGTGATTTGGTTAAGGCCTTACTCATTATGCGCTCCTTCCAATAGCCAGTGAGCGACGGTTGTAGCGAGGTGTATTCTTCTTGTCAAGATCTATCCTCTCCTGGCGAACGGACTGGATGAAGGTGTCGCGCGGATTAACTCTGCCGGGTCCGTGGAGTATTGTCCGAAGAGTTGTCGGATGTGCCAAGGCGTAGAGATCGAATGATGTCCGCAATCACAGTGTCGTAGTGTGTCGGCCTGGTCGTGTCAGTGTCGTGGGGTGTCGTGAAGTAGTACCGATGACCGGCGATTTCGAGAATGGTGCCGTTCGCCAAGGGGACTAGGTAGTAATAAATCTGCTGTGTGATGGGCCCCTTGGTGGCTGGAAGCTCGTAGACGAGGCGTCCGTGGACGTTGGTTTCGAACTGAGGAGTGAGAAAGACTTTATTAAACTTGGCACGTTCTCCAGTCAGGATGTCGAGTGAGATGGCGGGGATGGAACCTATGGTAATCGGGGTATTGGTTGGGTGCAGCCGACGTTCTGCGAGGACGATGACATGCGGCAACAGGGCCCGGACGTTCGGTTGCAAGTTGGGTGTCTCGCGATACTGGGAGATGACGAAGCCTGCTGGGAGCGTGAAGGAGAGGCCCGTCTTGGGATCGTTGAATGAGTGCGATTGCTCGGCGTAGACGTCGGAAAATCCGGATAACAGAGTTGTGAACAGCATGATGATGCTGAGGCGTGAAGGTATCATGGGATGGCTCCTTCAGGGACGGACGTGGAAGGAATGTGCTCTCCGTATTGCTCACGCAATCGCCATTCGTCCAACAGGGCGACGCGAGCTGCTTCGTAGTGGGGGAAACGATCCTTGATGAACCGGATGCCTTCTTGAGCATCGACGATCTGTGTGGCCTTGAGAATGAGCCAGCGAGACTGCTCAGGAGTCAGTCGCGCGGCGAATTCGTCACGCAGAAGGGTCTGCCGTTGCTCCTGGAGGTGCCGAATCGCGTCCAGTTCGCTGAGCATGCGGGGGAGGTCGTATGGCTCAGGGGAGGATGTAGGGATAGGTACTTGAGATATGGTGTCGTCGATGGTGTGCTGGAAATGAGTAAGGACATCGTGGAGTATCTGCTGGCTAAAGCGCAGATTGTAGATCGTGCCGGCGAATGTTTGTGCGAGGACGCTGATGAGTCCGTTCCTGAGCAGTCGAGGCAGGGCATTACGCCGTATGTGTTCAATGCTGATGCCGGTGCCTTCATGTAGCCGGGAATAACTGAGTGCGGCGGTTCGATGTATGTCTTGTGGGTCTCGTCGCTGGTTGAGAAATTTGAGCAGATCGAGCTGCTTGGGGTGAAGGGGTTGTGTCGCGGTCAGAGCTTGGAGAAGCTCTGGGTCCATGGAGTGGAGTCGCAATCGCGACCGACTCGCTTCTGAATAGCCCCCGGTGGAATGTGGGGCTTGGGGGAAGTGCATAGCCCGTCCAATATATAAACGGTTCTGAATATAATTCTAACAGCGCGCACTATAGCGAAGAGTGTCGTGATAATTCAAGAGGAGAATGTGTGTACGGAATGTGCGATCGCGTATTGAGCCGCTAGATTCCGGATCTGCGAAGAACGGTGTGAATGGTCCGGCGGATTGCGATGCAGTCCGGACATGTAGCGGGAGTCGTGATGCGAGCCCGCGAGCGGATGCTGGCTTGATAGATATGCTTGGGATTGCGTGGGCATTGCCACCAGACGATATCGGAGGATCCTGCTGTGAGCTGTTCGGGGCTGAGTGTGCCGTTTCGTTCTTTATGCCATTCTGCAAGGAGGGTTGAGTGTGTGGTGGCCAGAGGTCCTTGAGGTTTGCGTCGAGGACTTGTTTTGCGAACACGATGTCCGGCGCAGTAAGGGCAACCGCTTCGGTGTCGATCGTGGACAGTTGTGTCCCAGACATGGTCAGGGGACAGAGGGCATTGCCACCACGCGCGATAGCGAGACCGAAATGCGACGTCGGCCGGTGTGAGTGGAGCGTTTCTTGTGGGATGCCACGTCGCAGCGACTTCTGGTGATTTGGTCGCTAGGGACCGTTCGGTAAAAGCGATCTCACGGTGGGTCCCCAAGGCCAGCCGGCATCGCCGGCATCCACCGCGTTTGCTATATCGGGATTTGATAGAGGCTTGCCATACATGGGTGGGGATTCTGGAGCATTGCCACCAGATGGGCTGCGTCGAGGCAGTCGTGAATTGGTTGAAGGTCAACGCACCGTTACGTGTAGGGTGCCATTCCGCGGCGAGTAAAGGAAAACGGTCGCTGAGTGTGCCGCGAGCGCGCTGTGGATGTGGATGGTTCATGAGCATTAAGCGGATTGTTTCGCCGTCATACTAAGAATATTCGCGTCGGGTTCTGTCGTTGAAGGAAGGTTGTGTGGACACGGGGCATAGGCCATGTTGCCATCCCCAATAAGAGTAGTGATGCTGTTGAGGCACTGTGGATTGGGATCTATCAGCGTCCGAGGCAGAGGTGTGGAGGAGCGGGCTCTGTTTCATTATCGCCTTCTCTTTTAGTATTACGCTCCAGTGATGGTGAGAATTCCGCTGAAACGGAAAGGTTGTGGGGGGATGGATCCGCGACATGTTCCCCGACCTAGCCTTGTACGTTTTTGATCAATGCTGGTATCCGTGAACATTCTTGTGCAGTGGTGTGCGGTCGAAACCCATCGGTTCCGCGTAGTGCTTTAGGGGGGATATTGAAGACGATACTGGGCAGAGTATACTAGCTTCTGTTTGGTATCATAATATTCATTTCGGAGGCTTACCATGAGTACCTTGGTCATGGGGAAAGCAGAGTTGGCGCGGATTCTCGATGTTGTTTCCTGCTCCGAAGGGATTCATCACCACACGCAATTACCTTCCCTGACAGATGCCATTCGCAAATTGGTGCCGTTTGAGTTTGTGGCAGTGGGCCAATTTCAATCGGCTTGGCTCAATGGGTTTTCGACTACCTTCAACACGTATCACCGAGAACTGAATGGGATCTATCAGACGGTCGGATATAAATATGATCCGGCGGTCTCCATTATTACTTCATCGAACAGGGCGGTAGCCTTCAATGTGGATCAGCTCTATACGATGCCCAAGAAGATTGAGGATGTGAAACGAGATTTTGGAATCCGGACGTGTTTATCAATGGGGGTGCGCGGGGAGCACGATTCCCATTCGTATTTTGTGTGCAGTAATTATGAGAAGAAGGATGAACGGTTTCTACGGTTGGTGATGGGACTGGTCGCTCCCCATTTGCATTTAGCCGTGTCGCGATGCCGATTAGAATCTGAGAAGCCAACGTCTCGAGAAGTCGTGCCATTATCGCAGACGGAGAATGAGATCGTGCGATGGCTTTCTCTTGGGAAATCCAACTGGGAGATTTCGGTTATCACCAAATACTCGGAACGTTCCATTCGATATCACCTATCAAACATCTTTCAGCGAGCGTCTGTGGCCAGACGGGCTGAACTCATTGCTTGGTATGTCCATTCTGGCTCGCAGTTGATTCGTCGTGTATCTGCCTCGGATCCTTCTATTCTGATCAGATAGTGCATCATGGACTTGCGGCGCCGTGTGCATATGACGCGGATGGCGTGGATTCATCTTGGTCGGATCTGTGCGTGAGATAGGTGATGGACAGAGGTGGATGGTACGGAGGGCTGAACGCGCTAGGTTGAGGTTGATGGCATGAATGATATTGATGAACTGTTTGGCTTTGATCGATTAACCTGGAGTGATGCCGGAACGGCCGCGCTACGGATCATTGATTTGGCTGACCAGTTTGCTACGCAACCTGCGTTGTGTCAGGGATTGGCCGAGTACTTGTATGATCATTTACGTGTCCCTGGGTCCAACGCGCCGGCTTTGGTGTCGGTGGAGCTTGCCTGCGTCATGCCGTGGGGACAAGTGCGAGGAGATGAACAAGCCTCTTGTCGGATGGGTTTGGAGAGGGATCAGGAAATGGCTCCTGAGACCACCATGTATGGATTGATGGGAGGGTGTGGGCAACATATCGACTCGTGCGTATTGTCCGGCCGTGGCCCTACGTGGCGAGCGTTAGGTCACGGAGAGGGGACTGTGTCGGGCGATACCCAGATTCAACATGTGCTGATGCAGCTCGATAAGAATTTGATCGCGGCGCAGTGGGGAAGCGTATTGGGAGATGTGGATCGGTCTGTGGCTGTGGCTCTGTTTGATGGAGTGCTTGATACAGGGAGATTGACCGGGGGATCGGAGAAAGGTTCGTTGTCGGTGCGATCGGTGTTGGGAATGGGGATACATTTACCGTCCGGAAGTCGAATGGTCCTAACGCTGCGAAGCGCCATTCAGCTTTCGTCTGAATATCTTGAGCACTATCGTGTGATGGCATTGGGGATATACGTGGCATTTTTGCTGTTTGGCTTGTTGGAACAACTACGGATGAGGCACGGCAGCGGGATTCCGCTTACAGTGACAGACGTGTTGGGCGATGACTTTCTACATATTCTTTCCACAATCAAGGAAGGGCAAGACTTTCTGTATCAGTTAAAGGGCGGTGTGCGTGATGGAACGAGCGCTCGAAAGATATGCGGAGATAGGGATCCCGATGTGTTGCCTCGATTGCTGCGGATAGATGATCTCTATCGGCGGCAGCTCGCCATGGATTTACATGATGAGGTGTCGGCCCGATTGGCGGCCGTGGTGTTTTCTATGGGAACAGTAGCCGCTGCGCCTTCGACAATGAAAGATGTGTTGGATCGACTGACGCAGTACCGTGCGGAGTTATTGGATTTATCACACTGGGCGCGTTTGAAATCGCATGAGCTGCATCCTGACGTCCTCTCGCATCTCGGGCTGTTTGATGCCGTGAGACAGTTAGCGCACGATTGGGGCGAGCGAGTTGGGGTATCAGTTGAGGTGCAGGTCGTTGATGGGGAGCATGAGGGGATCGATGGCTATGTGAGCGCGATGTTGTATCGCTCAGTGCAAGAATGTCTGCGGAACATCGAGAAGCATGCCGAGGCGACGGCCGTCACCGTCCGGCTTCAGGTCGAAGCGCAGCGGATTCGAATTGTGGTAACGGATAATGGGAAAGGGTTTCCTGTTGCCATGGCCTATCATTCAACTGCTGGTATCGGCCTCCTGGCGATCAGGGAGCGGCTGGGGGCTCTTCGCGGCCATTTCGTGATTAATTCTTCTCCTGGAACCGGGACGCGGGTGGAATTGACCGCGCCTTGTCAGTTCTCCGTGCCATCCTTGTAACGCAAACTATCAGATGTGTCCGGACCGTGCGGTCGTGGGGAGACCGGCGCGCTAGTAATGCGAGAGACTGCGTTCTGCAGCCGTGCGCCATCGACGTGTTTGCGTCAGGAGTCGCTGAGTGGTGCGCAGGTCTTCGTGTCGGAGCATTGCTTGAATGGCTTCGGGCTTGGACTTTTGGCGGTGGGCTTCTTTGCCGGCGGTGTGCCGTAGAGACAGCGGGGTGATACCTGGTCGTTTGATGCCGGCGCGACGCAAGGCGTCTGTAATCAAGCGCCGCATTTGACGCGGAGGTAACGGACATTCGTGTCCGCCGCGGGTGGTCACAAAGAAGGGCGTCTCCGGTGGAATCGGTTTCCCTTTGAATCGGAGGGTGAAGTACGCATCGATCTCTGTTTTGAGGGACAGCACGAGCAGAACCGGCTCTACCGTGCGTTTCCCCTTGCTGGGCAGATTCAAGAGCGCCTCTCGCCCCTCACTGTCGAGGGGAATCATATCCTTATATTGGACGAGTGACAGCTCAGTTTCGCGGGCGCCGGTTTTCAAGATGAGCCGGCAGAGCAGTCGATTCCTCTGGTGATGACGGTCGGTGGTGCAACTGTTGAGGAGCCGTGTGATTTCAGGGAACGTGAGCCATTGAGTCGCCAAGTCCTCGGCCCGTCGCGGGGGGGTAATGTCCTGCCAGGGATTCTCCGGCAGCTGTTTCTCGCGGACGAGGTAGCTCGCCCATCGTCGTAAGATCGCAAATGTCAGCGACTGAGTACGATGCGCCGTGGTGCTCTTTTGGAGCGCGCGGGTGTAATGCACGGCAAGGTCTTTTTCTAGCGGACTTTGCGGGAAGTGCGTGTTCCACCAGCGGAGGAAGTTGGTGAGTTTCCTCTGGTAGCTCATGAGTGTTTCTGGCGCGAGGATGCCATCCATGTCCGAGGCGAACCGCGTCACCCAGTCAGCGGCCTGCGCATGCAACAAGCCGGGGTGAACTACTGGAGACGGTGGCTGGGAATCGGACGATAACATAATGACCTTGTATAACAGAATTATCTTCTCTTTTACAAACGCGCGCGCGTCCGGAAAGAATAACAGCCTCCTGAGAGAAGATACAGTATGGTCAGTGCTACCAGGGCGTTTCGATCGAATCCGGTGAAGCTTGTGCGAGCCGGCTATGCCGAGAGGAAGTAACCGCCTTCACTGTCTTCGGGCACAATGACAGCTCAGGATGGGACCCCGGATGACATGGCTCCGTCGCGTAGGGTTATGAGCACTCATTCGATGTATCTGGAAATGCGGGGCGCGAGATCCAGCCTCGATCGGCGAAACTGGTATAGCTCTCGTGTCCCACGACAATATGATCCAGGACTGGTATCGCTAACAGTTCTCCCGCTTTGACCAGGCGTGTGGTCAGCGTATGGTCGTCTTGGCTTGGCGTTGGGTCCCCGGATGAGGAGTGATTGTGTGCAAGGATGATGGCGGCCGCATTCATGATCACCGCGGCCTTAAACGTTTCGCGTGGGTGGATAAGAGATACGTTCAATGTCCCGACAGCTACAGTGTGTATGCCAATGACTCGATGTTTGGTATCGAGGATAATGGCCAGCATCTCTTCCCGATCATGTCCGTCGAAGTAGGAGCGGAGCCATTCAAAGACCTCTCCGCTATTAGACAGGATCCGAAAAAAGCTGGGCTCGTATCCATTTCGAACGACCGTGAGTTTGATTCTTGGAATACGGTACTGCTGACCACGGTTGTCGGGTGTCTGAGGTGGCATAAAACCCTCTGGGATTATGAGGTGGAGGTATGGATGCTGACGACCGTGTCAGTGCCTCAAGAGGAAAGACCTGTCATGCACAGCTGGGATGGGTGCGGGCTGCGATCTCGGCTGAGGCGATCGGCGAAGTCAGTTCTTCGAGGTAGATGCTTCTTGGTAGTAGGCGATCAAGGCATCACGCAACGCGACTTCGGGGATGCCGTAGGCATCATCGGAGTGCGCTTGTACGCTTCCATCGGCATTGCGGATTATCCATTCATAGGCGGCATTGTCAGAATCGCCGACCACTTCAATGCGGGTGCCGACATTGCCGCCCGCGTTGATGTTGTAGAGCGTCGAGAGGTTGGCGGTGTGTTTGAAACGCGGCGTTCGCATAGGGTTGTCGGAAAGGGTCATTGGGTTGGCACCCCAACTTTACACACTTTTATAGAAAACTGTTCAGCGGGATCATATCACAATGCCCGCTCACGCCCAACGCGCTGCCGACTTCCCGCTCCGGTTGCAGACCTACGCAGCGGGAGTGATCCAACTCGCCGAGTAGATTTCGTCGTTACTGTGAATCCTTCTGCGGTGTGTACTTTTTCAAATCGCATGTGCCATCGCGGCATACTTCAGAAACCTTCTTGATGTATTTTAGTTCCGGCAAATCGGTGCAAGGAGAATATCCTACAGATAGAGCGGGGACACCCGCTATAGACGCCGCATCCTTCGCAGTGCTCGCCAAATTCTTCAGTGTCTCCCCCCGATCAGGGCTTGATTCTGCATTGACGGATTTCAGCATACCGTGGTCGAATTCCACCTTAAATGTGTATTTCTCAAGAAATCCAGGATCGTAGACGAGCTGGTATGGTTCACTATAATCAGCGCGAACCACTTCCTTGACCCGGATGTCCTGAATACATTTCTTGTCGCCAGAGGCGTTAGCGGAATGCGTCACTTTACCATCCTTGACAATCGCGGTTGTCCACGAAATCTCAAGAAAATGGTTTGGAAGATAAAACAGCACTCCTTCGTAGGCATTCTTTTCCTTGTAAATGGCTGCTGCTTCAGGTTTCACGACCGTATACACCCGGCCGGTGCAGCCCTCAAGCAGAGCGAACGCGATGATCAGTGCGATGCCTTGGAGAAACATTGAGCTGTAACGAGAGAACGTTGTCATTGTGAACCTCTTTGCGGAATAGGAAAAAGCCAACCTTGCAAGGCAGTAAGACGTATCCTCGACACTTCTGCTTCCTTTGGACTAGCGAGCGAAGTTATATACGAAGAAGATGACCTGGTCAATTTTCTGAAGCCGTTGTGAATACCCCTATTGCCAACTTGTCGGCCACGATACGCAACCGTGGCTATGTTTCAGACGACGGCGGCCACGGCTCCCGAAACCGGAGGTAGTGGAAAAAGGCGCGAAACAGTTGATGATAGGCCGTGGTCATTTCATTATTCACACAGGCATCATCCAGCAAGCCGGCCGCTTGGTATTGGGTGAGGCAATGGGTCAGGAGCCCGGGGAGATCTCGCGCGTCGATCCACTGGCTGCACGCCTCACACGCCAGCCACTGTGGACTCATCATAGCTCCAATTCCGTGCTGTGGATGCAAATCCTCGGTGGCCACATGATCCAGTCCGTCAATGTTGTAGATTGGTGCATCGCCAAAGACCTGGTCGGATGTGGTCAAGCCAAATGGATGGGTGTGATACTGTACCGTGGGCGAGGGACCGGAGCAGAAATCGCATTTATTGGACATACCTACCTGCTGTGGTTTGTGAAGTGGGATGGAACTTTCGTCCGGCGGCGGCAGCCGCATCGTCCGTGGCGGAGTAGGTGACCGATCGCCCGTGTCGGCCGATCCGTCCATAGCTCACCTCGATACACCACTGGCCGGTAGTGGGTCAGTTTGAAATCTGCTCAAGAGTTGGCTTCCCTGTGCTCCTCACGCGCTGCGCTCCAGACTTCCCGTGCGGCGTCGGCGTTCATCGCCGCGATGCCGAGTCCAACGATTAGATCTGGCCATACGGAAAGCGTGTACGCCGTAACTACCCCCGCTGCGATGATGGCGATGTTCGCCAGCCCATCATTTCGAGCTGACAGAAACGCCGCCCGCGTCAGGCTACCGCTATGTTTCCTGAATTTGACCAGCATGAACGCGCACGACAGATTGACAGCAAGAGCGCCGACACCGGCCAGCGTCAGGGAAAGAGGGGCAGGCGGCAACGGAACCATGAACTGCTCCCACGCTGTCCAAAGCGTCGCCAGGCCGGGTATCAACAGGATGCCGGCGAGGGCCATTCCCACACGCGCCCGACTGGTTGCACTCCAGCCGAGCGCTACGGCGATCAGGAGATTCACCGAGGCATCTTCCAAAAAGTCGATGCTATCGGCAAACAACGAGACCGAGCCGATGGCGAGGGCCACCGCGAACTCGACTCCAAAGTAGGCCAGGTTCAGAACAGCAACGATGATGACAACCTTGCGCAGACTCAACGTATTCTTTGCGGTTTAGGGGCTTGCAAGTTGCCGTGCGGTCGATCTGTCACGTGATTCGTTGCCCTCTGCGCTGGTTCACTTCTATCGTGACGTGGACAAGCTCCTCATGGATGCTCAACTGTTGTCTGAACTCGTCTGGCGTAGCATCTCCTTGAACGGCAAGCGACAACATGCAGGCATACTTACCCTTGCCAACGCGCCAGACATGCAAATCGGTGATTTCAGCTTTAACCGGGCTTGCCGCGATGACTTCGTGGATTTCAGCCACCACGGGTGCATCCATCTCGGCATCGAGCAGTACACGCCCGGTGTCGCGTAACAATCCATACGCCCATACTGCAACCAATCCGGCACCAACAATACCCATGACCGGATCAAGCCAGTTTGCCCCCCAAAGCTTGCCGCCAAATAACGCCACGATCGCGAGTACGGATGTAGCCGCATCGGCCACAACATGCACATAGGCCGAATGCAGATTCAGGTCGTGATGGTGATCTTCGTGACCGTGATCATGAGCATGGCCGTCTTTGAGCAGCCACGCGCAGATAAGATTGACCAATAAACCGACCATAGCAATAGTGATAGCCTGATCATAGTGGATGGGGGTCGGTGAGATCAGGCGCTCAGCGGACTGATAGAGCATCAGTCCGGCTACGCCCACGAGGAAAACCGCGCTGGTATAGCCTCCCAGCACCTCGATTTTCCACGTACCGAAAGCAAACCGTTTACCGTGGGCATAGCGTCGAGCCGCGCTGTAGGCGAGCACCGAAAGACCGAGCGCCAAGGCGTGCGAACTGATGTGCCAGCCGTCGGCCAGCAACGCCATTGAGTTATACATCCACCCGCCGAAGATCTCGGCCACCATCATCACGGCGGTCAGAACGACGACCCAGCGGGTGTTTCTCTCGGCCAGCGGGTTGCCCTCATCAAAGACGTGAGAGTGTCGCCAGTCTTCAACAGAAGCGGAGGATTGCATTTGATTGTGTCCTTTGATAAAATCTAACATACTATACCCCAGTATAGACGCCATGCCTCATACGATCAAGTCCAAGAAACAACTGCTGACGCGCGTGCGCCGCATAAAGGGGCAGGCCGAGTCGTTGGAAAAGGCGCTAGAACAAGAGACGGAGTGCGCGGCGGTTCTTCAGCAGATTGCCGCGATTCGGGGCGCGGTCAACGGACTGATGGCTGAGGTGCTGCAGGGGCATCTCCGCGAGCACCTTGGTGCGGATGATATTTCCCCGCAACAGCGGCGTGATGATCTGGAGCAGGTGGTGGCCGTGCTACGATCCTACCTGAAGTAATGCAGGCTTAGTCCGTCATTTGATTGATCAATTCTGGAGCCTGTGATAGCTTTTTCATAGCGGAAAGCATGTAGTGATGTTACCGATTTTCACCAAAGTCTCTTACCTCCGGACCATGGTCCTTGTCTGGGCAGTGGCATGGACCACAGTCGCGCCATTGTTCCATATCCATCCCGAGGCCGACCATCGCCATGGGGCAGCAGATCATACGCATGGGGGGACCGTCCACACTGTTTTTTCCCCGAACCTGCCCTGTGAGTTCTCGGTCTATAACCATGCCTCGGTTGCAGACGACGAATCCCGCTGTCCCCTTCATCTGATTGCGCAACCTCCCCATGGGTTGGAACACTTCGAAATCGATTTGATTCTCGCGTCTTCTGCCGAGTCGCAAGTCGGCAAAGGCACGGCGCTTGATGTGGCCGCACATTTCTCCCACGCGCCTCCGCCCGCGAGGCTTCATGCCGTGTGGCAGCCGCAACCCAGTCCTTCACTGACGAATCTTTTCCTCACGACCAGTCTTTCCTCCCGCGCTCCCCCTCTCGTTTGATCGCGTCTTTTTACATCGCTTAACGCATCGATCAATATCGTCGGCGCTACATGTCTGTCACTTAGTGTGACAGAGGCAATTTGCCATGGCGCCGATAGGGAGGCCCAGTATGAACCCTGCGCGTGTCGGCAGAATCCTCATTGTGCTTGGATGGGTGATCGTGACGGAGTTTCATCCGGCAGGTTACGCAGCCGAGCCCAGCCCGTCCGGATACACATTGAACCACGTCGTACAACTCGCGCTCCAACACAACCCGGTGATGAACGGCGCGGAGGCCGTCCTGGAACAGAGCCAGAGTCAACGGGTCACGGCTGGCGCGTATCTGAATCCCACCATCTCGGGGTCGGCCGGCCGCGGGTCGATTCGTGACCCCAGCACCAATGTCTCCATCATCGAACGGACGATCACCGTGGAGCAACCGTTGGAGTGGCTGGGCAAACGCGCAGCCAGACAACGCGCCGCTGACGCGGGATTAGCGAGCGCCCTCGCCGGGATGGACGAAGCGAAAGTGACTCTCATGGCCGACGTGAAGGCGGCGTTCTTTCAACTGCTCTTTGCCCAACAAGATGCACAGCTCGCGAGGGAAAATCTAAAGACCGTCGATGACCTCGTGAAATTGGTGAGCGCGCGTGTCAGTACGCGGGAAGCGCCGAAATTCGAGTTGGTCAAGGCGACCGTCGAACTCCAGAAATCCAAAAAGGATCTGGCGCGGGCGGACAATGCGCTGCTCGTGGCCCGTGCCAGACTCAATACGGTCACGGGCAGGGCCCTGGGGGAGGGGTTTGTCATCGAAGGAGCCTTTGAACCGGTAAGATTGGGATTGGAGCTACGCGTACTGACGGATCAGGCACTCGACCGACATCCCACACTTCGGCGACAGCAGCGAGTGGTGGAGCAAGCCGAATTCACGATCGAAAAGGAACGGGCATCGCGCATGCCGGACGTGGCGGTGATGGGCCAGTATCATCGGGAAGCCGGCGATGAATCCGTCACGGCAGGATTGAGTGTGCCGCTGCCTCTGTGGTATCGCCGACAGGGAGAAATCGGTACGGCGATGGGCACGCATCGACGAGCGCAAGCGGAGCGAGATCGACTTCAGCAGGAGCTGGAGCAGACCATCACCCAGCATTTTCAGGAGGTGCGGACCGCGCAAGCACAGATGCAGGTCTTCGAACAAGGACTCCTTTTTCAGGCCAAAGAAGCATTTGATATCGCTCAATTCAGTTTTCGCCATGGAGCGACCAGTCTGCTCGAAGTCATCGATGCGCAGCGCGTCTACCGTCAGACCTTGCTCGAATATGCCCAAGCGCAAGCCGATCATTCCATCGCCATGGCCCGATTGGAGCGGGCAGCGGGAGGGTTGCCATGAACGCTCGCTTCATGATGCCTGCGTCATTGAGTCCTCTACGGATCGCCCTGCTCCTCTTGGTAGCCATGGTTCATATCTCTTGCGAGTCCAAGCAAGAAGAAGCGCGGAAGCCGCCCGCCTCGGCAGCCACGTCCTCTGCTGAGCCCGGTATCATCGAATTGCCGGAAGGGAGCCCGACCCTCGCACACCTTCAGACGGATCGAGTGGCTCTCCGTCCGATCCGAACGTCCCTCAAGGCCCAGGCCGGGAAGATTTTGGCCAACGAGAATCGATTAGCGCATCTGAGTGCGCGAGTCCCCGGCCGCATTGTGGCCGTGTATGCCAACCTTGGCGATCGAGTGAAGGCAGGAGACCGGCTGCTCCTACTCGATAGCCCGGCTTTTGGTGAAGCCCAGTTGGAATATCGCAAAGCGAGGACCACGCTGAACGTGATGGAAAAGGCGCTCGAACGGGCCCAAGCGCTGTTGGATCGCGGCGCAATCGGCGTGGGTGAACATCAGCGGCGAGACGCCGACTACGAGAACGCGCGAGCGGATCTGAACGAAGCGGAGGAAAAGCTGCATTTACTCGGTATGACGGAGCGGGAGATCCAGAAGCTGGCAGCCAAGACCTTACCCCATGCGGAGGTTGCGCGAGTCTCCCTCCGAGCCCCCTTTACCGGTGAAGTGATCGAGCGGAACGCCACCATCGGCGAAGTCATCGACCCTAATAAGATGCTCTTCACCGTGGCAGACCTCTCGACCGTCTGGGTACGCGCCGATTTCCCGGAGCAACAGGCCGGTCGGCTGAAGACCGGACTCACCATAGAAGTGCGGGTGTCGGCCTATCCGGACACGATGTTTCAAGGCACCATTACCTATGTGGGGGCGATGATCGATCCCACGACACGAACCGTGACGGCGCGTGCAGAGGTGTCCAACGCTGACGGCCGATTGCGGCCCGAGATGTTCGCCGATATCACGGTGGTCACGGACGAGCAATCCGTCTTAAGTGTGCCGCGCGCGGCGGTGCAGCAAGACGGCAGCCGTGCAGTCGTCTTCGTGGTGCGGGGATCACGACGGTTCGAATCCCGTGAGGTGACTCTCGGTCAAGCCTCAAGTGAGTATATCCAGGTTCTTTCGGGGCTCACCTCGGGGGATGAAGTGGTAACAAAAGGCAGTTACGCCCTGAAGTCAGAGTTGCTGCGTGAGCAGATGCCGACGGGAGGCCCGCTATGATCGAACAGTTGATCCGTGCCGCGCTCGCACAACGGCTCATCGTGCTGCTTATCATGCTCGGGCTTATCGTGAGCGGCGTGGCGGCGTTTCGCCATCTGCCGATTGATGCCTTTCCTGACGTGACTCCGGTGCAGGTTCAAGTGATTACCAAGGCGCCTGCTCTGGCTCCTGCAGAGATCGAACGCCTCGTGACCTTTCCCCTGGAAATCGAGTTCACAAACCTGCCGGGCAAAACGGAACTGCGGTCGGTGTCGCGGTTCGGACTCTCGGTGATTACGGTGGTCTTTGAGGACAGAATCGATATCTATTTCGCCCGGCAACTCGTCTTGGAACGGATGCTCCAGGCGCGCTCCCGTCTTCCAGAAAGCGCCGAGCCGATGCTCGGACCGGTCAGTACGGGATTAAGCGAAGTCTTCATGTATCTCGTCGAGGGCTCGACACAGACACTGATGGAGTTGCGGACCCTCCAAGACTGGGTCATCCGTCCGATGCTGCGTGCCGTTTCAGGCCTCGCGGATGTCGATACGTTGGGCGGCCTGGCGAAGCAGTATGAAGTGCTCGTCGATCCCAATCGATTAACGAGTTTTGGGCTCACGTTGCGCCAAGTACACGCGGCCGTCGCGGGGAACAATCAGAATGCCGGTGGCAGTTACATCGAGCACGGGGGAGATAAGTTGGTGGTCCATGGTGTGGGACTGGCCCGCTCTGCGACGGATTTGGAGCAGATCGTGGTGGCGGCGCACAAGGGTACGCCGATCTATCTCCGAGACGTGGCCCAGGTCCGCCAGGGGGCCGCGATCCGGTTGGGGGGCGTGACGCGTGACGGAAAGGGCGAGGTGCTCGAAGGCATTGCCGTCATGCTACGCGGCGGCAATAGCCGGGAGGTGGTTTCAGCGGTGAAAGACAAGGTCGAGCTGATCAACCGGGTATTGCCAGCCGGCGTGAAAATGGTCCCCTTCTATGACCGCATCGAATTAGTGGCGCGGGCGCTCGAAACAGTCGAGCGGGCATTGCTGGAGGGCGTCGCGGTCGTGATCCTCGTACTGTATCTGTTTCTCCGGAATCTCCGCGGGGCTCTTGTCGTCGCCCTGACGTTGCCGCTGGCCATGCTGGCCACCTTCCTGATCATGCAGCAAGTCGGCCTGTCGGCGAATCTGATGTCACTGGGAGGCTTGGCGATTTCGCTGGGGATGATTGTCGACGCGGCGATCGTGCAGGTGGAAAACGTGGAGCGCCATCTGAGCGAGCAGACGAAGAGCAGGACCCTCTCGGTCACCGATCGTTTGCCGGTCGTGTTACGTGCGGTCTTGGAAGTGCGGCGACCGAGCCTGTACGGAGAGTTGATCATCGCCTTGACCTTTATCCCGCTTCTGACTCTCCAAGGGATGGAAGGTAAGATGTTCATTCCGCTGGCCCTAACGGTGGTGATCGCCCTCCTGAGTTCCTTGGTGCTGTCGATGACGGTGGTCCCGGTGCTGGCGGCGATGCTGATGAAGCCTCGTGCCGCAACCGAGGGCGGGCGCCTGCTGGAGCGTGTCCGGGGGCGGTATCGCCGGCTGTTGGAGGGGGCCATCCGCAGAACCCGACTGGTCGTGATTGCGGCGGTCGGCTTGCTCGTCGGCGGGGCGGCCCTGGTCCCGTTCATCGGCCGGGAATTCGTACCGAGTATGGACGAAGGGTCGATCGTGGTGAATATGATGCGGCTCCCGAGCATCAGCCTGACCGAATCGCTGAAGATTTCGGGGGATGTCGAACGGGTGTTGCTGGAGATCCCAGACGTGCGCTCCATAGTGTCGCGCACAGGTGCCAACGAACTGGGGACGGATCCGATGGGAATGGAACTCAGTGATATGTATGTCTTGCTTAAGCCCGACTCCGAGTGGCAGGCACGGTCTAAAGCCGAGATCGAAGCGCAAGTCCGCCGGCGACTGGAACAAGTGCCCGGCATCGCGTTCGGGTTGTCCCAGCCGATTGCCATGCGGGTCGATGAACTAGTGTCGGGGGTCCGGTCCCAGGTCGCGGTCAAATTATTCGGTGATGACCTCGAAACATTGCGCATGAAGGCGGACGAGATTGTCCGGGAGCTGCGGCAGGTGCGCGGCATGGTTGATCTCCGGGTCGAGCAGGTGTCGGGCCTCTACTATTTGAAGCTCGACATCGACCGTGCCAGGATCGCGCGCCACGGAATCAATGTGGCGGAGATCACGGAGGTGATTGAAGCCGTCGGGGGTGGGATTGCCGCCGGGGAGGTGTTCGAAGGGCAATGGCGCTTTCCGATCATGGTGAGATTTCCGGATGCGCAGCGCGCCGATGTGGAGACGATTGCGGCGTTGTGGGTGACCGCGCCGGACGGTTCCCGCATTCCACTTCGCGATCTGGCCGACATTCGGATTGTGGAAGGACCGGCGCAGATCAGCCGTGAGCATGCGAGCCGCCGGATTGTAATCGAGGCTAATGTGGTCGGGCGTGACCTCGTCGGCGCCGTAGAAGACGCACAGACGGCAGTGTCCCGTCAGGTACAGCTCCCGCCCGGGTACTATGTGACGTGGGGCGGCCAATTCGAAAACCAGCAGAAGGCCATGGCACGTCTGGCTGTTGTGGTGCCCGTGGTCATTGGCCTGATCTTTCTGCTGCTCTTTTTTACCTTCGGAAACCTCAGACAAGCCGCGCTGATCCTGCTCGCGATTCCATTTGCGATGGTCGGCGGCCTGCTGGCGCTGATGCTCGGCGGGCTGTATCTGTCGGTTCCGGCCTCCGTCGGCTTTATTGCCTTGTTCGGTGTCGCGGTGCTCAACGGAGTCGTGAAGATCGCCTATATCAACCAACTCCGGGAACAGGGGATGTCGTTGGACGAGGCGGTGCTAACCGGCATGGTCCTGCGATTGCGCCCTGTGTTGATGACCGCGGTCGTCGCGATGATGGCGCTCATCCCCCTGCTGTTGGCCAGCGGTCCCGGCTCCGAAATACAACGGCCGCTCGCCATGGTCGTGATCGGAGGATTGTTTTCATCAACAGCCTTGATCCTTGTGGTGATGCCCGTATTGTATCGGTGGATGGAACAAAGAATTGTTCAACGGCAGGAAGCGGAGTTCCCAACGCGTACACCACGGTTGGGCACGGAAACGACAACGTGAAGTGTGAGGAGCTGATCTTCGCAGAATTCAGTGACAGGGACATATGCTGAGTTCATTGTATCTGATCGTTGTTCGCTTAATTCCCATAATAGAGCCATGCCTACTAAAGTCGTACGTTCCTGCATTTTGAAGAAACACTGCAAACCACGCCCAAGGGATTCCCGTGCATAACCACGCAGAAACTAGATCCGGGCAGCAAAGAAATTTGCTGATCATCCTTCTGATGACAGGAACGTTTATGGTCATCGAGGTCGTCGCCGGGCTGTTCACGGGAAGTTTAGCGTTATTGGCGGATGCAGGTCATATGCTGACGGATGTCGCGGCGCTTGGACTCAGTGCTTTCGCCATGTGGATGGCTGCTAGGCCATCTACGCCGGAGAAAAGCTACGGGTATCATCGCGCCGAGATCCTCGCCGCTGTCACCAACGCCGTGGTGCTGTTGTTACTGGCCATCTGGATTCTCTATGAAGCGTATCGGCGTGTATTTGAGCCTTCCCAGGTGCTTGGCGTTCCGATGTTGCTCATCGGGCTCGTTGGCCTCGCCGTGAATGTTGCAAGCATGAAGCTGCTCGCTCACGAATCCACGTCAAGTCTGAATGTTCGCAGTGCCTATTTAGAAGTACTCAGCGATGCGATCAGTTCGGTTGGAGTCATTCTTGGTGGGGTCACGATCTGGCTCACTGGGTGGTTTCTCATCGATCCTTTCCTCAGCGCCGGCATTAGTGTTTTTATCGTCTGGCGCACGTGGGGACTTCTCTCTCAAGCCGTGCATGTGCTCATGGAAGGCGTGCCGACTCATCTGGATGCCAAAGAGGTCGGACAAGCCATGGCCAGCGTACCTGGCGTGAAAGGGATTCATGATCTTCACATTTGGACCATTACCTCCGGCCTGGACGCCCTCAGTTCCCACGTGGTGGTTCCTGTTGGGGAGGATCGGGACGAAGTGTTGGAACGTCTCCAATCGCTTCTACGAGATCGCTTCGGAATCGATCATGTGACGTTACAGATCGTGGAAGAACGATCGGACCGAGTTCAGGTGGAATAGGAAGCGCCCGCTCTAACAGGAGCAAGAAGATACACAAGAGGAGGATTAATGTCTTGATCGTGGGAGGTATTGAATCATTCGGTTTACTCCTTGGCGGTCCAGCCAAACACGATTACCCCCATACCGAGCAAGGCAATTCCCGCTCCTGTCCAGTCGAAAACAGAGAGATCCTCGCCGTCCACGACCTTCAGCCAGACGAGGGCTGTTGCCACATAAACACCGCCATATGCCGCGTAGACCCGTCCGCTGGCGGCAGGATGGAGCGTGAGGAGACAGGAAAAGACAGCCAGACTGAGGGCTGCCGGAACCAAAAGCCATATTGATCCGTCCTTGCGAAGCCAGAGGTACGGGAGAAAGCAGCCAACGATCTCGGCGAGAGCCGTGAGAATGAACAGCCCAGCGGTCTGGAGTAGGAGCATTGGTACGCCCTTCTTCTTATAGGCGGTAAAGTCTCATCATGTACGACAAGAATCAAGTTGGAAGGGCAGGGCAGACGAATCATAATTTATAATACTCTTGCTCCGCAAGGGACGGCCAACTGGTTACGGGATTGCCGGAGCGGCCAGTCTCATTCTCTATGACATTATTCCGACATTTCAAACGGCCCACTTTGGCCGGGTCTATGCCGCGTAGTCTTTAAAGCCTCACGCCCGCCCATTCCTTCGGGTCGCACAGCTCCCGGATCTGGTAGGGGACGCCGATACGCTTCGGCGCACTTGCCCGCCGATGAAGACAGTTGCGGACGATGGCGGCTGCCGCTTCATCATCCGCAGCGGAGTAGGTGACCGATCGCCCGCGACGACCGATCCGTCCATAACTCACCTCGATGCTCCAGTGCCCGAACAAATCCTGGCCAGCATCGATGCAGTAAGCCCGCAGATGGCCTTTCTCCGGGTTCTTTGCCTCAAGCCTGATACGAAATTGTTCGTTCGCCATTGTCTCCTCCTTCAGATTTTAATTCTCTTCGCGAGATCAAGCGCCTTGCGCTGATCGACGCCCAGGTAGTGCGCCGTGCTGCCGATGCTCTTGTGTCCCAACAGGTGCTGGCACGCAGCAAGGTTTTGCGTCTTGTCGTAAATTGCCGCTGATTTCGTCCGGCGCATGGAGTGCGTGCTGTGCCGCCGGGGATCGACGCGGGCAAGGGATGACCATTTCTTCACAAGGTTTGCGTATTGCTCGCGTGTCAGGGGCCGTCCGGTTTTGCGGTTCCCGATGCTGGTCCACACGAAAGCTTCCGGGTCTTTGTTTTTCTCAGAGAACAGAAGCCAATCCGCAATCGAGTTCCGCGTCTCCGGCGACAACGCGACCACATGGCCGACACCGGTTTTTTTCTGGCGGATCGTGAATTCCTGGACGACATCGCCGTTATGATCGGTGATATCGATCACCCGCAGCGGCAGCAGATCGGAGGCGCGCAGCATCGTATCGAGCGCCGTGTTGAACAGGGCCAGATCCCGGATTTTGCCTTCGGCTGTGAGCAGGGAGCGGATGATGCCGGCTTGCTCAGGGGTGAACGGCGCCATCTGGCCGACAGCTTTATCCTTGTTCCAGGGCTCGTTCTCAATTTTGGCTTTCTGCTTCTTACTCATAAAAGCAAAAATAGCATAGACTGAAAAGAATGTACCTATTTTGGCTTTTATCAAAAGCAAAAATAGAAGATCTGGCAGGATTCAAAGGGGGCTCTTGACACAGTATTACATTAAGGTAATAATAACCTTTGTGTAATATTATGAAAGTGAGGCTGGGCGAGGCCGGATGAAAGAATGGACGATTATTTACCGGCCGCACTACAGCGCCTGGTTTGGGAAATGCGGCGAGGAATTGCAGAATGAAATTCTCGCTCATCTCGAGGTGCTAAAGACAGTGGGACCAAACCTGGGGAGGCCCCGGGTTGACCACATTAAGGGCTCGGCGCACCAGAACATGAAGGAGCTGCGAGTTCAGTTCAAAGGCGATCCGGTGCGCATACTGTTTGCCTTCGATCCCGACCGCCGCGCAGTTCTGCTCCTCGGCGGAGCCAAAACAGGGGATGACCGGTGGTATCGCAAAAACGTTCCCCTTGCAGATCAGGATTTCACGTTGCATCTGCAGGAGATGCAAAAGGAAAAGAAAAAACATAAGGAGAAGAAACGATGACGACACACAAGGAATTTATGGCTTCCCTGCCGAAGAAACGCCGCAAGGCCATACACGCGCGCGCAGCGGAGATTCTTGCCGAGGAAATGACCCTTCAGGAGCTGCGCCGGGCGCGCGATCGCTCCCAGCAGTCAACAGCCGAATCTCTTGGCCTCAAACAGGCCGCCGTCTCCCGTCTTGAAAACCGCGATGACATGCGGATTTCAACGCTTCGTGAATACGTGCAGGCTCTGGGCGGAGAACTCGAATTCTATGCTCGCTTCAAACAGCCGGGCGACAAGGCTGGCCTCGTCCGCATCAGGCAGAAGAACAATGACGAACATCAAACCGTTTGACGTTTCTTGGAGAACTGCTATTTATTTCTGAACCAAGTTTCCAGGAGAAAGAGCCAGAGCATGTACGATGAGGATCACCACAAGACGATCGCGCAATTGATTAGCCGCATTGGTGGCCAAGAGGAGTGTCTCCGGTTAGGATTTCTAGCCAAGGATGACAATGCAACGCTCCACTTGTCGCCTGCAGGGATGGGATACCTCATCGACGTAGTGGCCAGCGACATTTCGGCTCTTCCGGACGCCTATGCGGCGGGCTATAAACAGGGCCATACTCAAGCGTGTGAAATTTCTGAGATATCGTAAGCCCGAGTCCATACTGGAGCAACGACATGGATATCCCAATTCTCATAGGCATCGCTGTCCTAGCCGTCGCTTTGGGTATTACACTTGGACGATATGTATGGCCTGCAAGTCGTGGATGTGATCCCGACCTCTTAACCAAGGCTGAGACAGAGATTGCTCGCCTCTCCGAACGCATCGCAGGCCTGACAAGACAGATCGAAGAACAGGCAAAGCAGAACAACGCTCTTGATGCACAACGCGATACAGCCGCTAGTGAAGCAAAAACGGCTGCAGCAGAACTTGCGCGCCTCAAAGAGCGGGAGAGTGCCCTTGAAGAGAAACTTGCAACTCAAACAGTACAGCTTGCCGAGCTCCAAAAACAATTGACGACGGAATTTGAAAACATCGCCAATCGCATTCTCAAAGCAAATGCCACCGAACTTTCGGAAAATTCGCAAAAGGCCTTGGTTGCCATCCTCGATCCTCTACGCGAACGAATCCAGGATTTTCAGAAGAAGGTTGAAACCACTTACGAGGCTGAGAGCCGTCAGATCTTCTCGCTGAAAGAGCAAATCAAACTCATCGTTGAAACGAGCCATGCGATTGGTACCCAGGCGGATGGGCTCGCCAAGGCCTTGAGAGGCGATTCTCAGCTTCTTGGTCGATGGGGCGAGCTTGCCTTAGAACGTATTCTCGAAGCAGCTGGTCTAACGGAAGGCAGAGAATACATCAGCCAAGGCCGAGGACTGGGCCTCAAGAGCGAGACAGGAGGCACGCAGAAACCGGACATTGTTGTCATGCTTCCGGAGCAGCGGACCATGATGATCGATTCCAAGACACCACTCACATCCTATGAACGTCTCATTGCTGCGCCCGACGAGAACGAACGGAAAACCTGCGCCGATCAGTTTGTCCGTGATCTAAAGGGTCATATAGATGACCTCGCCGGGAAACGCTACCAGGATACTGAAAAGCTTGTAGCTCACGACAGTGTCCTCATGTTTGTCCCGATCGAGGGTGCTCTTGCCGCAGCTCTGACAACGGAGCCCGAGCTTTTCACTTATGCATGGGATCGTCGCGTCATCCTGGTTGGTCCCCCGACCCTCCTTATGACGATGAGAACGGTTGCCTCTATCTGGCGCTATGAACTACAGGGTCAAAATGCCCAGGAAATTGCCCGCCTCGCCGGCGATTTGTGCGATAAAGTTAGTACCAGCCTTGGGGATCTAAACACCGTTGCCGAGAAGATCACAGGCGCGCTAACCGCCCATAACGATGCCATGAAACGGTTCTCGACCGGAAAGGGCAATGTTCTTTCCATCGGCGAACGGATTCGCAGCCTGGGCGTCAAAACCAAGAGACCTATGTCCCCCGTCCTCCTTCATGGCTTATCTGTCACGGCGTCTACCGAAGATTCACAAGAAGATGCCTCTACACAGGCTCAGGAGTAATCGTGGCAGATGGCGACTATTGACGACGTAATTTTAAGTGGGCTAATACCTTGCCTGTCTGGCAGGGTGACGCTGTCCAACGTCTTCTTCAATAGACTGTTCATCGCTCTTGGCTACGCCACCGCTTCACGATGGCGTCCACGTCGAGATCCGTTGGGCCGTCTCTCCACTTTGTGTAGAAATCTACGTCGTCGCTGTTCGGCGTCGGGTTCGGTTTGTCGAACTGAAGCCGCGTCGGAAGTGGGACGGCCTCCCCGAGGACCAATGCTTCGCCCCGTCCCAAGCCTGCAAGGACGCTGACCAAGTCTCCCTCACTCTCAGGAACGAGGCTACGGACGTAGGCTTGATCATCGGGATTCGTGATCCGTAGACAGATGAACGTCCCGCATTGGGCAAGAACCGTTTCAGAGACTTCGTGGGGCCGCTGGCTGACCACTGCCAAACCGACGCCATACTTGCGGCCTTCCTTCGCAATCCGCTCCATCGACTTCCGGGAGCCTGCGAACTGACTTTCGCTTGCCCGAGGAATGTAGGCGTGTGCCTCCTCGCATATCAGTAGAATGGGGAACTCGCGGTACTTGGGGTTCCAGTAGTTGAACTCGAAAGCCAACCGGCCAATCTGGGCGGCGACTGTTGGTCGCACGTCGAACGGAACCGACGAAAGGTCAATAACCGTAACGGCGACCTTGGGCGTCCCGAGTCCGACAAAGTCACGAAGCAACGACGAAAGCGACCCCGAGTCTTTGCGAGCCTTCGGCTTCAACAGGAAGTCGTACCGAACATCGTTGAGCTTGCTATCCAGCCGCATGAGAAAGTTGTCGAACTTCCCGGTCAACGTACCGTCAATGAGCTTGCCGGGGGTTTTGCCCGGTACTTGTCCGTTCATTGTCTCGATTTCGGCCCTCAAGGCCGCAAGGTCAAAGAACACGGGCGTGTCCAGTGTTGTCCTTGGCAATCTCAACCCTGGGCTTGCGCCTTCGGCTGCTCGCAGGCGGCCAAGAACATCTCTGAACGCAGCCACTTGGTTATGGGCGCTGAAGTCCGTGTGGTCAATGAGCAAGTCACAAAGTTCCGCGTATGTCATTAGCCAATACGGAATCTCAAGTTCGCGAGCGTCAACGTGCCGAACCATCGCGTCCGCAAAGGCGTAATGCCGTGCTCCATCCTCCCGCTTCCAGCAGTACTCCCCGTGCAAGTCTAAGATGATGATGTGAGCGCGGGGCATTACGGCGACCGCGCGCTGTACCAAGGCAGCGACCGTCCAAGACTTGCCCGATCCGGTTTGCCCAAGAATCGCGAAGTGCCGCCCGAATAGGGGTCGTTCGCCGATTTGGCCAAAACTGTACGCTAAGACCATAAAGGCTTTCGAAATGGCTAGGTTTCACGAGGCCTGATCGGGTACCCTGG
>LNFM01002586.1_pt1 | contig 37651 bp, 38 predicted proteins | sample 596031 | NCBI WGS metagenome assembly LNFM01 (sample SAMN04254537, study PRJNA301005) | activated carbon metagenome | isolation source: dual media filters at the Ann Arbor, Michigan drinking water treatment plant | place: USA: Ann Arbor | reverse complement strand
AGAGGTGGAATAAAACTCCAGTCCGTTTTTTTCTTCTGAAGCATGTAGCGGTTTTGAAGTGGAAAATCGGCTACGAAGTGCTTGAGTTGAAACACAACCAGGAGAAAGAAAACAAACTGCACCGGACCCACGTCAGCGAGTCTCAAGGTGTTGTCTCGCTTGGCAGTCCCGACGAAGATACTTTCGAATCGGGGGCTACCTTGAAGTTGATATCAAATTCCTCGTAAGGATCGATTTTTGGACTTCTCTCTTCGATTCCCTGCCGACGAATCCGTCGCTCTACAAATCGAGAACGTTCAAGTTCCTTTTCGGACTCACGATCAGCAATTTCGATTTCATACTCTCGCTCGCGGGCTTCAGCCAATTCCATCGAATAGCGAACCATTGTCTTTCGGTAGTCGGCGAGATTTTTTTCGTTTTCGAGTCTTGAAGCCTCGCGGGACTTTTTTAATACCAGTGCCGACTCCACTTCACTTTCGGAGGATTTCTTGCGGCCGGCGACATAAGCGTCGAAGTCACGTCGGCGCTCAATCAGAGACGTTTCGAAGTCGCTATCAGAAATTTCAGCCGAAGCTTTTGTCTGAGGGCCTAAGACCGTCACAACCATTAAGAACAAGACGACGAACCAGCCCTGACGCAATGGCGTCACGCACTTTGCAAGATCTCTCATCTCGGAATTCTGGTTCCGCGTTTTCATTGAATCTTTTTCGGTTTAATCGGCGTTGGACTATCGGAAAAAGTGCTGAACTCGCCCAAAACATTGTCGAAGCATGACTAGACCTCGACTTTGATCTGGAGGAAGATCCACTCATGCCGACACAAACAAGTAGCTTCATGGATCGCCTCATTCACTTTGTCTCTCCCGAGCTTCTTTTGTTCCTCGGGCAGACCACGATCATCGTGTTCGCGATTCTCGGAGTCGCTGCTGGATTGGTTGCACTTTTCTCAACCTTCGGCGGAAAATCGCGGCCGCACGCGCGACTGGAAGCAAAGTCGATCAACGACGAATGGAGCGAGAGAAAGCGTTCTCTCGAATCGTTTTTCCTTTCAAAAAAAGAATGGAAAGCTCGGATCAAAGCTGACGAAGAGGCAGAAAAAAAACGCGCAACAACCGGCACATCAAAACGGCGCCTTTGGGTTTTAGACTTCGATGGCGATACTGAAGCTTCGTCGGTCTCGTGCCTACGAAACGAGATCACGGCCATACTTGAACTTGTCGCTTCCGACGGAAGCGCAGAAACAGACGAAGTGTTGCTTCGCCTAGAGTCCCCCGGCGGAACAGTCACCGGTTACGGACTCGCCGCCAGCCAACTGGCGCGACTTCGCAGTGCGGGAGTGAAGCTTACTGTTGCGATTGACCAAGTTGCCGCAAGTGGCGGCTACATGATGGCAGTGGTCGCAAATCATATAATTGCGGGCCCGTTTGCTGTGATTGGTTCGATCGGGGTCATCGGGAGCCTCCCAAATTTCAATCGTCTTTTAAAACGTTTCGACGTCGACTATCTCGAAGTGACGGCCGGCGAACACAAGAGGCCCGTTAGTTTATTGGGTCCTCTGTCTGAGGATGGTCTGAAAAAATTCGAATCCCAGATCAAAGAAACTCATCTGCTCTTTCGAAACCACGTAAAAACCTATCGTCCTCACCTCGACATCGACCGCGTGGCAACGGGCGATATCTGGCATGGGACGGACGGCCTCGTCGTCGGCTTGATCGATGAACTGGCCACCAGCGACGAATTCATCGACCGCGCACGACTCAAAGAAGATCGCGACGTCATTCAGCTGAACTGGCGTCCCGCCCGAAGTTGGCGCGATCGCCTCGAGCAAACGGTGGAAAAAACCGCCACGCGAACGATCGAGCGCGTGCTTAAAAGACTTTCCCATTGACCCAGTTCCTGCGTTGAGTCAAAAAAGTGGCATGACCGCAGCCGCCGCCTCCGAAAATTCTTCACCTTCAGGCCTCACAGTCGCTCTTGCGCTTGTGCTCGCCGTGGTCGTAATTTTGGCGCCCGGATTGAGCCGACGGTCGTCTGCTGCCGCGCGCTCGCCGATTTCTGCGCCTTTAGAGAATATCGATTTAAAGCGAGATCTTTTGGCCGGATCAGATGCACTGTTAGAGCGTATGGTGATTCCGCCCAATCGCCCCGATTGGGTCGTGATGGATTGCGCTGGCCAATCAGACACGGTCACGGTCTTTGATAAAATTCGCGACTCACTCTGCGACCTAAAACGCAACTAACTAAACCCTGATTTGCCGGCCTTATTTTTTTTCTTTTTCCGCTGCTTTTTCGCTGCCGATGCCAAGAAGCCGTTCCGGAATCGCCCCGGTCACAGCGCCTTCTTGGATTCCTGCTTTTGACAACAGATTGCCAAGTTCGGGCGATGCCACCGTCGCCACCGGATTTAACCATGTGCCCGACACATTCCACTTAAGTCGTGAAACCAGAGGGTACTGCGCAACAATTTCGGACTCAAGAGTGTGATCGCGACCGATACGGCCTCGACTCGTTAAACTGACCCTGGGGCCTACAGTCGCTTTTGCTTCCGACCAATGAAACCCTGATTCCTTAAACTGTCCGCGCACGGCGACGGAACTCAAAACAAGGCGCTGGCCTTCGCGAGAAATTTCTCCTGGCCATCCAAGAAGGGTCGGCTCAAGGATTCGAAACAGGCGACCTGATTTGGCGACTTCTAGGGCCACCGACCGAACACTGAGTTCAATCTGCGGAGGTAGTTCGTCGGGTTCCGGCGTCGCTAACCGCGCTTCAACTCGAACTTCGCTGGAATCGATTTCGCTTCCTTGAAGTCCCTTCATGACAAGATTCGCTTTTAGCTTCGAGAGGCTAGGCGTGGAGACTTTCGCAGAAAGACTTGTCGACACTTTTGCTGTCCCCGAAATTTCGGCGACGGTTCCATTAAAGAGTACCTTTTCCACCCGCGGAGCCAGCTTTAAGTCTGCAAGTGCAAGGTCAAAATCTCCATGAAACGTTTTTGAATCTAAATTGGCCTTCATGACAATGTCTGCGCGCCCCTCAAACGGTTTAAAATCCGAAAGCTCGAAACCCCACCGCTGATTCTCTAAAGTGGCGACGATATTTCCCACCGCCAGTGGCTGAAACGCGACTCCCTCCGTCCCCGCAAAGCGGATCGCAGCACCTTCCCAGCGAGCAGTTCCTTTTAATTGTGAGCGTGAGGCGACGCTCAACATCCCCGTCATTTGTCCAAAGCTTGAAAGAACTCCTGACGGTCCGTCGATATCAAATGTATCAAAAACGTGAGCAAGATCGAGATTCATAAACTGAATCTCGAAGGGTCGCCAATCACCATTGGGCTCTCGCACCGCGCGCTCAACGTTCATGCGACCGATCTTTCCTGAGACCGCACATTCGAAGAGCGCGACAGGATAGTCGACCACGAGACGACTAAAAATTCCTTGAACCTCGGCCTTGCAGTCGAGCCACGCAAACTTTGGACGAAAGTTTTTCGATACGATGCCAGACTTCACAAACAAAGGTGTAACGACCGACAACGGGAGATTGTTGAGCGTTAACTTCACGTCCGCATCGAGCTCTTGTCGTTCACCGACAACAACGGGTTTAAGTAAAGCGCTAGCCTCAAGCGAACCCTCACTAAGATCCGCCCGAATCTGCGCTCGGATCTCTTCCCGTGCAATCGTCCCAGTAACACTAAATGTTGGAAGATTCTCGCCGAAGACAGCCGCCGGAGGAAATCCGAGGCTTGTTGAAATCTCAAGGTTAGGACCACGCCATCGAGCCTTTAGATTTTCGATGACGACACTTTTCATTCGGTCTTCGAAGAAAATCTCGGCTCGAGTGACGGCAAGTCCGCTGATCATCGCGGTAAGTTTCTGTTGTAGTTCCTCCGACCAAATCTCATGATTTTTCGGAAGATTTTTGAGTGCTTTTCCAGAGGCGGCCGTGCCGGTAAGGACCGCTGTCGCGGTGGCCGGCTCTGCGGAGTCAGCGGTGCTGATAGCAGTGCCACGGGCGGCGCTATCGGGGGTTTTGCCAGCGGCAACACCAGAATTACGGCCGCCGCCACGATCGCAATCTTGCTTTAAGCCATCGATATCGACGACCAGGTCGTCGATCGTCGCGCGCCCTCCGGCCGGCACGCCGCGAAGGAGGCTCAACATCCGAAGTGGAACACGAACAGAGCTCGCTCGAAGCGGCGCCGCATCCGAGCAATGTCTCGGACCCCGCCACTCCACCCGACCAAGAACGATTGCAAAATCAGGGAGCCAGCCATTGGCGAGAGATACTTTGGCGGTCGAAAACGTAAGACTTTCGTTCAACTCCGAACGCGACAGCTCGTCTCGAATTTTGCTCTCAATTTTTTCAGGAGATAGAATCAAGCGGACGACGAAACCCAAGAGGACTGCAAAAAAAAGGCTCGCGAAAAATCTTCGTTTGCCTCTTTGTTCGGAAATCTCAGCAGCAACTTTCATCGTCGTGTGATTGGCCTACTTGAAAAACAGGTTCGTGATTTCGTACTCTCTATCAGCCTTCGGACTCCGCACGGTCACGATATCGCCAACTCGTTTCGCGATCAGCGATCGAGCGATCGGCGACAAAATTGAAATGCGGCCCTCTTTTACGTCCGCTTCGTCAACACCGACGATCTGGTAGACAAATTTCTCGTCACTCTCGGTATCCACAAGCTCAACATGGGCTCCGAAAATAACGCGATCCCCTTTGAGAGTTGATGGATCAATCACTTCAGCGCCGGCTAGGTGCCCTTGAATTTCACCAATGCGACCCTCAATCAGCGATTGGCGTTCTTTAGCTGCGTCATACTCCGCGTTTTCACTGATATCGCCGTGAGCCCGCGCCTCTTCAATGGCACGAATGACAGCCTGGCGCTCGGTGTGAATGAGACGCTTCAACTCCTCCTCGAGTTTTGCTTTTCCTTTGATCGTGATCGGGAGTCGATCCAGTTTCAAGGGCCCTGCATTCTGTCCTGAACCGTCAGCTGAATTGCCTGTCATCATTCGTCCTTCGTGCTGCTAAGCGCAAAAGATCCGAAACTAGTCGAACTGGTGACAGTGTCAAGAGACGATAAGTCGCGGATCGGCTCAAACCATACGATCAAATCGAATTAAAATGACATAGGACAGCGCCTTTATGAGTTTGAGTTCGAAAAATGCCGCGTTGGTAGACAAGATTAACGGCGTAAAGACCATCTGGTTAACGACCCATCCGCAGGCCGACGGGGACGGTTTGGCCTGTCAGGCTGCGATGACGTCGGCCCTTTTCGAACTTGGAAAAAACGTCAAGGTCATGAATTTCGAAGCCCCCAGCGGAAAGTATCGATTTCTTTTTGAACGCGCCACGGGACGAAAAATCACTGTCGCCGTTTTTGATGCTGATCTCGATCCGGCTCCACCCGATCTCATTATTTTATTCGACACGAATGATTTTCGACTGATCGAATCCATGGCGACGTGGGCCCGGGCGCGCAATGTACCGATCGCTGTTCTAGATCACCACCAGGGCCAGACTCCACCCGAAACTTTGGCGTGGACCGATAGCGAAGCCGCCTCATCAGGGGAAGTGCTATTAACTTTGCTTGAAGCGATGAAAGTTCCGATGACGGCCGCCATTGCGACGGCTCTTTACGCAAGCCTTGTTTTTGATACCCAAAATTTTCGCTTCATCCGTGCGAGTGCACGGAGCCACATTATGGCGGCCAAACTTCTTCCCCTTGTCACTGAACCAGAAAAAATTCATGAATCGCTCTTCGCGAACCTCACTCCCTCGAAGCTCGGCTTTATTGCAGCGTCGCTGGCTGCGATGAGAATTGAAGCCGAAGGAACTCTCGCCGTTGTGACTTTGCCAAAAACGATGTTTCTTCGCTACGCCGCTGATCCATCCGATTCGGGCGACGTGATAGACATGGCTCTCAATGTGAACTCGGTCAAAATCGCATTGCTCCTTCGCGAAGATGAAAGCGGGCGATGGAAAGTTTCCATGCGCTCAAAGCGAGGCTTTAGCGTTCTCTCTGCCGCTGAATCGCTGGGAGGCGGAGGTCACTCCAATGCCGCAGGTGCCACTGTTTTGGACGCTGACCCAAGCTCTATTGAACTGAGACTTAAGCCTTTGCTCCTTGGAGAAATCCGAAGCAAAATGACGTCATGACGGGACCAAAAAAGGGACCAAAAACGGAGGCAAGCGCAGAGATCGTCTGCCTCTGCAATCAGATCACACGCGGTGAAATTGAAACTGCAATTCGAACGGGTTGCGACACTCTCAATAAAATTTTTGATCGCACAACAGCAGGTGTGGGACCGTGCGGAGGTTCGTGTCGCCGTTATTTGGGACCGATGCTTGACGACTACTTAAAGACTGGTGAATTCAAGTCGACACCGGTTCGCCCCGTAAAACAAAAAAAAGACCGAAGACGTTAAAGCGATTTTAAACGAAACTCGATCATCGCTTCGGTGTCGGGCTTACATGTACCGCAGGATGTGCCGGCCGACGTGGCTCGTGCGACGCTGGCGACGGTTTGACACCCTGAAACGATCGCACGATCGACAACATCGGTGGGCACGCCACGACAGTGGCAAAGCTCTATGTCTTTGTAGGGTCGCTCAAACTGGTTTCGCGCTTTTAAGATCAACTCTCGTATTAGAATGGACACGTGGTCTCTGTCTTTAGGAATTAGATCGTTAAGCGCCTGGCTTCCTTGAAGTCGACGATCCGCCTTCGGAAGTTGGCGAATCTGGTCGATCAACAGATTCAGGCGTTCAAGAAATTTCGTGCAGCCCGAAGCTTCAACTTCAAGTCGTTCAATCGTGGCTTCCGGTGTTTCATCCGCGACGTGAAATTCAACCACCGCTCGGTCGCGGCCCAGCAATGAAACTTCGACTCTGTTGATCATCTTCTCATATTGTCGCAGAGACAGATTGAAGCGTCGAGCCCTCACGTGTTCAAATTAGACCTGAAATGATACGCATTCAGACGATTCCATGCCTCTCTGACAATTTATCTTACCTGCTGATCGACGACGATGACCGCAGCTGTGTCATCATTGATCCCAGCGAGGCCTCGCCATTCTTAAGCGAAATTAAATCGCAGAACTTAAAGCTGAAGGCCATTCTTGCGACCCACCATCATTACGATCACATCGGAGGCCTTTCAGAGCTGCCTCCGGTTCCAGTCGGGTCCTCAAAGCGCGACCGAGACCGAATTCCCGGAGCGGCTGGCGGTGGGCCTCGCTTTACCATGGCCGACGGTGAAACAGTGACGTGGGGGTCGCTGGGCGAAGAAGAAAGGACGCCGCCCGATTCGTCTGCGACTTTGCCCTCAATCACTGCTTTGGAAATCCCTGGCCATACAGAGGGTCAGTTAGCCTACGTGCTTCGCTCAAAGAGCGGCGTCGATGTTTTTGTCGGCGATACGCTTTTTTCTTTGGGCTGCGGTCGATGTCTTGAGGGAACTCCCGAGCAACTTTTTTTAAGTCTTCAGAAAATAAAGTCTCTTCCGCCTCAAAGCCGAATTCATTTTGGTCACGAGTACACAGAAAAAAATGCTCTCTTCTGGCTTTCTCGTGGAAGCACTGAAGGAGATCATTCGCTGATTGACCGTGTTGCAATTCAATCTAAGCTCGCTCGGGCCACGCAATCTCGGGAACCGCGCAAAGCCCCCACGCTCGAGTCAGAAGTGAATTTGAATCCGTTCCTTCGAACGAAAGACGCCAGCGAATTTCGTCGCTGGCGTGAACTAAGAAATCGATTTTAAACGCGCTGACGTTGGTCAGCGTGTCCGGACTTACTAAAGAGCTTTCTGAACGATTTCCATCAGCTGATCGACACGGCCAGGGAAAATCTGATCCGGAGCGATAGCAAGAATCGGCGTTCCAGAAAGCTTCATTTTCTCAGCCAACTGACGAACGTGTGCGAGTTCTGCTGTGACAGCTTCGCCGGCCATATCGGCTTTCCACTTGGCGACATCCAGCTTCAAACTTTTTGCGACTTTTTCCATCGCGGCTTCGTCTTTGCTCTGCGACTTATAAAGACCATCATAGAAATCTTTGTAACGCCCCTGCTGATGGGCCGCGAGCGTCGCGCGCGCCATCATCTCGGACGAAGGAGCCAAGATCGGAAAATTTTTGTAAACGATAGTGACGTCTTTTGTTTTTTTCAAAACCTCATTGATCGTCTCGCCCTGCTTTGTGCAATGGCCGCAATTAAAATCAAAGAAGTAAGCGATCTTAACTTTGCCGGTACCGACGGACGGACTTCCTGGATTTTCAAAGAGCTCTTTTGAGAACTCTTTTACCATTTCTGGTTTTGGCTGATTGTCTTCCTGCTGTTTGCGCTGAAAACCTTGAAGCGACTTGATGATGGTCTCAGGATTCTTCTCAACCCAGTCTTGAATTTGTTTATCCGAGGGACCGCAGCCTGAAAGTCCACCAGCCAATGTGCCAGCGACGACGAGGGCCAACAATGCTGCGGCTGTTTTGACTGGTAAGAAACGAAACGCCATGAAAACTCCTTTTTTATTCAACCCTTCGATTGTTCCCTAACATCGTCGCTTTGCCGAGAGTTTACGGTCAACACTAGACCCGACGAATTATGTAACAAAGTGTTCTAAGGCGCTGGGTATTTGATCGCATTCTTCACGAGCTTTCGCTCGAGAGCCTGAGCCAGATCAATTTTTTGAAGATTCGCGATGCGGAGAAGGAAAAACAAAACATCGGCCATTTCATCTTCGACCGCGACGCGGCCCTCGGGTGTTTCGACGAACTTCTGACTCTCTTCGTCTGTGAGAAACCGAAACGGCTCGACGAGCTCTGAGGCTTCGGTCACCGCACCTATGGCGAGATTCTTGATTGTGTGAAAGCGACGCCAATCGCGGGCCTCGCAAAAGACACGCACTTTTTCTTCGAGTGATCTGATGTCCGACATGCCGCCATCAGTAGCCAGCGCCGGCCGTACTTTCAACTGAAAGTTGAAGATTGGGCTGAACTGAAAGTTGAAGATTGGGCTGAACCAGAAGTTGATCAATGTTCATCAGCTCGTCGGGCGATGCCGCGATTGTCAGCAACAGCGCCGCCGAATCCAAGGACTTCGCGTCGAAGGCCGTCACGTCCACAGACTTTGCGTAAGGAAAAGTTCCTGCCGCCGCCGGAACCGCAATCAGTTGGCGCCATCGCTTAAACTCAGACCAATTGATAGTAGAAGCGTCGATCAAAGACTTCACTTCAGCGTTCAAGTGGGCCGGGTTCACACTCGGTAGCTTTTCGCCCGAATTCTCTCGAGCCACGTTGTGTGCGATAAGTTGCGCCACTTTTTCTTGTCTCACAAACTTTAGCCACCCCGAAACAACGCGAAGACGCTCTGAAAACTCATTGGCATCTAAACTCGAGGCGCCGTCGGTGGTTCGGCCGCCGTTGGATTCAGCGCCATTCGATTCGTTGCCTGACGACGAAGAATTTTGATCTGACTCCGACGAGAAAGGTAGGCTTCCGGCCGATCTTGGATCCCCGCCGGCGTCGGTCGTGTCTGTTGAAAACTGAATTTCAGATGGAGGACCACCTTGCCCGGCGCGATCGTTCAGAGAGCCCGAACATGCCGTCGTCATCAAAAGACTCACAAGGGAAAGGCCGATGAGAATCGCAGTTCCCCAGGAGCTTTTTTCTAAAGCAGCGCCGCTTTTCGGCACAGCTGCTATTTGTTGATCAAAAAGTCGTGAAGACGACGTTAACGAATTTTCGTTCGTCGATTCAACGACTTGGCACCAAGAATCTTGCAAGAACTCACTTTGAACACTCATTTTTTCCAACCACTCTTCGGGTCCAGCCATCATCAACGGGCCAAGACCCCATTCTACCTACGTAGCATAGCGATTTTTGCGCCAGCGTCGCAGAGCATGCTGATTTCCAAAATTTCGGCGTCGCCGCAAGCGCGGCCGAAAATATGGTGATGACAACAGCGCTCGGCGAACTACAACCGCCGGAATGGCTGAAGAAGCTCTCGTCCAAGAATTCGTTCCGCAGCAGCAAGATTGTGCGTGCGGCAAAGGACGCGAAGATTCGCCAGGTCATTGCCCCCACCAAGTGAAACGGGAACTATGTGATCGATCTCAAGAAGACTTCGACTCTCACACCGATGGCCCGTCCTAGGCTCGACGAATTGGCACTGCCCGGTAGCAATTCTAAGAACTGCATTTCTTAGCGAAGGTGAGATTGGTATGCGCACGATCTCTACTTTATCCGGTGTCACTTCCGGCGCCGGAAGTGAAATCGGTTCGGCGTCCGGTGACGAAGACGCATTCTTCTGAGATCGCGGTTTGACCTCACGCAGAAGCGGATCCTTCTTTTCCAAATAAGAACTTGCAAGCATATCGATGATTTCTGACAGCGATGCTCCAAAGTGAGAGTGCGAATTGACCTCGCGCACACGGTAGAGTTTTTGAAGCTGCTGACACGTCAGAGTCACTTGAACGCGAACCTCTGTTTCGCTGATGGATCGCACAGTTTCTGGTTTTGCAAAAGACTGTGCGGCTTCAGGAAACGCAGTCACCAAAATCATTTCGGCATCGCGTGATGATTTTTGTTCGACCAGAGAAAAAGTCTCGGTCCGTTTTTCAAGACTCAGTCGTTCACCCGTTCGTTTCTCTTCGGCGCGAATCACAGTTTGAACTTTTGCGAGGTTCGTCAGGTTGAGCTCTCCCGACTCAATCTTTTGTTCTATCGCAGGAACTTCACGAAGAGCGCGCGCCGATTCAATTCGCCGCATCGCCGCCGCCGCCGAGTAGCCAAGCGCCTTGGTCAGCCATTCAAACAGGCTTGGATATCCAGCTTCGGCGTAGAGACGCCGACTGTGCGCTTCGTTGATCAGGTGCAAAATCTGGAGCGTCACCTTTCGCTCTTCGGCGACCATGGCGCGAAGTTTCAAAACGAGGTTTTGATTCGTGAGATTTTTAAACGAGTTCATAGTTTCTCCTTTGCGAAAGACTTCGTATGTTTCACAAGAATATCTACCACCGTTTTTAAAACAGAAATTTTCCTCGCTTATAAGCGCAACATCGAGTCTTCTGCGAAGGGGACGCAGCCGGGATCAACTCTTACAAAAAGTCACTCGCCCGCAACGCGTGCAAGAAAAGAAGGTACGTCCAATCAACCACGAACTGCGGATCAAATTGGATAGCGCTTTTCCGAAAAACTGCAGTCAACATTAAAATTTCTAGTGAGCTCGCGAGTCACGATTTAACTTGGCCTCTGAAAATTGAAGGCGACCTGCATTTAGCCGTTCAAATACTTCGTCGCCGCCAACTGGTAGTAGCGCGAACGGTAGACCTTGTTCTCTTCGGAACATGTATGGACGAACTTGCACCAATGATCGTTGTCGGAGTGGATGGCTTTTTCGAAAAGTTCGTTCCACTCGAGTCGATCGTCTTTAAAGTCTTCTAAGACTTTGGGCGCTCCGGTCGTCACATAAGCCAGGCAGAACGGAAGCCACAAGTTTTCCAACAGGCCACCGATAGGCCCGACTTTTTCGCTCAGGACGCGCGCGGCATGACAAGATGTTACCAAATGCAGACCCGTGAAGGTCGGTTTAGACAGAAAAATCCTAATCGCGCAGTTCGCCATTTGGTCTAGTCGGAGATCAACGGGGATCGCAAAAAGGCTCCAAAAGTCTTCATCGTTCGCTGCCGCTTGCATGCGAGCAACGACGCTGGGTCCCTGATATTTCTCCGAAGGAAACAAATCGCTCACACTAAATAGTCTCAGAATTTCTTCCGGCGATTTTGAGGACCTTGGTTTATTCAAGTTGAATCCGCCAAAATCGACGTACCCCATGCCCCATGAAGCCAGCGCCTCAGCGATCTCGTCAATCTGACCAAGCTCCAAAGCGTAGGCGAGTCGAATCAACGGATGAAATGCCGCCCCGCCAATCCCAGGCAGGAGTTCCGCCAAACTATCGACGAGACACTTCTCGACACCAACAGATCCTATTCTTGAACGGAAAAGATTGTGGAATTCCACGTTAAATGAATTTCGACCGAGAAACCTCTGCCAAACTTCGGGTTGAAAATTTTCAGATGTTTTTCTTGGAAGTAAACTATCGGAGTAGGACGAGTAGAAATTTTGAAGCCTAACGTCATCGGCGCCCAGTTTTCTTAGTGCGAAGAGACACATTGGCAAATGGTTCGAAATTCCACCGACATCGCCGATAGCATATTCCGCCGAAAATTCCCGGTTCGCCTTTGCGATCAAGTCCGCCAACACGTCCATTCGGCAGATCCTCTACCAGACTCACTCGACTCTTTGTTAAAAAAAATTACTTCGCCCAGGCTTTTGAATTTTAGGGAAAGCGCTGAACAACCTTCCCGGATTCATCGAGAAAACTTATTGATGCTGCGCCTTCAGCTTCGACTTTAAGTTCAAGTCGCACTCTTCCTTTTGCATCTTTCATTTTGATGATCGAGGACTTATCTCGCTCTTTGCCCAACCTTAGGCGCTCGGTCATCAGGAGACCTTGATCGCGGAGCGCCTGATAAGCGGAATCTTGAGCCTCTTTCGTCGGAAGGTCGGAGATTTCTTTTTGTTTTTTGATGAGGTCATTGAGTGGCATATTCTGATCGCTCATTTTTAAACCAGCGAAATAGGTTTCGTCCTTACCTTCTTCATGAATGAACTGGATAGTCTGGTCGCCGCGAAATTTGTCAAAGGTGAGCGATCCGCCTTGGCCTTTGTCGCTATTGCCATCGAAGACCAAGCCGCCAAGCTCATCTCCTTTTTCGTTAAAAAACATAAGGCCCGGCGGTCTTTTTCCTCGACGCTCTTCGTAGGTTATCCCGTCCATGACGCCTGGATGCTGCCGCTCTTTGTTAGAAATAACGAGGCGAAGCGTCCCATCTTTTTCCAGAACATTGATTCTCTCGACATCAATTTCATCGAACTTTGTGTTTGAAACTAAGATGAAAATTGCTGCAGCGAGCCCCACACAAACAAGCGTGAGAAGTCCCGCATAGATCTTTAGAAAGCGAATTTCGTTTTCAATTTTACCCATTCGATTTCATTAGCAATCGAAAACAATAACGTCAGTAAATAGATGATCACCGAACAGCGCTGCGAACTTTGGGAACCCACGTCTCGATCATCGCTTCGGTTCGCATGGCAACGAAGCCTTCGTTGCGCCAAGCGGGTTTTCCGTAGGCCATGGGAAGCCCGGTCTTAAGTGAAATCAATCCGCCGCCGGTGATTTCCAAAAGTACCTGGCCTGCGGCTGTGTCCCACTCGGACGTCGGACCGAACCTTGGGTACACATCAAACGATCCCTCGGCGATGAGAGCAAACTTTAACGCCGATCCCAAACGCGTCACTTCAGTGACGTTCCAAAATTTGTAGAGATCATTCATTCGTTCGCTGGGAATCGAGCGACTGCCAAGCACACGAAGCGGCGCTTCTGGCCCGACTTCTGGCCCGACTTCCGAGCCGCCCTTCAAAGGGACTTCTTCGCCCTGAATCCGCTTCACCAACTGAGTCTCTCGACTGCCCCACCATGTGGTCTGCTCGGTCGGATCACAAATGCAGCCGAAATATGGTCGTACGCCCTCAGAGGAAACGCGCATCAAGGCCAGCGACACTGCGAACGACTTTTCTCCGGCCAAAAAATCTCTAGTCCCATCCAGCGGATCGGCGAGCCAGAAAAACGGCGAACCCAGCACACTTTCTAGATCCGGCACGCCACCGGGGTCCTCTTCCGAAACGATCGGAAATGGCGAGCATTCCTTAAGCTTCTGAACTAAAACTTCGTGCGACGCCTGATCGGCCGTTGAGACCGGACTTCCATCCGCTTTTGCCTCAGCTTTCGATTGAATCGAGCGAAATCCGCGTGAAGAAACGTCCTGAACGATCGCTTCGGCGGCGTATTCGACGGCCGCGACCACATCGGCGTAAAATGAGTCCAAACTTCCGACCTCGCGAAGCAGCTGACTCTGACCCTCGGTCGTCTGAAAATAGTTTGTTGAATCGCTCAAAATTCGGTCCCCGTATTGACCAGTGGATCTTCTCGCCGGTTTATCATTTTTTCAAGTTATTCCATTGGCTTAGGAGATTTCATCTTGGTTTTCCGGGGCCCGATGAGCCGCGATCGACCTCGCGGCAACTCCGGTTCATGCCCAGAAAAGCGACGACAGCTTAATTCCTTCCCAATCGGAGTCCAGCTGTGATAGTTCCTTGTGCTTCACTTGAAGAGCGGAGCAGCGAATGGCAAAAAAAGGTAAAGTACGTATCATCACGATCGAGTGCACAGAAGCCCGCAAAGAGGGCAAGTCGCCATCGCGTTACACGACGACAAAAAACACACAGACTCACCCCGAGCGCCTTGAGAAAAAGAAGTACAACCCGACTCTCAAGCGTCACACAGTCCATCGCGAACTGAAGTAAGCACGTCGCTCGCGCGACCTGACTTTTTCCTCGCAGAAGGCCCGGCTTTTAAAGTCGGGCTTTTCTTTTTTTAAAAGCAAAACCCTCCGCCTCACGGCCAGCTATCGGCTCCTGGACTGCCGTGAAAGTCTCGCGTCAGTTAGATTCTAGTGATGGCAGCTATTGAGCAATTGTTCGCGATGATGGTCAAAGAGGGCGCCTCTGACCTTCACGTCTCTTCGACGTATCCCCCATTTTTCAGACTTCATGGTCACATGATTCGTCTCAATGTTCCGCCGCTCTCGCCCAGCGCCGCTGAAAAATTAATTTTCGCGACGATGACCGATGATCAAATTCGAACGTTCAAGCGTCGAAGCGAGCTCGACTGGAGTTACAAAGTCGAAGGTGTTGGACGATTTCGCGCGAACGCCTTTGTTCAGTACGGCGGCATTGCTGCGGTTTACCGATTCGTGCAAGAGCATATTCGGACGCTCGAAGAATTAGCTCTTCCCGATTCGCTAAGATTTTTGGCTGACAATGTTCGTGGCCTTGTCCTGGTCACGGGTCCTACGGGGTCTGGAAAATCGACGACTCTTGCGGCGCTGATCGCTCACATCAACAACACCCGCAAAGAACACATTATCACCATCGAAGATCCGATCGAGTATGTGCATAAAGGGCGAAACTGCCTGATCAATCAACGCGAAGTCGGCCCTCATACAAAGTCATTTGCAGGAGCCTTGCGCGCGGCTTTGCGAGAAGACCCTGACGTCATTATGGTTGGCGAGATGCGCGATTATAAAACGATGTCGCTGGCGCTGACCGCCGCCGAAACCGGACACTTGGTTTTTGCGACACTTCACACGAACAACGCCGCAAAGTCGATCGACCGCGTGGTCGATTCATTTCCCGCCGAACAACAACCACAGGTCCGCGTGATGATGTCAGAGAGTCTGCTGGGAATTGTTGCGCAAACACTTCTCCCTCGCAGCGATCAAAAAGGAATGGTTCCAGCTTTGGAAGTGATGATCGCGACACCGCCTATTAGAAATCTGATACGAGAGAACAAAGGGTTTCAAATTCCTTCCGTCATGCAGACCAACGCCCGGCATGGAATGATGACGTACGAGACCTCAGTCAAGCTACTCGTACAAAGCGGGATCATCTCGCCGGCGACAGCGTCGAACTTTATGCAAACTGCATCCGCCTAAAGGCCTGCCGCACCCTTCAGGCAGCGGTGGAAACCACCGATAAAACAATAAGATGCGACGTAATAACTCGCCACCGACAGATGCCGATCGGTGGTTTCTACAAATCAAAGAGCAAGTTGTCGGCCCGATTCCGGGCGCGAAAGTTCTTGAACGTCTTTTGAATGATGAAATTACGGTGATGACTCGCGTGTCTCGCGATCGTCGCGAGTGGGCGGCCTTCTGCAATACTCAGTACTTCGAAGATCTCGTGAACTACCGCATCCGACTTTACGCTGGTGAAACGAACCAGGTCGGACAAATGAAGCCTGGTGGAGACGACGCCTCACAATTTGAGATTAGCCAAGTTTTTGGACTTCATGGAGCTACTGACGGAATCTCAGAGCAGCTTGACCACGCTAGGCAGCTTGAAGAACTTACGGCCAATATTCAAAAACTCAACACGGTACGCAAAGAAATTGCGATCAATCGAAAAACCGTGGTGCACGAAAAAGAGTCGCATGAGGACTCAATCCACCCGGACGACAAGAACGTCTTTGTACCGGCTGCGAATAAGAAAAAGAAAACACTTTGGGATGTTATTCGAGATGACGGACGAAACAGAAATCGCGTCGCACTTTTTGGCGCCATCGCAATCACTGGAACATTGATCACGACGAGCTACCTTTATCTTTCTGAGCGCGTAGAAATTGAAACTGATCGAGAAAAATTAGCCGCCTCTGTCGCCGCCGGTGCAAAGGGCGATTACGCTCGAGCGATGATGGATTTTAAGCAGATCAAAGACTTCCAAGCGGCACAAAATTTGGCCTCCTCAAAAGATTTGATCGCTCTGGCCGATGCCCACATGCAGGGCCGAGATACAAAAACGAGCCAAGCGTTACTGGCTCGAATTCTTGAAATTAGCTCAAACCCCGTTGAGCGAGCGGAAGCTTATGCGATGCAGGGCTTAATGGCCGCTGAGTCCGGCAATCTTGACGAAGCTGCGGTGGCATTTGAAGCGTCTTTGAAACAGAGCGAGATCTTTTCGACACTTCACAATCTAGCAAGTTTACGGCTAAAGCAGAATCGCCCGGTTGATGCGGAACCACTTTTCTTTAAAGCCCTTGAACTCGCATCAAAGAGTCCTTCAATCGATGCGAGTGCCACGACGATCGGAATGTTCGAAACCGCAATTCGGCTTGATCGAGAGGCCCTAAAAAACCTTGTGCCGACGGCGTCAGCTTCCACCGACGTACCCATCGAAGAAGTTGTTGCGTCGCCTCAGATGCCTCGCCTTTCCTCCGTCGCTCTTTTGTTAGAGACACAGGTTCGCAAGAAATCTTCAATGGAAGAGCAGCTGCGGCTGGCCCTTGCTCTGAGCCATTTTCATCTAGGCAATATGGAAGGGTTTCGAAGGTCCGCGTATGAATTGATGGATCAGCGGCCCAAAGAGAAATCGGACGCTTCCTCACCTGGTCCATCAATGAGCCGCCTTGACACAGACTTCTCGGAGTGGCGACACCTCTACGGGCATTGCACCGAGGTTTACAACCGTCCTAATCCCAATGATTTCATTGCGGCTTTCTATGCGGCCTGCCTTCGCCGAAGCCATAATGCGACCAGTGCCATTCCTTACGCCAAGTATGCTTTGGCCCTTCGCCCGACGGACCCCGTTTACATCGGTCTTTTTTCAGATTTGCTTGTTGAGCTTGGACAAACAGAAGATGCGAAGCAACGGCTTCTTCCTGGAGGTCGTCCTGTGATGGGTTCTCAATTAGCAAAACGACTGATCGACCAATTAGCGTTGGCGACTGTTGAGCCCGCATCAGCCAACGTGCCATCGCTGGCTGACGCTGCCGCAGATGTAACGCCCGAAGCTTTACCAGAGGGTGCGCCAGAAAGTACGCCAAGCACTGCGCCAGAATTGGCGAACGAGTCTTCAGCAGAAGCTGCAACGAACGAGATCACCACAGTCCAAGAAGAGCCGACCAAAGCGCTCACTGACGAAGTCACAACCCAAGCGCCTACGAAAATTTCCGGAGAAAGAGAACCGGCCGAAGCGGTAACACCTTCTGCCGAAACGACAACGCCGTCGCCTTAGATTTTTCTAAGTCGTTTTTTTCGCGCTAACAAACTTCGAAAAGAATCCCGTTCCCTGGCTCGCGATTGCAAATCCTGATTCGGTCAAAAGATTTGTCATCGGCGTCTCGATGTAGTCGCGGTAAAACGGTTCATGGTACTGAGTAGGAAACTGCTTGAGTCCGCTATCGAGCTCAGGCGTATCACCCAGCTGAAGACTATCCACAAACCCATAGAATCCGCCCGGCTTTAAGACACGATGCCCTTCCTTAATAACCTGGCGTCGAACTTCCCGCGGCAATTCGTGGAACAAAAATACAGAATAGACGGCATCAAAAGTCTGATCCTGAAATGGAAGCTTTTCGCCGAGGGCTTCAAAGAAACCGTGACGTTGATAAGGTTCCAACTGTTTTTGCGCTTTCTTCAAATAGGGACCGCTGGGATCAACGGCGATGATTTTCGCTTTCGGAAAAGCCATGCGAACAAAGAGCGTCGCTCGTCCGGTTCCCGCTCCCACTTCCAAAAACGTCAGACCCTCTCCATCACCAGGGCCAAACTGTTCTCGAAGCGGCTCGATAATCATCCGTCTCATCGCATCGGCTGATCCCGCGAACAAAACTTCCACTTGATGCTCGTAAAGCTCGGCGGACCTTTCAGAAAGGTAGCCGTCACCTTGAAAATGGAAATTGCGCTGATAGTACTCCGGTAGCCCTCGCAGAAGATCCTTCGCCTCTTCACCAAAGACTCGTGCTTTTTTGCTTTTACGACGGAGGGACGCTTTTAAGCCTTCGGAGAATAAAACTGGAAAGCGTCGAAAGTGCTGAAGAATGTGTTCCGCTCTCAAAACCTCGGCTGGGTAAATTCCCCGCTCGATGCGGTCGATGTCATCTTCAATAACCTTGTTGAGCGCATTTCGAGCGACATTGAAAAAAGCCATGTCGTCACTTGGCAGATGAGGACGCTTTCGGTTCACCAGAAGTTCGATGACAGGTATCATCAGACTCTCGCCTGTGTAGACGATCGACCGTGTTCGAGCGAGCGCACGCAAACCAAAAGAAGATGACGACTTTCCACCAAGACCTTCGGAGAGGGCCCGAGAGAGAGCCTGAGAGAAAAATTTAGATGCGGAATCTGCGGTTTCAGACAGGAGTGATGCCATGGCCTCACTATAAGGCGGCCTCATAATAAAGGGAATGGGCGAACGGAAAAGTGACTTTTACTTCAACTTTTGCTCAACTGGTCTCATTACGGGTCTGGTAGCAACTCACGGAAGGTTACCCTATGAAATTCGGTCTTTTGGGCTTCTTAATCCTTGGGCTATCTAATTCGGCTTACGCCCTTCCGGCGCCGACAGCGTCCACGGGGCCCTTTGGCGTCTCAAGCCAGCTTCTCGTTGATACACCCGCACCAAAAAAAAGCGATGCGAAAGTACCAACAAAACCGGAGCCCGTTTCTTCGACGGCAACACTAGAATTTGGCTGCGGTGACCTTCGCCGTATCGCTTTGAGACTTTCCACTCATGCTTCGAATCTCGCCAATCGAAATACGACGCGAACTCCTGCGGGCGGTCCTTACAAGCGGCTCGAAGTCGTCTGCAAAGCGGCCGGAGGAGCGTTTTGTAACATCGTGGCCAACAACGAGCTGCAGGTCGTTCACAAGCCTGGACACCCCGATGCCGATGCGACAGGGAACGTCCAGTACCCCGTCATCAATGTCGGTTCCGAATCCGCGGGACTCAACATGGCCGCTGCTGAACTTAGAATGCTTGCGAAAGACGGCGTCTGCGGAGCGAAGATCATCGAGCAAGACCGCCTCATGATCGTAAAGTACAATCCTGACTTTGATGTGATGATGGATACCATCAATCTCGCACCCGACGGCCGAATGACCCGATGGTCAAGAACGACACGAGATGGTCGCACGCAAAATCTCTCTTTTTCGGACGACGGGACTCCCGTCGGGCTCTAAGCTGGTTCCTAGTTTGGATATCAAGTCAAAAGGCTTTTAGACCGATAAAGACTTGAATGATGAAGACGACCACTCGTGACGTTTTTGATCGGCTATCAAAGCGTCAAGACACCGAACACAAACAAGCTTTGATTCGTCTCGGTATCGTCGCGGCCGCTCTTCTCTATATTTCTTGGACCAATGACTTTACCCTTCAGAATCTCCAGCGCGGCGACTTTATTTTACAGACAACGGCTCTGCTCTCGGCGGCCTTCAGCCTCACACTTCTTTATCACATCATACTTCGACCCGAAGTGAATCTCATTCGTCGAGCCGTCGGTATGGCTCACGACGTAACAGCTGTGACAGTGTGCTTTTATTACGGCGATGCGATCGCGGCCCTTTTCCTGTTTGTTTATCCGTTCACTGCGATTGGTAATGGATTTCGTTATGGCGAAAAGTGGCTTCTCTTTTCTGCGCTGATGGGCTCGGCGGGCCTGGCGGTTTTATTGGGAATGTCCGAGTTCTGGAAAAGTGTGCCGATGATCAGCACTGGGCTTGCCATCAATTTTCTAACAGTGGTGACGTACACGGGCCTTCTTTTACGAAAACTTCGTGCGACCACGGCGAAGCTTGAAGAGCTTGCGACTCATGATGCACTGACAGGCCTACCGAACCGTCACAATCTCATGGAACGCCTGCGACAAACGCTGACATCGCCGAAAAGCGACTCCCTTACGCAAAAATCTAAGAACGACGGGTTTGTCTCGTGTCTCTATTTTGATCTCGATGGATTTAAGAAAGTGAACGATACGCTCGGGCACGGTGTCGGCGATCTTCTACTAAAAGAAGTAAGCCGCCGGACAAGAGACATCTTGCGTGACTCAGATATGCTGGCCCGGCTTGGCGGCGATGAATTTACAATTGTCCTTGGCAACATCAGTTCGCGCGCAGATGTGGACGGAATCTGCATGAGAGTCATTCGAACCATCGAGGGCATAAAAAATATCGACGGTCACAATATTGCGGTTTCGGTGAGCGTTGGTTGTGTGATTATTTCGCACCACGCTCTATCGATCGTGACGTCGGTTTCGGAGGATGCAGTGCTTCGTCATGCTGATGAATGCATGTATGCTTCGAAAAAAGCTGGAAAAGGTCGCTACACCGTCACAGAACCCTGGACACCCGTCGCCCGCGCCGCTTAAGACAATTCAAATGAACCAAAACAAAATGACCTACCTGCACACGATGATTCGGGTGAATAACCTTGAAGAGTCGATTCGATTTTACACTGAAATTCTGGGCATGAAACTGATCTCGAAAGATGACTATCCGGATGGAAAGTTCTCGCTAGCGTTTTTAAGCTACGGAACTTCAAAGAAAGATCCCTGCATTGAACTCACATTTAATTGGGACCGAAACAGCTACAATTTAGGTGACGGCTACGGACACATTGCCTTGGGCGCCTCGGACATTTACGCGACTTGTGAAGCCATTCGGTCGGCGGGCGGTAAAATTGTTCGCGAGCCTGGCCCAATGAAGCACGGTTCAACAGTCATTGCCTTCGTTGAAGACCCCAATGGCTACAAAATTGAGCTAATTCAAACAAATCACTAAATCGCATAGCGGCATTCAGAAGATTGGCAATTGGGCTTCCTTCTGAAATACTCGGCAGCTTATGACACAGATCCTCGTGATCGCTCTCTGCCTTGCGCTCAATGCGATTTTTTCAGCCGTTGAAATGGCGTTTGTCACAACCGGAAAACCCGAACTTCGAAACCGCGTCAAACGCGGTGATCTTAAGGCCAAACGACTCTTGAGTTTGCGTGAGAATCCCGAGCGCGCCCTCTCGGTCATCCAAGTCGGCATCACGTTGGTCGGAGCAATTTCCGCAGCCGTCGGAGGAGCCGGTGCCGAGGAAAAGCTCGCACCAATCATCGAACAAAGTTTCGGCCTCCGCGAGCAAGCGGCCGAATTTATAGCTGTGACCTTAATTGTTTTGCCGCTCACCTACATGAGCGTCGTTCTTGGCGAGCTTGTGCCGAAAACCATCGCTCTCAGATATCCAGCTCAGGTTTTAAATTTCGGCTCTTCGATGTTGGTTTTTGGAAGCCGGTTTTTAGGTCCCGTGCTCAATGTGTTCGAAGGTTCGACCCGTTTCATTATTCGACTCGTTCTTCCAAAACTTCCTGTAGAAAATCCTGACGCCCACTCGACCGAGCTTGATCTTGCGGGACTGACGACGCATCAAAGACAGTACATTTTGAATCTTGCCAATATTGAAACCAAGCGTGTTCGCGACGCTTTGCTACCATGGAGCCAAGTGGACTCCATCACAAGCTCCACGGACCTTTCGGCCGTTTTGCACACCGTTGTACAATCCGGACACACACGAATTCCCGTTGTCGACAATGGTGCGCTCACAGGGATTCTACACTCGAAAGAATTTTTGGCGTTTGTCGCTGCCGGAAGTCAGGACTGGCAATCCATTCTGCGCCCGGCGATCATTATCAAACCTACCGATGAGCTTTTAAGTGTCTTAAGAAAGCTGCAAGAGCAGAAGCGGCACATGGCTATCGTTATCGATAAAAATGTACTCACCGGGATTCTGACCCTTGAAGACATTATGGAAGAAGTCGTCGGCGAAATTTATGATGAAGACGACGACGGTCTCGTAAAAAAAATGCTGAGCCTTCGCGCCGGATCGACGCCTCGACGGCTTTAGAATTCGCCGTCGGTGAGCGGAATGAGATCGATGTTCTGACAAATCACAATTTCTTCGGGCGAAGGCCTCACGACCGAAAGATTTTTTTCGATCACCTGCAATAAATTTTCGCGCAATTTTACGAAGTCTTTTTTCGAAAGACTGTAGGTCGCCGAGTAGTGAAGATTCGTGGTACTTTGTGAATTCATCCGCCTCATCGCTTCAAGCCGCCAGTTCGAGTGATGCTGCTGAAGAAATGGTGACTCTGGGCCCAGGTGAAGGTGCACGCCACCCACGCTGTAGCGGTCCCCGTTTTTTTCCGCAAGCCCTGACGCTTGAAGAAAATCGAGAATGCTCTCGACACGATCGCTTGTCAGCCTCAGCGCTAAGCACAAGGCTTTCACTGTGCGTAAACGCGGAACCGCCAGCGCCATATGAACGGCCGCGAAATCACTGTGGCTGTAGTACCGTGCCTGCTGGCCTTCGCTGAGTTCTTTTGTGGCGACAACGCGGTTTTTGATTTTCGTTCGTTCGTGTTTGATGTCGTCGACTTGCTTTCTAAAGTACTTTTCAAGCTCGGCACTTCCGGCGCGATCTTTCTGTACCAGAAGCATAAAGAAATGAGCCTCTTGATGGTCGTGCGAAAGATGCTCATTGGCCTTGAAAGCCTGCTCAAGACTCAAGTGAACGTCGCCGCTCAAGACTTGTGAGACGTAGGAAGCTTGGCAGCCAAGAGCCGTCGCAAACTTCGCCCGAAGGCCGGACCTGGCTCCTTCACGGGCCAAAAAGTGCCGTAAATAGGCTCGGTAGTGGTCAAATTCGAATAGGTTTTTTACAGTCATTTCAAGTACTCACGGACATAAGTAAGTGTTTTATTAATTATATCATCAGTAATTAATAAATTAAACCTGTTTCTAAAACGCCAGCTCTCTTATCTTCGTCTGAGCCCAGGAGGCCTCGGCCAGGCATCGACTGGGCCCCGATGTTGCGTACAAATAACTTTTGAACTTACGAGGATACCAATGAATCAGACCCCACTTTCAAACTTTAGGAACCTTGCACACAGTCTGTCCGTCACCGTTCTTGCGATGGCGACGGTTGCTGCTTTCACCACGGCCTGCAGTGGCAATTCGAGCTCGGCCCCAGGTCCTGAGTTGGCCGGTACGTCCAGCGGCGGCGGAAGCTTTGGCGATGAAAGCTCGATGAAGCTTCTGAATTGGAGCAAAGGATTTACGGCAGCATCTATCCGCCGTGCGAACCCCGCGGTCTTTGCCAATCTTCCAAAGGGATGGACGCAAGAGCGCCTCGCAAAACTAATTGAAAGTACGAAAGCAGAACCCCGCACGGAAGCCAACCGTTACAATCGCGAGCTCATGTTCGATTATCGAACGCCAAAAGCTGGAGAGCCCTATTTGGTTGCTACAGCTCTCTTCTTTCGAGCGCACGCCGCAGTTCCCGTCAATTCCTCTTACCAGCAAGATTTGGAGCCCTACTTCCGAGAGATTCGAACGAAGCTCTTGCACGAAGCAGCGCACGTTATCGGAATTGGACTGTCGGAAACTTCGGACATAAAGGCACGGATCTTTGCATTTTACGTGGCGACTGAAATTTTGGCCCGAAACAATATTCTCTGCGAAGCGGCGAATACTCCCATTAATTACCCGGGAAATATCGAAAATGCGCAGGTCACTGAGGCCAGCTCAAAGCCGGCTGATAGTTCGATGGCAGTAGTAAAGTCAGCGAACTACCTTTGGGCTTTCAATCGTCCCACAGGCTTTGGCCTTCAATCTCTAAAGTCACCTCGCATGGAAGATGAAGGTCTGCTGCCCTGGCTCAAACAACTTCGTGATGGAACACCCATCTACCACCCAAGCTTTTCTTTATTCGCTCAAGCTCCTGACCGAACGGCGGCGGTCGAATACATGCGTTGGTACACATCACCGGTGCAGGTTTTGTGGGCGAAGGATCGTCTCTCGGCTCAATACTACAAAACCTACGGGACTCTGGGCACTCCAATAAGTAAGGCGCTGCTGGGCGCTTCTAGCAGCTATTACATCCAAGACGCCTCGGGCGTAAAAACTCTCGAATGCGATGAATCGGAAACTTTTGAAATTCCGATTTCGTACGTAGGAAGATTTGAGTCGACCATCACTTATCGAGATTCGTGTGGATTGCGCAACCCCGGCGAATCGCGAAACCAGGATACGAAAGAAGTTCGTTTCAAAGTGACGTGCCGTGAAAGCTACGACGTTTTGGAGCATATTGATGAGTTTTTCGGGGAAAATCTCAAATTCTCAAACCAGAGGCTCAACGAATACCTACGCCAAAACGGTGAAATCGACTAGGTCGTCTCAAAGAAACCGAAAGCTAGAAATCGAGGTCTCGTCTTGGACGAGGCCTTTTTTATTTCCGGCGGCGTCGGCGTCCCATACTTTGAGGCTCGTGACGGAAAGCTCGACCAGATGAACATTGATCGCGTGGATTCGGCCACGTCGGATATCGGTCTTTAGACTGACGACTTTGTAGAGAAACTTTCTCTCATACATGCGGCACTGCGATTCGACGCACTCGAAAAGCTCTTGAAGTTTTGATTGATACTTCACGCCGGGTTCTTTCAGAAGAAAGGTCGTCGATGGCGGGTTTCGAAGAAGTCTTCGCATCTCGGAAACCTGTCGATTCAATTCGGCTCGATTTTCCGGAGCCATGAGATAGGTGTCCAGATCGCCAAGATCCAAGTGCGCTTGCGCCGATAGCGGCGCACCAAAAATCACGACGGCGAAAATCAAAGCGGCGATTGAAAAAGTGCGAGCGATGAAATGACGTTTCACGAGTCCCCCTGCGGTCGCAGTTTTAAGGGGACTCACCCGCACCCGTCATGGCTTGGGTCCGAGGTTGTAAAAAGGTGGCCTAATCTCGAACTACTTACAGCTAATTTGTGGACCTGAGGCCATATCGAGAGATGTCGTCTGGCACTTAAACGTCTTTTCGCTGATTCGAACGCTAAATTCGAGCGTGTCTTTCGTCCACTTCATGTCTTGGGGACGGCAGCAGCCATACATCGATTCCGCCGATTTTTCCCTCGCCTTGTCAGCAGCCACTTTCAGACCTGGCAAACTCGTCACTTCGAACTTTTTTGAATACGCTACTTTTTCGGAAGGTCCATAGTAGCCTCCAGAGAATTTCTCCAAAACCAAATCGACGCCGCCCTCGGTCTGAAGTGGGCTCAATACCGATGCTCGGTAGCGAGATCTTGCACCAAGCTTGGTGTCGTAGTCACCATCGCGGCTGACAGTGCTCGCAACGGATCCATCCATCACAAGGCCACTTTTCGCGGGCTCACCAAAGCTGACGGCAGGTACACCAAGCGCACACAAAACCATAGCGGCGAACGAAACAGAAAAACCGAATGGACCGACATTACTTGAATTGGCCAACTAAAATCTTCTCATCTCTGTGATCACTTCCCGATCTTTGCAAGAACGTGTGCCTTTACAATCTGAAAGTCCTTGATGATTTCAAGTCGTTTGATTTGATTCTCAAAGAGCTTTTCGGAAGCGCCCAAGACGTCGGGCGAGTTTTTTACGCCGCGCGCGTATTCTGACTGCGTGAGTTTGTAATATCGCTCGGCGCGCACAATGTTCGCTTCGGCATCGTGGACTTGGTCATGAAGAAATCTGAGTTCTGCAAATTCACTCTGCATGTGCGCTTCAACCTGCCGTTTTTTAAAATCGGCTCGCTTGCGACTGGCACGAGCCAAATTGGAAAGAGACGACGCTTCACGGCTGTACTCAAACAGATTACCTATCTCCATTTTTAGACGCACACCCAGCACTGTTTCTTTCCGCATATCACTTGATGTGTTGGGGCCTGCCGAATCAATTCTTTCGTCGTATTCATTGTAGGCAGCAAAGGCTTCGACAGCGGGCCACCATGAACGATGTTGTATTTTCGCGGCCAGTTCACTTTGCTCGGCTCCGAACTCGTCATCTTTGTAAAGAAACTCATGATCTTTGGCCTCGTGTTTTAAAACCGCCTCGAAATCGTGATTGTGATCCAGTCGTTTTGGAAAAATAAGCTGATCCGACGGATTGAAGTTAAGCAAAATAGCAAAATCGCGGACGAGATTCGACACATTCAACTTCGTTTCAGAACTCTCTCGCTTCAGATCAACAGCCTTCATTTCAAATTCGACGCGGTCCGATTCAGTCCCCACACCGCTTCGAATGCGCTTTTGAGCCGCCGCAAGATTCTGACTATTGACCGTTATTGCAGCTTCGATCTGCTCGAGCTTTTCTTGAGCAAAAACAATATCCCAGAAGGCTTTGCGAACGACTTGAAGTTCATCGGAAACCGTCTGCTGAAGCTGAATCGTTTTCCGATCGGCTTCAAGCGCCCTCACTTCGGATTCGATTTGGTCGCGACTGCCATTGAACACATTGATCTTTGCTTCGGCCCCGAAAGTCGGCTGAAATTTCTCGCCGCTGCTTCCAGTTTTAAATGTTTGCTGAGCTCCGTAAGCTTCGATCGTCGGAAAAAAAGAGCGCCCAAGACTTCCTTCTCGGTCCAAGGCCGCCTGACGCTCGAACTCGGCCGCTTCGACTCTTGCACTTCGAGAATCCAAAAGTTCCTTTAGCTGATCAAAACCGATCTCGATTCTAGTGCCACTCTTGACTCCGGTTTTTACCTCCGCTGTTGCATCACCTCTCTTTAAGGGATGTTCAGCCTGGGCCGGAATCGCAAAAAGACAAACGGCACAAAAAAACACAACCAGCGAAAATACAGAGTCAGTCGAAACGGGTTTCATATAGCCCCTTACTTCCTTGGCTCGATTGTAAAGGTCATCTTGTCATCGTGACCGGTCACAGGATCTTTGATCGAAAGCAGCAAAGTGTAGCGATGACTTCCCTTTGCATCAAAAGAACCTTCAAAAACGTTGTCCTTCGACGTCAACTTAATCTCTTCCGTTTTCTTTGTACGCGGCATCTCGGCCTTGGCCGTCACCAAAAAACCTTTGGCTGGTTTTGGAACCAAATTCACGTCATAGAGGTAAATGAAGACACTCTTTCCCTTTGAGACCACTTCAACACTCGTCAACTCGAGCGATTTCAAAATTCCGCCCTTTGGCGCAGTTGCCGTCAATGGAGTGTCATGATCGTGACCATCATGCGACCACGCCGGTACTGAAGAAACCAAAATCATTGCCGCCATCGATAAAAACAAACTTACCGTCTTCATTTGAACTCCCAACTTCAATTTAAAAAACTTCATACGATCTCATCTTCATTACTATTTTGCGCATAGCTTTCGGCTGACTTTCTGCCGAACCGATAAAACAACGTCGGCGTCACGATAATATCTAAAATGGTGGAACTCAAAAGACCACCGACGATCACAACAGCCACCGGATGTAGAACTTCACTTCCGGGTTCGCCACCTGCAAAGACAAGCGGAAGAAGGGCGAGGGCCGCCACAAACGCAGTCATCATCACCGGGATAAGACGTTCCTGCGAGCCGCGAACAATCATCTCGCGGCTAAACTTTTCGCCCTCGTACTTCATCAAATGAAGGTAATGAGAAATCATCATAATAGCATTTCTCGAAGCCAGACCGCAAAGTGTGATGAAACCGACAAGACTTGCGACAGTGATCGAACGATCCGTGAAAAACAGCAAAACGATACCGCCGATAAAAGCGAGCGGCATCGTGGCAATGATCTGCGCCGAAATCATCCATGAACCGAAATGACCATAAAGCACGATAGCGATACCGAGTATCGAAAGAATTCCAAAGAGAACTATCTTACGGGTGGCCGCTTGCTGATTTTCGAACTGACCGCCGTAGACAACGTAGTAGCCTTCAGGAAATTTCACCGATCGTCCGACGCGATCTTGTATTTCTCCGACCACACCACCAAGATCTCGTCCACTCACGTTCGCGCTGATGACGATTCGTCGCTGACTATTCTCACGATTGATTTCGTTCGGACCCGTTGTTTCATAAACATCAGCGACGTCTTTCAAAAGAACTTTTCGACCGTCGGGCATAACTTTGAGAACCGTGCTCTCCATGAGCGCAACAGACGCCCTCGAATCCTGATCGAACTGAAAGAAAACATCATAAAGACGCGTCTCTTCCATTACCTGCGCCAGCGCTTCACCGTTGAACGCGGCTTCGAGAAGCTTCGTGATTTCACCAGGACTGAGACCGAATCTAGCCGCATCTTCTCGAAGAACCTGAATTTTTACTTGTGGAATCAACCCTTGCTGCTCGATCCGCAGATCGACAAGACCTGGTGTGTCCTTGATGGCGGCTTGAAGCTCGAGCGACTTCTCGCGAAGTGTGGCGAGATCAGGGCCGAAAATCTTAATCGCGATTGCAGCACTGACTCCAGAAAGCATGTGATCAATCAAGTGTGAGATCGGCTGACCAACGTTGACGCCGACATCAGGAAACTGAGCTTTCAACTTCGTTCGAATTTCATTTAAGACGACTTCTCTTGGACGCCCGCCTTCTTTGAAGTCGACATCGATTTCACTGACGTTGACCCCCGCTGCGTGTTCATCCATCTCCGCGCGCCCCGTTCGACGAGACACAGACTTCACCTCCGGAACCGAAAGCATGATGGCTTCAGCTTGTTCGCCGATCTTACCAGATTCCGTCAAACTAATGCCCGGTCTCGCGACCACAGCAACCATCGCGGTGCCCTCGTTAAACTTGGGAAGAAAATCCCGACCCATCAGTGGAACGAGAGCCACTGAAACTGCAAAAAGAATTGCCGAACCAAAAAGAATAATAGACGACCTGGGTAGAGCCCACTCTAGAACCTGACGATCAATCCGTTTCAAGAAAACGACAAACCGCGTTTCCCCGTGGGCCGAGAGGTTCTCTTTAAGGAAGTAAAAACAAAGCACCGGGGTGATAGTGAGTGACACAACGAGGGACGCAATCAGCGCCGTCAGGTAAGCAATCCCCAGCGGAGCGAAAAGACGCCCCTCAAGACCGGAAAGATTAAAGAGCGGCAAAAATACGAGAGCAATAATCACCGTCGCAAGGACGATGGAATTTCGCACTTCACTGGACGCCTCGAAGATGACCTTGAGCCGCGGTCTTGGAGTGACTGACGCCGCGTTCTCTCGAAGCCGTCGAAAAACGTTCTCAACATCGACAATTGAATCATCGACAAGCTCACCAATCGCAATCGCGAGGCCTCCCAAGGTCATCGTATTGACCGTGAGTCCGAAAATCTTAAAAACAATCGCCGTGAAAAGGAAAGAAACCGGAATCGCCGTGAGGGTAATGACCGACATCCTCATGTTCGCCAAAAAGATAAACAAAATGACGAAAACAAGAATCGTCCCAAACTGTAGTTTTCCGATAATTCCATCAATTGAACTTTGAATGAAATTCGCCTGCTTAAAGACATCGGGGTTTACGACGACACCTTTGGGAAGCGACGGACGCAGCTCATCAAGAGCTTCGCCGATGGCTTTCGTTATGGCGACAGTATCGGCACCCGGTTGCTTCTGAATGGTCATGACCACCGAGGGCTTCCCGTTAAAACTTCCGTCCCCTCTTTTTAGTCGAGGTGCGACTTTTACTTCTGCAATGTCGCCGATCAAAACCGGGCGACCGAAGTGAAGACCAACCAAAGTCTTTCGAATATCTTCAACGCTATCGACGACACCAATGTTGCGAACCAGAAACTCTTGGCCTTCCTTTTCAAGAAATCCACCGGTCGTATTTTGGCTGATCTGCGCAAGCTCGCGATCAACTTGTTCAATCGAGAGCTGAAAGCGGTTCAGTTTTTCCGCCGACACGAGGATTTGATACTGCTTTAAGCCTCCGCCGATCGAGATCACTTGCGAAATTCCAGGGATCGTCATCAATCTAGGTCGTAAAACCCACTCTGCGACGCTTCGAAGCTCCATCGGATCGACTTCATTGGATTCCGTCGTCACAGCGATTTGCTGAATTTGCCCTAACAGAGATCCGATCGGTCCAATGACTGGAGAAATATCTTTCGGAAGACGCTCTTTTGAAAGATTGAGTTTCTCTTGGACCAATTGCCGATTGCGGTAGATGTCCGTGCCCCAAGCAAACTCCACGTAGATCGCAGATAGTCCAATACCCGACTGCGAGCGAATGCGCTCAACGCCGGGAAGCCCACTCATGTAACTCTCAATCGGAAGTGTGACCCGAATCTCCACCTCCTCCGGCGCCATTCCATGAGCTTCACTCATGATGGTGACTGTCGGCTTTGTGATATCGGGAAACACGTCGATAGGAAGCTGCTGAACGATGATCGCTCCGTAGACAATCATAAACGCCGTGGTTGCTACGACGAACAGGCGATGGTTAAGCGCAAATCGAATAATGGAATCGAGCAATGTAGCCTCCAGCAGCTTCGTCCGAAATCAAATTGATTGGGTGTCGAAAGACGAGGTGGAACCATTTCTCGTGAAACGAGAAGTAGTTCTTAGGCGGCGCGAGGCGGCTGGAAGGGGCCTTCTAAAAGTGGGTCTTGCTTGGACGGCAATTTCAGCTCTTCAAATTCAAGAAGCACTGGAGGTGAGGATCGCGACACCAGCATGGCAGGCCGCAAAATAAATCCTACGGGATGGCAACATCCCGAGCGATGTGTCGGGCATTTACAGTCTTGATCCTGATCCATCGGTGAAGAGCTCTTTTCAACGTCCCTCGGCGCCGTGTGCGAGTGGCAATCAGAAAGGTGAGACTCCGCGCCGAACAAGTTCACGCCCAAGCCAAGATCAATCCCCTGGCTGGGTAAGAACGAAAACAGCATCAAGATAATCAAAAGAGCTCGCATCGGGGCCAGGCTAGGATCCAGGGCTCGGAGTGTCAACTGGCAGAAAGCCCTAACTTATAATCCCAGCGCCTTTGCAGTAGCGCATCAAAAGGGCGTGGGGAAAGGCCAAGACCGAAAGTGTCACGATCACGTACTGAAATAGGTGTCTTTCGAAGTCGTGAGCCTGATAGGTGCCCACAAAGCCGTACAAAAGAAAAAGAAGCGGCACACCGATCAGCGCAAAGCCGTCAAAACCCATCCAAAAATGACCGATGAAAACGCGTGGGGATACATAGCTAGCCTTCTCGGTATTTCGCCGATGTCACCCTCCGGAGTAGTGCTTCCTTCGATAGTTCCACTTTTGATTGCTGAAGAAGATGCGGGTGCAAAATGAAAATGATAATGTCGTTCCTCACGTTTTGTTTTTCGATACTCTTTTTTCAATCCACCCAAGCGCAGACGCTGACTTCTTATTTCAGAGGTGAAACGCGCAACGGACATTTTTTAAAGTTAAAGTACGCAGGCCCGTCGACGTGGCTTCTTTCAGACTACGCACCTTGCGCAAAATATCCGTGTGATGTAAACGATCAGACGACTGAAACGAAGCTCACGGCACGTTGGATTTCTTCACTCACAGTGGCCGACGGCCCTACGATCATTGGACTGAGTAACGGAATGATCGTTACATTCGTCAACAACGGAATGGTCCCGCCAAATCCGGATGGAACTCGCGTCGAATCTTATTGGCAGCTAGAGATTCCTGCGGTGGATGGCGGAATGTCAGAAATTGTGCGGTTGTCTTTTTCGCCGATGGTTGATTGAAGACCCTGACGCCCTACTTTTTCTTATTCATGAGAGTTTCAGTGTAGGCAAGCATGACGGAGCTAAGTAGGAAAACGACGTGAATGATGACTTGCCACATGACTTGGTCGTTCGATTTTTCTTTGATGTTGATAAAGGACTTAAGAAGGTGAATGCCCGATATACCAACCAAGGCTGTCGCAAGCTTCACCTTCAAAGTTCCGGCGTCAATTTTATCCAACCAGTCGGGCTTATCTGGATGATCGTTTAAATTAATGCGGCTAACGAAAGTCGCGTAGCCTCCTATGATAACCATCACCAAAAGATTTGCCACCATCGTGATGTCAACCAAGGTGAGCACACCAAGCATCAATAGCTCTTCAGTAATTTCGTTGACCGAGACAACCAAATGCGAAAGTTCGACGACAAATTTGTAAGCGTAAAGAACTCCTGCCACAATGAGGCCAAGATAGAGCGGTGCTTGAAACCAGCGACTCGCGAAAATAACTTTTTCCATCGCCGATTCCATTTTACTGCCGTTCACACTGACTCCTTCGGGAATATTCTTGCGCCTCTAAAAACTATCGAAAACCCGAGACGCACATGCCGACACAAACCTGCTAAAAGAACACAGAAAAATCAAGGAGCGAGATAGAAGCCACCAAATGAATCGCTCACTGATTTTCCTCCGATGTAAATGCACAATAGAAATGCAAAGCAGGCGTCTTTGGCTCGTAAGATCGCACATAGGTTTGGGTGTGACGGCTCAAGCTGGCGATTTCAGACTGCAAAGTAGAACTGTACTTGATCAACTAACCAAGGTCGCGAACAGAGCGGGCGGCCACGGTCACAAGCCCAGTGACTGTCGTCCCCCATGCAACGTCTGTGAAGGTCATAGCTAGTGTCCAGTCTTTCAGCGTCGAATAGTTCGTAAAGTCATACGTTGCGTAAACAACGAAACCAAGAAGGGCTCCGGTTCCAAACGTGGAAAGCCAAGAAGTTTCTGAACCGATTTTTGGCAGAACAAATTGAACAATTCCAAGAGCTAATGCTGCGTAGACAACGCCAGCCGCCCAAAGAACTGGCTCGAACTTATCACCCGAAATCCGTCCAATGGGTCCCAATTGCTTCACATAGAAGCTTTTCATGACGATGCCAATCCAAATGAAATCCACAACGACAAATGTGACAAAGCACGCAGCGTAGATTTTTAATTCTGCGAACATATGTTCATCCCTTCAGTCTATTGAATCTGCTCGATCTGCATTTGAACTTCATTCCGTCGCAAAAACGGAATCACCATGGGCCCATCATATTGAGCCCAACGTGGCTCAGAGGTTATTCGATATCGACGTGTCGTTTCAATCAATGATCGAAGCTTGCTGGCCATTTGTTTCATAACGGACTCATTCGGAATGCCCGTGTACGTAAGAACCGCCCACTTTTTTGACGGCTCGACGCCAAGCTGGACCCGCTTGTCTTCTGGGGCGGGAACCGAATTTTTGGTGAGGTCTCTTGGTAAAACGAAGGTCATCATCCAGCCGTTCGATTTGCTTTCGATAAATACGGGAGCCGTCATCGACATCTTTGTCCCAGTTTGATTGCCTCCGAAAATGTATTCAGCCAGGCGCCAGAATGACTTTTTGCTCGAACTTTCATAGCTGGAAACTGTCAAAGTTTTGGCAACCGACAGGTCTTCATACTCCCGCACTTCAAAATCATTCTCCTGCTTCAAAACTTGATGTTTTGGGTTTTCGTCCAAACGAATACCAAAAAAACCAGGGATCGATTTGATCTTCTCAGAGAACGGGATAGAAAGTTTAGATCCCATAAAAACCTCGTTTTTAAAATTTCCAGGTCGCTGAAGATCTCAACTTATTGTCTTAACTTCTGACCGCTCCTACGCCGGAGTTCGACTGTCCGAACCGTGGGTTTTAACAATTTTATTGTAGAGCCCAAGCATCAGAAAAGACGGAGCCCATGATCCGACAAAATTAGCCATGCCTTTACGTTTTGATGATGCAGCCAAGGCGGCTGATATAACCATAGATCCAACCGCTAAAGCCAAATAGAAACCTGAAGGAATTTTGGAAGTTTGGTTTTCAATGGCTTTTGTTACGTCACCTTCAAGATGATCCTCATTCATTGACAACAAACTTTTCGATTTTTCTACGAAAGATCCCTTCACGCTCGATGACTCTTTTAATGACTCATCAGAAAGACTCGCGCCTTTAGTTGTCGATGGGTTCGTGCTCTTGAGTGAATTTACAGGCTGTTCCATAGTGACTCCTTTTTTCAATCTAGCGTTCGCTTCTGAATTTACTAAAACTACCTCAAGCTTTGAATTTGCAAACTGGCGGCCATCGGACAGCTGTGTCTGCGACGAACTCGCGCCATTTGTTGAGCGGTGATACTTTTTCCGAGGTGATAAACACCTCTAAAAGAGGAGAATGTCCCCGTTTCATTTGATGTTTCAAACGATCAGACGAGGCTCAAGTCCTTCGATCCATTTGCTTTTGATTCTCGCTTAGGTAGGAGTAGAAGAGACTTTTCCGCAGGGGCGGACTTAAAGTCCGCGGTCCATTTCGCCGACCGCTTTTCTTGCGGCGATTTCCGCAGGGGCGGACTTAAAGTCCGCGGTCCATTTCGCCGACCGCTTTTAGCGGTCGCCTGCGCGCGAAGCGCGCAGAGGCGAAATGGAGGTGACGTAGGCGATTGAAGAATTTCAAACACTTAGCCACCATTTCCACCAGGTTGCCACCTGATTTCTCAAATGGCAACTGGGATAGTCTCTACTCTTGTTCCTTATCTAATCTTGTCTAAAAAGATTCACAACACGGCCCATCACTTCGCGCTCTGGTAAAAGCTTAAGTCCTTGAGTTGCACCCTTCACTTCAATTCCAGCAAGCCTGATGTAGCGCTGCATGGTCTTTAGATCTTTCCATCCGCAGATCTTCATCACCACCGCCGGAGCGATACTGTCGCGAATCAGCTGAGTCGCAAAACAAGCTCGGAGCGTGTGGAACCTGACCGAAGGAAGCCCAGAACCTACGCAGAATTCGCGTAAGATTTTAGCGGCCTCCCCTTTTGACCAAAGGTTGAAATGATGAAGTACAAACTTATCATTCCCACGCTTGATCTTCTGCTCTTTTAGAAAACCCAAAACCTGCGCTGACTCGATGGGAACAGACCTCCAGTAACGACCCTTCGTCGGACCGTAGCCATTTCGGTTTGTCCAATTTTGCTGAACGTAAATCAGCTTGTTTTCGAAATCGACGTGCTTCCATTCAAGGCCGTACAGTTCGCCAGAACGCATACCTGTGAAAAGCGCTAGCGCCCAAATCGGATACCAAGGGTGATCTACTTTTTCAGCGTAAGAAAGCAAAGTTCTGATCTGTTCGAGATTTAAAATTTCGGGCATCTTTTCTTCTTCCTTCAGTAAAGATTTGAATCCTTCTGTTGGAATTGATGTAAGCCCCTTAAGTCCTCCCGAAAGAATGCCCCACTTAAAGACGGCATCAATTGCCGTCCTCAAACGCTTTCTTCGAGAGATAGAAATTTCTCGCTCGACCCGATCAAGAACCATCCACGCTCTTGCGCGATCAATTTCTGCAACATGGAGATTCATCCACTCCTTGCAGTGATCGCGAATAATGTAAGCGTAGTCATCAATCGTTTGTGAGTTAAGATCTCGAATAAAGATGTCGCCCTTTCGGGCCGTGACTTCCCATTCGTCTACAAGATTTTTCCAAAGACACGACTTCTGCTCGGCACCGACCAATTCTCGTTCTGCTATGAGAAAGAGTTTTCGTTCTGCACGCTCGGCTTCTGCTCGCGTCTTGAAACCTTGCTCACGCCTGTCGATTGCAAGATTAGGTTGTGTGGTACTTCTTCTTTTGATCCGAACCTTAAATAGTTTTTCACCTGTAGAGGGATTAACGTATTCACCTATCGCCATTTGAATCCTCCTTTTCGAGAGGACTCAACAAACGTATCTAGTTCGGATCGTTTGAACAACAATCGTCCAAATGGTTTGTAGAACGGAATTTTACCTTGGCTTACAAGGTTTCGAATCCGCCCTACGCAAGGACTTCCGTCCTTACTAAGTATTCGTAAATAAGAGGCCGCCTCATCGGCACTGATCCAATCAGAACCATCAAAATTATGATTTACCATTTCCGCATGCAACTGCTTCGCACTCACGAAAACACCACCATTTGAACTGTAGAGACTATTTTGATTTCAAAGAACGATGAGCCTTTGGGCCCTAGAATAAGTTTGGTCACTTGACCCCTAGCTCGAAGCCATTTTAAATGGCTCAAGAATGTGGTTTTTGCAGACTCAACTTGATCGGCTCCTTAAGGCTTTTAAGGACTCTTTAAGAAGCTGTATTCATATTGACACATCTATACTAACGTGTCAAATTATATACCATATATGCGAAAAGTCCCAGCTCAACTTAAAAAAGGTCCCTTCACATACCAGCAGGCAATAGCCCAAGGCCTCAATTTAAGATCCTTTCGGGAACTTGTAGCTGCCGGTGCCTTTGAACAGGTCGTACGCGGCATCTATATGCCCAAAGGACGTGATTACTCAGAAGAGGATCAGTTCCGCGTTGCAACACTTATTGTGGGTGAGCCTAGTGCTATTTGTTTGATCTCTGCCCTCTCATACTACAACCTTACCGACATCATTCCTAAAAAAACATGGATCATGGTTCCAGATACCAAACGAAGCCAACTGCCTGGGCTCAAGCTTCAACGCCAGCGAAGCCCCGACTGGAACATTGGAATTGAAAAGCATGACGGCTACAGCATGACATCTGTTGAGCGAACAATTGTTGAAGCGATTTGCAACCGCGCAAAAATCGGAACCCAAGTGAGTGTTGAGGCACTTCGTAAATCCGTGCAAACCAAGCAAACAACTCTTTCAAAAATTATGAGCATGGCAAAGCAGCTCGGGGCCCTTCACCGCGTTCTTCCTTACATCGAGGCTTTGTCGTGAGTGAATCAGTCTCGGCTCAAAAAATTATGGACTCGCTTAAGAAGTTAGCGAAAAGCCCCAAGGGAAGATCCATCAATGAGTTAAGACTTATTCTTGCACTCGAGCGCGCCATTGCAAGAATCGAAAATCATCCAAAGCTTTCTGATCATATTATTTTTAAAGGCGGCTTTGTTCTGCTTAAAACCATCAGCTCCGGTCGCTTCACTCGGGATGTAGATGCTTTAGCTTTGGGACTTTCGCGCAAGAAAGTTCCGACCCTCATCGAAGAGGCCTTGAGTTTCGATCTCGATGACGGGTTTTGGTTTGGTGATGTCGCAACTGAAGATCTCACTGACCAGGGTCCTTATGGCGGCTACCGAATGACAGCCGCCTTCCAAGTTGGAGAGTCTCCCACTCCAGGAAGTTCGAAGATCAAACGTCTGTCTCGAATTCATCTCGACGTAGGATTCGGCGACCCAGTCGAGAAACTACCAAAAAAACAAGTGATGCCGACAATTCTTAAAATCGGAGAACCTGTTTCGTGGTCCGTCTATCCTTTTGAATATATATTCGCAGAAAAGCTCGAAGCTCTTTTTTCAAGAGGATCGAGTAATTCTAGAGCCAAAGACATTTACGATATGCCTCTTATATTTAAGGAGTGTTCGGATATGAAAAGCCTCCGTCGAGCGATCAAACGAACCTTCGACAACCGCAAAACTGAAATCCCAGAATCATTTTTGAAAACGG
>LNFM01002583.1_pt1 | contig 37686 bp, 38 predicted proteins | sample 596031 | NCBI WGS metagenome assembly LNFM01 (sample SAMN04254537, study PRJNA301005) | activated carbon metagenome | isolation source: dual media filters at the Ann Arbor, Michigan drinking water treatment plant | place: USA: Ann Arbor | reverse complement strand
CGCTTGAATCCTTTGGTGTGAGAGCCTGGATTCTACCGGTGGCTGGCCCTCTGCCTATCGTTTCAAGCGTTGCACTTATTCTATGAATTCAGGTGGTGATGTTCGTTTGGGTCTTCAGCCACCGCCCAACATTTGCCCACATGAGCGGGTAGTCCGCTAGCGCAGCGCTAGGGTTTTCATTGCCGAGGAAGTCGTACCAGTCGATCCAGCCGGTGACGGCATAGACTGTGTGGGGGGTGGCCGGCAGCCTCGGGTCATTGCGGTAGCGCTTGTTGTAGTCAGACTGGTTCTTAATGCCCAGCACCTGGGCTGCCACCTGGGCCTCGGCGTAGGTCGGGTAGAGATCTGGCCGTTCATTGCCGAGGAAGTCGTACCAGTCGATCCAGCCGGCGTCGGCATAGGCCTTATAAGGTTGGGCCGACAGCCTCGGGTCTTCGCGGTAGCGCTTGTTGTAGTCAGGATAGTTCTTAATGCCCAGTGCCTGGGCTGCCGCCTGGGCCTCGGCGTAGGTCAGGTAGGGGTCTGGCCGTTCATTGCCGAGGAAGTCGTACCAGTCGATCCAGCCGGCGTCGGCATAGGCCTGATTGGGGCTGGCCGGCAGCCTCGGGTCTTCGCGGTAGCGCTTGTTGTAGTCAGGCTGGTTCTTAATGCCCAACGCCTGAGCGACGGCTTGGGTCTCGGCGTAGGTCGGGTAGAGATCTGGCCGCTCATTACCGAGGAAGTCGTACCTGTCGATCCAGCCGGCGTCGGCATAGGCCCTATTGGGTTGGGCCGGCAGCCTCGGGTCTTCGCGGTAGCGCTTGTTGTATTCAGAAAAACTCTTGATGCACAGCGCCTGAGCCGCGGCTTGGGCCCCGGCGTAGGTCGGGTAGGCGTCTCGCCGTTCATTGCCAAGGAAGTCGTACCAGTCGATCCAGCCTGTGTCGGCATAGGCCTGATTGGGGTTGGCCGGCAGCCTCGGGGCTATGCGGTAGCGCTTGCTGTAGTCAGGCTGATTTTTAATGCCCAACGCCTGAGCGGCGGCTTGAGCCTCGGCGTAGGTCGGGTAGAAATCGGGCCGTTTATTGCCGAGGAAGTCGTACCAGTCGATCCAGCCGGCGTCGACATAAGCCTGATTGGGGTTGGACGGCAGCCTCGGGTCTTCGCGGTAGCGCTTGTTGTAGTCAGGATAGCTCTTAATGCCCAGTGCCTGGGCTGCCGCCTGGGCCTCGGCGTATGTCTTGTAGCGGGCGGGCCGTTCATTGCCGAGGAGTTCGTACCAGTCGATCCAGCCAGCGTCGACATAGGCCTTATTGGGTTGGGCCGGAAGCCTCGGGTCTTCGCGATAGCGCTTGTTGTAGTCAGGCTGGTTCTTAATGCCCAACGCCTGAGCGGCGGCTTGGGTCTCGGCGTAGGTCGGGTAAAGGTCGGGCCGTTCATTGCCGAGGTAGTCGTACCAGTCGATCCAGCCGGCGTCGGCATAGGAGTAATTTGGGCTGGCCGGCAGCCTCGGGGCTTCGCGAAAGCGCTTTTTGTATTCAGAACGACTCTTGATGCTCAGCACCTGAGCGGCGACTTGGGCCTCGGAGTAGGTCGGGTAGAAATCGGGCCGTTTATTGCCGAGGAAGTCGTACCAGTCGATCCAGCCGGCGTCGGCATAGGCCATATTGGGTTGGGCCGGCAGCCTCGGGTCTTCGCGGTAGCGCTTGTTGTATTCAGAAAAACTATTGATGCACAGCGCCTGAGCGGCGGCTTGGGCCTCGGGGTAGGTATAAAAATTCTTCTTGGCTGGCATTAGCTTCAGTCCTTGCTCACTAAGCAGTCGGCCTGTGCATGCCGCAAGCGCATTCGGCACTCCAAATCGCGGAGTTCTTCACGCATCTGTTTCGCCGTAGGCTGCGTATAGATCAGACTTGATTCGAGCGAAACGTGGTGCATGGCGTTCCTAATCGTGAGTTGCGAAGCTCCATCACGTGCCAAACGCTGACCAAATGCATGGCGGTGACCGTGCGGGGTGGTGCCTTCCATCTTCTCGTACACCAACCCGATCCGCTTAACAGCCAACTTGTGAGCCTTGCGAAACATCCGGTGCGAATATGGCTGGCCGGCCCTGTTGGTGAAGGCATAAGGGTGAGCTTCGCCAACCTTCGGCTTCACCCGCTGTTTAAGATGGTAGTCACGCCACAGGCCAGCAAAAACCTGCCCAGCATCATAGGGATAAAAGAACATCTCGAAACAGCGACGTTGCGGGTCGGTAATCAGTCCGTTCTTCCAGCCGAGAAACAGTGGATCTGTCGCCTTCACCAGCCTATTGCGGGGTTGCAGCCCGTATTGGCTTTGCAGGCAAGCAGCTCGGTTGGTTTTACCGCCAGGTGTCAGCCCGTACTCAGGGTGATAGATACGGACGATGACCTCCCCGTCCTCTACGCTAACGTCATCGATCCATAGCGACAGCGCTTCGGACAGCCTCACTCCGCCATAGTGCATGAGGTAGGTAATCAGGACATTGCGAAGGTCTGTCGGCCCTCGTGAATCTCGCGTCCGCCTGCGGAAACCCTCGGATACCAACAGTTCAAAATATCCCTCTGGAAATGCCTTGGCGGGCGTTTGCCGCTCCACCGGCAGCGTTCTTGAGCGCACTGCTCTGGACTGGCTCGTCTGCGGTTTGGAGCGCCAAAGGTGTGACAGGAATGCGTTGTCCCTACGATGCGAATACGCAGCCCAATTCAGCCGTTCTTCATGCCAAGTCGCTTGTCGCCAGGGATTAAGCTGAAGCATTGCGTCCTCAGTGACGAGCGCCAGCCAATCGGTGAACTTCGTGATATGGCCGATCAGCCTACCAGCGTCATCCGGCTGTCTGGGCTGCCACAACAGACCAGAAGGATCGCCGATGTTCGAGACAGTACCCGTGAACAATGCATCGGAAAACGCAGTGAACAGCATGCGCGGCTCGTCATAGAAAGCATGGTTGGCCTCCATGAATTCCAACAGCAGCCGCACTGCAAAAACCGAAGAATCCTGCCAAGAACGGCTCTTTCGGTGATTCAAATGCATGTATCGAGCAAACTGTTCCAGAACTCCGTGCTCGGTCACGATGACTGGCAGGACATGCTGTTGGCCAGTTGCATCGACCAAAAAAGATCTGAATTCTCGGTGGGACGACTCAAGGATTGTTGGCATTGATCACTCCCCCAAACCTTGAACGTAGGACGATATCTTTTGTAAAGCATCCTCTCGAAAGCCATGAAAGCACCGCGTTCTCTGAGCGGCGAAGTGTGAGGCGACGTTGTGTTTAATGACATCGAAGAGGTTGAGTGGATTGGGCATAATGTGAACTCTGGTTAGTGACTCAACCAGAATGATGAGGACGCCCCTAGCGCCGCAACTCAACTCAATGCAGTTACTACCACCTAGCAGAGTGGCGTTTACTCGAGATTCCAGCCCAGGTCAGTCCTAAGCAATTTGCTCACCTATATAGGCTGCACTAATTGTGCGTAAGCCGGATCAGATGGTCAGCGATAGGACAACCGCGACCGGCAGCACTGTCAGGCGATGCTGCCTCTGAGGTCTATCGCTCCTGGCCGACTCTGATGCGACCTGGTTCCTACGCTATGACTTTGTGCTCATGCGATTTGGGAAAACGTGTACTTTTCTGGGGTAACTACTACAGGGGGAGAGCGGGCCAAATGACCATGGGGTCAATGATTAACCTCAAAACCGCAAGGAACTAGGGTTTTTCGGTGATTTCTAGGGGCTCACTTAGGGATAACTAATCACAGAACGTGCACTTGTTCCACGAGCAGCCGTTGGTAACCGGCAAGATCAGCGAATGGGCTTCACTGGGCGGCCTGAACACCGGTTCGATGTAACTGATGGGAAACGTTTGCATGCTTTAGCTCACACCACGGGCGACCTTAGCCGCCGATAATTTTCATCACGGTCACGCCACCGGAAAACGCCACATCCTGCTTATCAGCCAAGGCTTTGACCAACAGCCCCTGGAGCGCTGGCAGGGCTTGATGACGCGGCTTGTCGAGCAGATCGCCCACATAGTGGCGGTTACTCGATGACAAACAGCCATGCAGCCAGCCTGTGGACGACAAACGTAAACGCGAGCACGTCCGGCAGAACGGCACACTTTCGTTGGCGATAACGCCAAAATGCCCAACACCTGGAATGGCGTAGCGTAGCGCCGTGGCATCCACAGGCGCATCGGCCTGCACATAGTCATAACGGCTGCCAATCAGGGTCAGCAACTCCGGCATGCCGATAAACTGACGCTGAAACGTCTGATTGTCGCGGGCCAAATGGCCCATGCGCATCAACTCGATAAAACGCAACTCGAAGCCATTGGCCAGGCAGTAATCAAGCATCGGCAGCACCTGATCAAGGTTTTGCCCGCGCAGCGGCACCATATTGACCTTGATCTGCATCCCAGCGGCGCGCGCCTCCCCCAGACCTTGGAGCACACTGGCCAAGTCGCCGCCACGGGCAATGCTGCTAAAAGCGGCCGCATCCAGGGTATCGAGAGAAATATTCAAGCGGCGGATGCCGCATTCCAGCAACAAGGGCAGCTTGCGCGTCAGTAACTGACCGTTGCTGGTCAAGCTGATGTCCGCCAAGCCCAACTGGCTTACACCGCGCAAAAGCGTATCGAACTTGGGGCTGACCAGCGGCTCACCGCCGGTAATACGCAAACGCTCAATACCGGCGGCTTCGATCAGATAGGCCACGCCGCGCAGCATGGCGTCGGCTGACAATTCATTCTGCGCGGCGACCAGACGTTTGCCGTCGGGTACGCAGTAGGTACAGGCATAGTTGCAGGCGGCGGTCAGGCTGATGCGCAGGTTACGAAAGCGCCTGCCCTGGCGATCAACGATCATGCGGAACTCCAGCGAGGGTGTGCGCCGAGTATAAGGGCACACCCCCTGCCTCAGCGTGTTTATCCACCGGCTGAATACCTCAGCTGGCCGGTGTATCGCCCTCGCGCTTGCGCTTGTTGCCCATGCGCACGCCGATGTCCATAAGGAACTGGAAGAAGCCTTCCTGATCTTCCAGCACGTTGCTCCAGAATGGCGAGTGATACAGCGCCACCGCGCCGTGCACCAGCGCCCAGGCTGCGCAGTAGTGGAAGTACGGCGGCACGTCTTCCAGCTTGCCTTCGGCGATACGGCCTTTGATCAGCTGGGTCAGACGCTCGAAGTTGGAGGCACGAATCTTGTGCAGTTGCTCGACCATCTCCGGGACTTGATTGCCCTTGACCACTTTTTCTTCAAGGCGGTCAAACAGGCGGTAACGCTGCGGATCACGCATGCGAAACTCAAAGTAGGCGCGCGACAGCGCTTCCTTGTCCCGATCCACATCAGCCGAGTGCAGCAACTCGTTGAGATCGCGCTCGTAATCCAGCATCAGGCGCAGGTAAATCTCCGCCTTGGATTTGAAGTGCTTGTAGATGGTGCCTTTGCCGATACCAACCGTGTCGGCAATCATTTCCACAGTCACACTGTCTTCACCCTGTTCGAGGAAGAGCTTCAGGGCTGTGTCGAGAATTTCCTGTTCGCGGCGGCGAAACTCACGGACCTTGCGGGGTTCTTTATGCATAAAGGGACTAAGGGGTCAAAAAATCGAAGGCGCGTATTATGCCTAACTAGCGACAAATTGCACGGATCATCCGACCATGTACGCCGCTCATGCCGAGTTTCCCCACCCTCCCGGATCGCGACGCCGGAACCACGCCGGACTCGTGCCTCCCACCTGTTTGCAATCTGCGCGTGGTTATCCGCAGCCGTTTCGGCTCTACCACACCCGCTGGCCACTGCTTGAGGACTCAGCAGCGCGTCGCGTATTCCAAATCCGTTTAAAAATGCCGCCAAATGGCCTGGACGATACGCAATCTTCACCAATACTGATGGGTACTGATGTGCGACGTACCCCCCAAGCGTCCCATCAGGCAAGGTACCGTGGACCGCGTGCCTTGATTTACTCCTAATGGTCTTAACCCGGACTCATCCCCCAGAGTCCGGGTTTTTTTTGGCTCTGCGTCTGACGCTTGCACGCAACCACTGGGTTTGCGTTGAGCCCCACTGCAAAGCACGGGCGAGATACTTAAGCGACGCCTACCCCAGACAGGCCGCCTACGCTCGCCAGATCAACCTGTGCCTGCACGAGGCCAGAAACGCCACCTCAGATTTCAACCTTCAGCTACTCGACTCAGCTCACGCGAGCCAGGGGAAACAAGCGTTTGAAGTTGTTTGTGGTCTGCTCAGCCAACTGCTCAAGGCTCACGCCGCGCAGCACTGCCAGGTACTCGGCCACATCACGCACATACTCCGGCACATTTGGCTTACCACGGTGCGGTACAGGGGCGAGGTAAGGTGCGTCGGTTTCCACTAACAGGCGGTCAAGCGGTACTTGCCGCGCCACCTCGCGCAGGGCATCGGCATTGCGGAAGGTGACGATACCCGAGAGCGAGATATAGAAGCCGAGATCCAGCGCGGCCTTGGCCATGTCCCAGTCTTCGGTAAAACAGTGCAGCACACCGGCCTGAGGCAGCGCCGCTTCGCGCAAGAGAGCCAAGGTGTCCGCGCGCGCTTCACGGGTGTGCACGATTACCGGTTTGCCGGTGATGCGCGCGGCCTGCAGGTGCAGCCTAAAAGACGCCTGTTGCAGCGCGGCCGATTCCGGCTCGTAGTGGTAATCCAGCCCCGTTTCGCCGATGGCCACAACATGTGGATGATTCAGTTCATCCAGCAGCCACTCCAACGCTGGCGCGGCACCGGGCTCAAGGTCCAGCGGGTGAACGCCCACCGAACAATCAACATCGGCATACCGCTCTGCCAAGCCTTTAACAGCGCCCGCATTGTCAGCACTTACGCCAATGCACAAAAAATGACCAACACCTCGCGCACGCGCCGCATCCAGCGCGGTATCGAGAGAACCTGCGTAGGCGCTCAGATCAAGGCGATCGAGGTGGCAGTGAGAGTCAATCAACATAGCTAAGCCTCAGACGGCAAGCTTCAAGCCACACATAAACGCGTTAACGCCAGCGCTTTTTGTCGCTTGCGGCTTGCAGCTTCGGGCTGCCATCACATGGTGTGGGTAGGACGATCGGATGTCAGCGCACCCGCCAGGTAGGTTTCAATCTTGTTGCGCGCGGTGTTGTCACCGTCGTTGAACTGCACGCCGACACCGGCTGCACGGTTGCCTTGAGCACCTTTTGGGGTAATCCAGACCACCTTGCCAGCCACGGGAATCTTCTCTGGCTCATCCATCAGGTTGAGCAGCATGAAAACTTCATCGCCGATTTTGTAATTCTTGTTGGTAGGAATAAACAGGCCGCCATTTTTGATAAAGGGCATGTAAGCGGCATAGAGCACGGATTTGTCTTTGATTGTCAGCGACAAAATTCCGTTACGCGGGCCCAAGTTAGGAGGCAGACTCATGCGGCATTCCTGATTTTATTCACTTAATGGCCGATTCTAGCCCGGCCCGGGCAAACTTGCCCACTGCACCAACAGGGCTTCGAGCAGCAGTACACGGTTAAGGTTAGCCTTAGCGATGACCTTCTGACGTTGCGCCAATAACCAATCCTGAATGTTCAACACCTTGCTCTGCGGGGTTTTCTGCGCCAGGTATTGCACCACTTTGCGCATATCGGCATGACCGAGGCCGTCTTCGTCTTGCGTCAACTGATAGCGCAGCATCAACTGCGACCACTGGCAGAACCAGTCGAACAACAACTGCAGCGAGACCGCATTCCAGCTTTCAGCCAACTGACTGGGTGCAATCTGTTGCTTGAGCAGCTTTTTAACCCCATCAACAACCAAAGCGCGCTGAGTACTCACGCCCTGCTCATGCATCTGCACCGCCAACAACGGTGAGCCGGCAGCCAGAAACAGCAATTCGTGGTGGTCCTCACTTGAGCAGCCCGGCAACGCCTGCGCTAACCAGGCCAAGCTCATGGCCTCACTCGGCAGCGGGCAGGCCTGCTGCACACAGCGACTCTTCACCGTAGGCAGCAGGCGGCTAGGCTGGTGGCTGATCAACAGCAGCACGGTATTGCCGGAAGGCTCTTCCAGGCTTTTCAGCAACGCGTTGGCGGCGTTGATATTCATCGACTCAGTGGGTTCGACCAACACCACCTTGCGCCCTGCCAACTGCGCGGTCTGCACCACAAAGCTGACCAGATCGCGAACCTGATCAACCTTGATCGCTTTATCGGCCTCTTCCGGCTCCAGAATGTAGTTATCCGGATGCGTACCGGCCGCCAGCAGATGGCATGACTTGCACTGGCCGCAAGCGTTCAGCCCATCCGGGCGCTGGCACAACAAGCGCGCCATCAGCCTCTCAGCCAGCGCCCGCTTGCCGATGCCCGCCGGGCCATGCAGCAGATAGGCGTGAGCATGCTGGCTACGCCCCGCCAGTTGTTGCCATAACGCGTCTTGCCAGGGATAGGCCTCAGCCACGAACGCGCTCCAGCAACTGCGGCAGCAGGTTATCCAACGCCTGCTGAACGCCAGCCAAGGACTGCGCAGCATCCAGAATGTAATAGCGCTGCGGTTGCAGCGCTGCGCGACGCAGGTAGGTCTGACGCACCGCTTCAAAGAACGACTGACCTTCCTGCTCAAAACGATCCAGTCGACCGCGCGCGGCGGCGCGGGCCAAACCCACTTCCACCGGCAAATCAAACACCAGCGTCAAATCGGGGCGCAGGGTGTCTTGCACGAAGTTTTCCAACACCTCAATACGCACCTCGGACAAACCACGACCACCGCCCTGATACGCGTATGTCGCATCGGTAAAGCGATCACACAAAACCACGGCACCGCGCGCCAACGCGGGACAAATCACCTGCGCCAGATGCTGGGCGCGTGCGGCGAAAACCAGCAGCAATTCGGTATCGGCCGCCATTGGCTCTTCACTGGGTGCCAGCAACAATTCGCGTACGCGTTCAGCCAACGGCGTACCGCCTGGCTCGCGGGTCAACAGCACATCAATCCCTTGCTCACGCAAACGGGTGGCGAGGTAATCACGATTGGTGCTTTTACCAGCGCCCTCGGGCCCTTCCAGGGTAATAAACAAACCGCTCACAGGCTGTCCTTAATCGTTGTTGGGTTTCGCCGGAGCGGGACTGGAGCGGTAATCTGCACGGCGCTTGAGTTGGAACTCTCGCACGGCGCGATTGTGCTGCTCCAGGGTATTAGAAAACACATGCGTGCCGTCGCCACGGGCCACGAAATACAACGTGGTGCCATCCAGCGGGTTGAGCGCAGCATGAATAGCTTCACGCCCAACCAGGGCTATCGGCGTCGGCGGCATGCCATCAATGGTGTAGGTGTTATAGGGTGTCGGCTCGCGCAAGTCAGCTCGCGTAATGCGGCCCTTGTAACGCTCGCCCATGCCGTAAATCACCGTAGGGTCGGTTTGCAGGCGCATACCAATGCGCAGGCGACGCACAAACACCCCGGCTATTTCAGCACGTTCATAGGCCACGCCAGTTTCCTTCTCAATCATGGATGCCATGATCAGTGCGTCATAGGGCTCTTTGTAAGGCAGGCCCTTGGCGCGCGCGGCCCACTCTTCGGCCAGCACCTGCTCCAGACGAGCATACGCCTGCTTGAGCAGGTCATAATCACTCATGCCGCGCACAAAACTGTAGGTATCAGGGAAGAAGCGACCTTCAGGATTCAAACCTAGCAAATCGAGCGCTTTCATCAAGTCGGCATCACTCAACCCGCCCAGTCTCTGCTCAAGGCGCTCTTCACGGGCCAGCGCTGCGCGCACTTGACGGAAGTTCCAGCCCTCAACCAGCGTCAGGCTGTACTGCACCACCTCACCACGCCGCCACTGCCCCAGCATGTCGAGCGCTGTAGTGCCGGGCGTCAGGCGGTACTCGCCACTGTGCAAGGCTTGGTTGCGCAGATTAAAACGCCAGTACAGACGAACCCAAAATGCCTGATCAAGCACACCTTCTGCTTCCAGACGATTGAGCACGCCACCGGGCGTTGCTCCAGCGGGTACGTCGACCAGATATTCTTCGGTCAGGTTGAGCGGCTTATGCAGTACACGGTGCTGCTGCCACGCGGCCAGCGCAATCAGCAAAGCAGCCACCAAGATGCCGCCTTCCAGCAGCAACAGAATTTTGCGAATCACAAATCAGCAGTCCAGTAGGTCGCGAGCAATGGCCTGCAGTTTACGGGTGAGCGGGCCGACCGACCAGTCGTGGGTGCGCAATGCACGCACCGGCCACACACCATAGACGCTGTTGCACAGCATCACCTCATCAGCGGCCAACAGTTCATCAACACTGATATCGCGCACTTGGCAATCAATACCCAACTCCGCCGCCTGGGCCAACAACTCAGCCCGCATCACGCCGGCAACCCCACAGCGCGATAAGTCGGCCGTGATCAGTACACCGCCGCTGCCTAGCAGCAGATTGCTGTACACACCTTCGATCACCCGCCCACTGACATCCAGCATCAACCCTTCGGCATGCTCGCTGTCTTGCCACTCGCCGCGCGCCATGACCTGCTCAAGACGGTTAAGGTGTTTCATCCCCGCCAACAAGGGCTGCTCAGCCAAACGGGTCACACACGCAAACAAGCGCACACCCTGCTCAGCATTGGCCTTCGGATAAACCGGCCTGGCGGCACCCTGCAGCAACAAACGCGGCTGTGCTGGGCACGGTGGTGCATAGCCACGCTGACCGTCACCACGGGTCAGTATCAGCTTGGCTACGCCCTCGCCGAGCTGCTGACTGAATACCAGCAACTGCGTGCGCACAGCAGCGAGATCAACGGGGATTTTTAAGCGAACACAACCGTCAGCCAGTCGCGCCAAGTGCCGATCAAGCAACACAGGAAGGCCGGCACTGACAGCGATGGTCTCAAACAGCCCATCGCCATAGGCCAGGCCGCGATCCTTGATGGACAGCGATTCTGCCGGCTGACCATCCACCCAACACAACATCAATCGACAAACCGGCGGAACACCAGCGAGCCGTTGGTACCGCCAAACCCGAAGGAGTTGGACAGCACGACATCAATCGGCATGGCTTTGGCCTGATGCGCAACAAAGTCGAGGTCACAGCCTTCGTCCGGCGTGTCGAGGTTGATGGTCGGCGGGGCTACTTGATCACGCAGCGCCAGAATACTGAAAATTGCCTCGACGGCACCGGCCGCGCCTAGCAAATGCCCGGTCATGGATTTGGTCGAGCTGACCGCCAATTTATACGCATGCTCACCAAACACGGCCTTGATAGCCGCCACCTCAGCCTTATCGCCAGCCGATGTCGACGTACCGTGGGCATTGATGTACTGCACCTGATCCGGGGTGATACCGGCATCACGCAGGGCATTGACCATGCAACGCGCTGCGCCAGCGCCGTCTTCCGGTGGCGAGGTCATATGATAGGCATCGCCACTCATGCCGAAACCGATCAACTCAGCATGAATAGTCGCACCGCGCGCCTTGGCATGTTCGAGTTCTTCGAGCACCAACGCGCCCGCGCCGTCCGACAAGACAAAACCATCACGGTCTTTATCCCACGGACGACTGGCCTGGGTGGGTTCATCGTTGCGCGTGGACAACGCACGGGCGGCACCAAAGCCACCCATACCGAGACCGCAGGCAGCCATCTCAGCGCCACCGGCCACCATCACATCGGCTTCGCCATAGGCAATGTTGCGAGCCGCCATGCCGATGCAATGCGTACCCGTGGTGCATGCCGTAGCAATGGCGTAGTTAGGCCCCTGTAAACCCAAGTGGATCGACAGAAACCCGGAAATCATATTGATGATCGAGCCAGGCACGAAGAACGGCGAGATACGCCGCGGCCCCTGCTCATGCAGAGATTTACAGTTGTTCTCGATATTGGTCAGGCCGCCGATACCGGAGCCCATGGCCACACCAATGCGTTCACGGTTGGCATCGGTGACCTCAAGACCACAACTGCGCATGGCCTGAAAGCTAGCCGCCAGACCATATTGAATAAACAGATCGAGCTTGCGCGCCTCTTTGGCGGACAAGTATTCCTCAACATTAAAGCCCTTTACCGCACCACCAAAGCGAGTGGAAAAAGCGGAAAGGTCCATATGCTCAAGCAGGCCGATGCCACTGCGCCCGGCCAAAATGCCCTGCCAGCTACTCGGCACATCGTTACCCAATGGCGACAGCATACCCATACCGGTAACCACGACGCGTCTACGCGACACAGCAATCTCCTTTTCTAGTTTTCAACGCTTGGAATGCGCTTAAAGAAAAGCCGCACACCTGTAAGGGAGTGCGGCTTTTCCGAGTCGGGATCCGACGAATACGTCTTACGCGTGAGCGGTAACGTAGTCGATCGCTTCCTGAACGGTGGTGATTTTTTCAGCTTGCTCGTCCGGGATTTCAGTCTCGAATTCTTCTTCGAGAGCCATCACCAGCTCAACGGTGTCAAGAGAGTCGGCACCCAGGTCTTCAACGAAGGAAGCGCTGTTGGTTACTTCCTCTTCTTTGACGCCCAGTTGCTCGGCAACGATTTTCTTGACGCGTTCTTCGATGGTGCTCATACGTTGTTCTCACTCCTAATGGGACAAATCTTGGCCACTGATATGAGGCCAAGTGTATAGAAAGGGTTTTTAGCATTTCAAGCGTAATGCTGGGGCGCCTCAAAACACTTCAACGACCTGCCTACAAACCTGTTGCAGCTTTATAACGGATTTTAGACAGCATCTATGACAGTTTTCTGAAGCCATCCGTCACATTCAGCTCATGTACATCCCGCCGTTCACAGGGATAGTAGCGCCTGTGACGTAAGCCGCGCCATCAGAAGCGAGGAAAGCGACCACTTTCGCGATCTCTTCGGCTTGCCCCAAGCGGCCCAGCGGAATTTGCGTCAGCAACGCATCACGTTGCGCATCCGGCAATTCGCGGGTCATATCGGTGTCGATAAAGCCCGGCGCGACGGCGTTCACGGTAATCGAGCGCGAACCCACTTCACGCGCCAGCGCACGACCAAAACCTTCAAGACCGGCCTTGGCAGCGGCATAGTTAACCTGCCCCGCATTGCCCATAGCACCGACCACGGAGCCTATGTTGATGATGCGACCATAACGCGCTTTGGTCATACCGCGCAGTACGGCTTTAGTCAGACGGTACAAGCTGCTCAGGTTGGTATTGATGACATCAAACCACTCGTCATCCTTCATTCGCAGCATCAGGTTATCGCGAGTAATACCGGCGTTATTGACCAAGATCAGCGGCTGACCAAGGTGTTGCTGGATATGTTCCAGCGTGCTCGCCACCGACTCATCGTTGCTTACATCCAGCACCAAGCCCGCACCCTCAATACCATTGGCCTTGAGGGTTTCTGCAATACGCTCGGCACCTGAAGTGGATGTGGCAGTGCCAATCACGATGGCACCCTGACGCCCCAACTCCAGGGCAATCGCCTGACCAATACCACGGCTCGCGCCAGTGACCAGTGCAACCTTACCTTGCAGGCTCATCTCGTTTCTCCTTAATCAAACCAGGCTCGCGCGCGCAGCCGCGAATGCGTCCGGGGTATCCAGGTTATGGGTATTGATGCCTTTCACACAGCGCTTGTTAAGCCCCGACAAAACCTTGCCAGGACCGCACTCAACCAGGTCCGTCACACCCTGCGCCGAAAGACATACGATGATCTCGACCCAGCGTACCGGACTGTAGAGCTGCGCCAACAGATCACGCTTAAGACCTTCAAGATCGGTGACGGCGGTCGCACTGACATTTTGCACGAGGGCAATCTGTGGGGCCTGCCAATCGATGATCGAAACGGCTTCAGCAAAGCGCTCAGCCGCTGGGCGCATCAATGCACAGTGCGATGGCACGCTAACCGGCAATGGCAGCGCTCGTTTCGCGCCACGCGCCTTACACGCCTCAATGGCGCGCTCAACAGCAGCACCACCACCTGCAATGACCACCTGACCCGGCGCGTTAAAATTCACTGCACTGACCACTTCACCCTGCGCCGCTTCGGCGCAAGCTGCCAACACATCAGCATCTTCCAAACCCAGGATCGCGGCCATACCACCCTGCCCGGCTGGCACTGCCTGCTGCATCAACTGGCCACGGTGCTCAACCAACTTGACGGCTGCCGCCAAAGACAGGCTGCCCGCCGCGACCAACGCTGAATATTCACCCAAGCTATGCCCGGCAACAAAAGCCGGGCGCGCATCGCTCTCGGCAAGCCAGGCACGCCATAGGGCTACAGAGGCGGTAAGAATCGCCGGCTGAGTTTTGTCGGTTTGATTGAGTTGTTCTTCGGGACCCTGCTGGGTCAAAGCCCAGAGGTCATAACCGAGAGCCTCGGAAGCCTCGGCGAAGGTTTCAAGAATCACAGGTCGCTGCGCACCATGCTCGGCGAGCATGTTCAGCGACTGGGAACCCTGACCTGGGAAGACGAATGCGAGAGATGCAGACATGGAAACCGGTTCCTAATTATCGTGATCGTCGGTAATACGCGTCAGCCATAGCCAAGCGCAACAAGCTGACAGTTGGATGACGAGCCTGCCTGTGCGGTCACATTCTAAAGCAGGTGTTCGCTCAGGCGGCCATGCAAACGCTGAGGCAGATTCTCTTCAATCTCCCGCAAAGCTCGTCGAATTGCGCTTTTGAAGCCTTCGGGCCCTGCGGATCCGTGACTTTTGACCACGATACCCTGCAGGCCCACAAAGCTCGCGCCATTATGCTGCGCAGGAGCCAATTCCCCCTGCAGCCGTCGCAGCAGCGGCAATGCCAGCAAACCGACCGCTCGCGCAGTAAAACTCGACGTAAATATGGTCTCGATGCGAGCCGCAATCATGCTTGCCAGCCCTTCACTGGACTTGAGCACGATGTTGCCGACAAAACCGTCGCACACCACCACGTCGGCCTCACCACGGTAGAGACCATCGCCCTCAATAAAACCAATGTAATTAAGGCCGCTGGCCTGCTGCAACAAACTGGCCGCCAGTTTGACCTGCTGATTGCCCTTAATGTCTTCGGTACCGACATTGAGCAACGCCACACGAGGACGACTCATGCCAAGCACTTCCGCTGTCACCGAGCCCATCACGGCGAACTGATGCAAATGCTCAGCGCTGCAATCAACATTCGCACCTAGGTCCAGCAGATGGCAAAAACCAGACTGAGTTGGAATGGCTGTCACCATGGCCGGCCGATCAATACCCGGGAGGGTTTTCAGCACATAACGCGACAACGCCATCAACGCGCCCGTATTACCGGCACTGACACAGGCTTGCACGGCGCCATTGCGAAGCAATTCGAGGCTCACGCGCATTGATGAATTGGGCTTGCCACGTAGGGCCTGAGCAGGACGCTCGTCCATCGTGATGACTTCGGCCGCTTGCTCAACACGCAGACGAGTACGATCGACACCTGGATGGCGTGCAATCAACGGTTCTAGCAAAGAGGATTGGCCTACAAGGACCAGGTGTAACGAAGGGAATTCAGCCAAGCATGCAATGCTGGCTGGAACAATGCAGTGGGGACCGAAGTCCCCACCCATTGCATCAATCGCGATGATCGAGGCGGACAAGGATTACTCGTCAGCGCCTTTGTCGATCACTTTGCGACCACGATAAACGCCTTCTGGCGATACGTGGTGACGCAGGTGAATTTCACCGGTGCTTTTCTCAACCGATAGGGTGCTTGCGTCGAGAGCATCGTGCGAACGACGCATGTCACGGGCGGAACGGGATTTTTTGTTCTGCTGAACAGCCATAACTAATTAACTCCTAAACGTTTGGGTCACGCTTTAACTGCGCCAATACATTGAACGGGTTGGACCGCGTTACCTCGTCCACGCTCGACTCGGGCTCATCGAGGCCGGCCGGCTGCTGGCAATCTTTAGGGTCATGAGCCGGGACAATGGGCAAAGCGAGCAACAGCTCTTCTTCAACCAACGCCAGCAGATCCAATGGGTCTTCACCCAACTCAATCACGTCATAGCCTTGCGGCACTGACTGGGTGTTTCCGCCTTCCTTAACCACAGCGTAATCACACGCGCTGTAGATCGGCAAAGCAACCAGCTCAAGACAACGCTGGCAAACCATCTTGACTTCAACCTCAAGCTCGCTGTGAAAAACCACAGCATTGCGCTCGTCGCGCTCGAAGAAGAACTTCGTACGCACCATGCCTTGGTTATCGGCAAGCGGGCCGCAGAGACGCTGCAAATCTGCGAGTTGCAGTTCACCTTCGAGGGTGGCACTGCGATCGGCTAATTTGCGCGGATCAACGTGAGGTGGAATCGGGCCATTTGACATAGGCGGCGCATTCTAGGGATGCAACCCGCCCCTGTCAAAGGAAATTCGGCCTGTCCAGCACCCGAACCGACCGCTAGAATCGCCCACCACTTAAATCCCCAGAAGGAATTTGACCGTGCTGCCTCTGGTACTGGCTTCCAGCTCACCTTACCGGCGCGAACTACTCAGCCGCCTGCGCCTGCCTTTTTCATCAATCGCGCCGCAAATCGACGAATCTCGCCAGGCAAACGAAAGTGCTGAAGCACTGGTTCGCCGCCTTTCACAGGAAAAAGCACACGCACTGAGCAGCAGCCACCCGCACCACCTGATCATCGGCTCAGATCAGGTCGCGGTGCTTGGCACAGAGATCCTCGGCAAACCGCACACTTTCGAGCGTGCCTGCGAGCAATTGCGCGCCGCCAGCGGCAATAGCGTGACATTTATGACCGGATTGACGGTTTTAAACACAGCCACCGGCCTGCTACAAACCGACTGCGTGCCATTTATCGTGCACTTCCGCCCACTTAGCGAAGCACAAATCACACGCTACCTGGAAGCCGAGCAACCCTTTGACTGCGCAGGCAGCTTCAAGTCTGAAGGATTGGGCATCAGCCTTTTTCGCAGCACAGAGGGCAGTGACAGCAACAGCCTGATCGGGCTACCACTGATTCGACTTGTCGACATGCTACTGGTCAATGGCATCGATATCCCATAATGCAAAAGCCCGGCGAATGGCCGGGCTTTTTTACGGGCAGTTAAAGCCTTAGCGAATAACAGGGCCTTGGAAACCCATCCACAACGCAATTCGCTCAGCCATGCTTGCGCCAAGGGTTTTGGCGAAGCGATCAAAAGGCGACTCCTGCAATGTGAAATCGACGATCTCCTTCTCGCCAATCACCTCACGCGCTACATAGCTTGTACTACCCAGCGCATCAATCAAGCCCAACTGCAGCGCCTGCTCGCCCGACCAGACCAAACCGGAAAACAACTCTGGATGTTCGGCAGTCTTCAGGCGGTCACCACGACCCTGCTTGACGCTGGCGATGAACTGGCGATGCGTTGTTTCCAGAACTCCCTGCCAGAACTTGGTTTCCTCTTCCTTTTGCGGCTGGAATGGATCAAGGAACGCCTTGTGCTCACCCGAGGTATAAACCCGGCGATCAACACCCAGCTTCTCCATCACACCGACAAATCCAAAAGTCGCCGCCGTCACACCAATCGAGCCAACCAAACTGGCCTTATCGGCATAAATTTGATCTGCCGCACTGGCAATGTAATAGGCACCTGACGCCCCCAGATCCGTAATCACGGCATAGAGTTTTACCGCCGGATACTCAGCACGCAGGCGAAGAATCTCATCGTAGATATAACCCGACTGCACCGGACTACCACCAGGACTATTGATACGCAGAATAACGCCCTTGGTCCCTGCGTCTTCAAACGCCGCGCGCAGGCTGCTTACAATATTGTCAGCGCTGGCCATTTCCTGGTCCGCAATCATCCCACGCACTTCGATCACAGCAGTGTGGCTGCCTGTAGTCGCGCTCGTTTTCATCGCCAGCATGGGCGAGAAAAGAGCCAGCGCGCCAAAGATATAAGTAAACGTGAGCAGCTTGAAGAAAATCCCCCAACGCCTTGCTCGACGCTGCTCTTGCACACCAGCCAGCAGCGTTTTCTCCAGCAACTGCCAACTTTTACCGTCACCATCAGCCGCTGCCGACGCCTTCCATTCATCTGTCATGCAATACCACCCCAACTGACTGATTAGACGCACGCCCGTCTAGCCAGGCATGCAACTCGGTAAAACATTCAATGGCCAGCGTTGGCTGACACTTACGCAGCGCCTGCAACGGCTGCGCGCCATAGCCCACCGCCACACAATCCATTCCAGCACGCTGCGCCATCAACAAATCGAAGGAGGAATCTCCAACCATAAGGGCTCGATTTGCAGCAACACCACTCTGCGCCAGAATTTCGTGCAACATTAACGGGTCAGGCTTGCTGGCCGTTTCATCGGCGCAGCGGCTGTAATCGAAGTAATCAAGCCAACCACGATCCGCTAAAACCCGCTGCAAACCATGCCGGCCTTTGCCCGTAGCCACCGCCAGACGATAACCTTGCGCACGAAACGACGCCAAGCCTTCTGCCACACCCCGAAACAAGGCAGAAGGCTCAGCCTCCAGCATCAGATAGTTGTCGCTGTAACTTTGACGCAGACGCTTGGCAAGATCGACATCATCTAAATGCGGGTACAAACTGCGAATGGCCTCAGGCAACCCCAGGCCAATAATGCCGCGCACTTGCTCGTCCGTGCAGCGAGGCAATTCGCACGCATCCGCAGCAAGATGCATGGCCATGACAATCCGACCAATAGAATCAACCAGCGTGCCGTCCCAATCAAAGATCAGCAGTTGGTAGCCAAGCTCCGGACAGTCACGCACCAAGACGCTCCATAGTCCGCGCCCACACCTCATCGACCGGAGCCTCAAGCTTGAGCTGCCCACCCTCGGGCAGCGGCACGACTAACTCATAAGCATGAAGAAACAGACGCTTGCCGCCTAAATCGCGAATTTCCTTGGTGAAATCGTCATCGCCGTACTTACTGTCACCGGCAATGCAGTGACCGGCATGCTGCGCATGCACACGAATCTGATGGGTACGACCGGTCACCGGCTTGGCCTCGACCAAGGTTGCGAACTCACCGAAGCGACGCAGCACACGGAAGATGGTCAGCGCCTCCTTACCTTCAGGATTGACCTCAACCATGCGCTCACCCGAACGCAGATTACTCTTCAGTAGCGGCGCATTAACTTGCTTCTTGGCAGTCGCCCAATGCCCGCGAACCAGCGCCATATAGCGCTTATCTACACCATCACCACGCAAGGCTTCATGTAGGTGACGCAACATGCTGCGCTTCTTGGCAATCATCAACAGACCGGAAGTATCACGATCCAGGCGATGCACCAGCTCCAGGTCTTTTGCATCTGGACGCAACTGACGGAAGGCTTCAATCACCCCGTAATTCAGACCGCTACCACCATGCACGGCAATACCCGCAGGCTTGTTGAGCACGATCAGCGCCTTGTCTTCGTAGACGATTGCAGCCTCGAGACGCTGCAGAAGACCCTGCGCCAGTGGCTCAGGCTCATCGCGCTCAGCCAAACGCAGTGGTGGCACACGAATAATGTCGCCAGCCTGCAATTTATACTCGGGCTTGATCCGACCTTTGTTTACGCGCACTTCGCCTTTACGCAAAATCCGGTAAATCAGAGTCTTGGGCACACCTTTGAGCTGGGTGCGCAGAAAGTTATCAATGCGTTGGCCGGCAAGTTCCGGCGCAACCTCGAGCAGCTGAACGCCGGAGGTTGGAGGGGAAGGATTAGTCATCGCGCAATCATAACAATTTTTTATGGAATTGAAGCACTTAATCATTGCTGCTATAGTCGCAAAGCCGCCAAAAGCGGCCTGGTTAGCGGATGATCGCCAAAACTGCCATCCCCAACCAACGCAATCCATTCGGGACGTGAGGCCGTCCGACGGGTTATTCAACGAATGAAAGCCTGCAAGGCTGAGAATAACTCGGAAATAAAGCCTTTAAGCCATGATGCGCAACCTGCCCCTCTGGACAGTTGCGTTAATAGTTAACCCGCTGCGGATTTTCGCGAGCGGCACCCGAGTTTCAGCGATACGTGTAGGGTGGAGATGTACAACTGTTGGTCCGCGTAGCAGCTCGCTTTACCAAGACGCTTTATCTCGTCCGCTACCGACAGCTGATTCCTCCTCCTGACTTAGTGCTTTCTGTTATCACAGCGAGCAGGAGACGTCCGTCGCGGTCCAGCACAATTGGCTGATCGCCGCTAGACACTGGAACGCTTTACGACCGTTCCTGACGCACCTGACACCGACCCTGAAGTCGTGTGTGCCGAACGCCGCTTCCGCCAGCACCGGAAACCGACGGTACTACATGAAAAGAATGCTGATTAACGCAACTCAACCCGAAGAGTTGCGTGTTGCCCTAGTAGATGGGCAGAAACTCTACGACCTGGACATCGAGTCCGGCGCCCGTGAGCAGAAAAAATCCAACATCTATAAAGGGAAAATCACCCGCGTAGAACCAAGCCTCGAAGCCGCTTTCGTTGACTTCGGCTCAGAGCGCCATGGTTTTCTCCCGCTCAAAGAAATCTCCCGCGAATACTTCAGCAAGGCTCCAGAAGGCCGCGTCAATATCAAAGACGTGCTCAAGGAAGGCCAGGAAGTCATCGTTCAGGTCGAGAAAGAAGAGCGCGGCAACAAAGGCGCAGCCCTCACCACCTTTATCAGCCTCGCCGGTCGTTATTTGGTGCTGATGCCAAATAACCCGCGCGCCGGTGGCATCTCACGCCGTATCGAAGGCGAAGAGCGTAATGAACTGCGTGAAGCGCTGAATGGCCTGGTTGCGCCAAGCGACATGGGCTTGATCGTGCGCACCGCCGGCCTAGGCCGCTCCAGCGAAGAAATGCAGTGGGACTTGGATTACCTGCTGCAACTCTGGACCGCGATCAAAGAAGCTTCACTGGACCGCGCCGCACCCTTCCTGATTTATCAGGAAAGCAACGTCATCATCCGCGCCATCCGTGACTACCTGCGCCAGGACATCGGCGAAGTGCTGGTCGACAGCATCGAAGCGCAGCAGGAAGCCCTGAGTTTCATCAACCAGGTGATGCCGCAGTACGCCAGCAAGATCAAGCTGTATGAAGACAGCGTGCCGTTGTTCAACCGTTTCCAGATCGAAAGCCAGATCGAAACTGCCTTCCAGCGCGAAGTGAAACTGCCGTCCGGTGGCTCCATCGTCATCGACCCGACCGAAGCCCTGGTGTCCATCGACATCAACTCGGCGCGTGCGACCAAAGGCAGCGACATCGAAGAAACCGCCCTGCAGACCAACTTGGAAGCGGCTGAAGAAATCGCCCGCCAGTTGCGTCTGCGTGATATCGGCGGCCTGATCGTGATCGATTTCATCGACATGACGCCAGCGAAGAACCAACGCGCTGTTGAAGAAAAAGTCCGCGAAAGCCTGGAAGCAGACCGTGCACGCGTGCAAGTCGGGCGCATCTCGCGCTTTGGCCTGCTGGAAATGTCGCGTCAGCGCCTGCGTCCATCCCTGGGCGAAAGCAGCGGTATCGTCTGCCCACGTTGCAACGGCCAGGGCATCATTCGTGATGTCGAGTCGTTGTCGCTGGCGATCCTGCGCCTGATTGAAGAAGAAGCCCTGAAAGACCGCACCGCCGAAGTACGCGCGCAAGTGCCAATTCCAGTTGCCGCCTTCCTGCTCAACGAAAAACGCAACTCGATCACCAAAACCGAGCTGCGTACTCGTGCACGCATCGTGATCATTCCGAATGACCATCTGGAAACACCGCACTTCGAAGTAACGCGCATCCGTGACGACAGCCCGGAAGCCCAATCCATTCAATCCAGCTATGAAATGGCGACCATTGAAGTGGAAGAAGAAAAACAGGCCGCCGCCACGCGCACCCTGGTTCGCCAGGAAGCCGCGATCAAGACCGCGCCACAGCGCACCGCGCCAACACCGGTTGAAAGCGTTGCTGCGCAGCCAGTAGCTGCTGCCGAACCCAGCCTGTTCAAAGGCCTGGTGAAATCACTGGTCAGCCTGTTCGCCAGCAAGGAAGAAGAAAAGCCTGCCGTTGTCGAGCAGAAAACCAGCGAGCGCCCGCAGCGCAGCGATGACCGCCGCAACGGTCGTCAGCAAAATCGCAACCGTGGTGGTCGCAGTGAAGAGCGCAAACCGCGCGAAGACCGCGCACCTCGTGAGGAGCGTGGCCCACGTGAAGAACGTGCACCGCGTGAAGAACGCCAGCCACGCGTGGCCCGCGAAGAGCGTGCACCACGTGAGGAGCGCGCACCGCGCGAGGAACGTGCGCCACGTGAAGAACGCAGCCCGCGTGACGTCGTAGAAGTTCGCGAGCCGCAGGAAGTGCGCCAATCGCGTCCACCGCGTGAAGAGCGCCAGCCACGTGACCGTAAGCCACGCGAAGAGCGCCAGCCACGCGAACTGCGTGAGCCGCTGGATGCCGCGCCAGGTGATAGCGCAACCGTTAGCGAAGAAGCACGCGCTGAGCGCCCGCAACGCGAACCGCGTCAGCCGCGCGCACCGCGTGAAGAGCGCCAACCACGTGCCGAACAGGCCGCTGTGGCCGGCGATGAAGAGGCGCTGAACACTGAAGAAGCCCTGCAGGACGATGAACAGGAAGGCAGCGAAGGTGGTGACCGTCCACGTCGCCGCTCGCGTGGCCAGCGTCGCCGCAGCAATCGCCGTGAGCGTCAGAGCGATGCCAACGGTAATCCGATTGAAGGCAGCGAAGAAACCGCAGAAGCCCCAGTCGATGCCAATAACGCAGTCGTTGCAGCAGCAGTCACTGCCGCCGTTATCACTGGCGCAGAAGAAGCCGTGCAAACGGCCGCTGAAGTAGCACCGGCAGTTGCCGAGCAAGAGCAACCACGTGAAGTCGCTGCCACTGAAGCGCCATCAGCAGTTGTTGAAACCGCCGCTGAAGCTGTTGCTGTAGAAGCGGTAAGCAGCCCGGTTGTCGAAGCCAGTGAAGCGCCTGTATTTGCCGCCGAAGCTGCACCAGCACCTGCTGCAGTAGAGGCGCCAGCCTCTGTCGCAGAGTTTGTTGAAGAAGCCGCAGTGGTCGCTGCTGCCGAGCCGGTTGCCGAAGCCGTAGTGGCTGAAGTTGCAGCTGCCGACGCTGCACCAGCAGTCGCCGTTAGCAGCAACGGTCGCGCGCCGAACGATCCGCGCGAAGTGCGTCGTCGTCAGCGTGAAGCCGAACGCCTGGCCCGTGAAGCTGCTGAAGCACCCGCCGCTGCCGCACCCGTTGAGGCTGCTGAACCGGTGATTGCAGAGCCTGTAGCCGAAGCTGTGGCTGAAACTGCAGCCCAGGAACCTGCCGAGACTGACGCAGCCGAAGCGAAAGCTGATGCCGCGCCAGCAGAAGCCGAAGTAAGCCCTGAGCCGCAAAGCTCACTGTTTACTGAAACTGAAACTGAAACTGAAGCACCGCAGCACGAAGCAGAAGCAGTCAAGCCACAAGCCTGATTCGCCTCGCCATAAAAAAGGGGATGCTTCGGCATCCCCTTTTGCGTTTATGGTCGTTTAAAAACGCGGTCAATCCGCTGTTTATTACTAGCGGCAGCGTGTTTAAAGCAGGTTTGGCTCGATCTCTAAATCAACCGCAAAACGCTGCTTGATATCTGCTTGAATACGTTGCGCCAGCGCCAATAACTGGCTCCCCGTAGCAGAGCCGTAATTAACCAGCACCAGCGCCTGCAAACGATGCACACCCGCATCGCCTTCACGAAAACCCTTCCAGCCAGCCCGCTCAATCAGCCAACCAGCCGCCAGCTTGACCTCACCATTGGCCTGCGGATAAGCCACCAAGTCAGCATGTTCAATGCGCAAGCGTTGCGCCTGCTCAGCCGACACCAACGGATTTTTGAAGAAACTCCCCGCATTCCCCAACACAGCAGGATCGGGCAGCTTTTCGCTACGAATGGCGCAGATGGCCTGACTGACGTTCAGCGCCGTGGGAGCCGCAATGCCTTGCTCCGTCAGCCATTGGCGCACCGGGCCGTAATCCAGGTGCAACGTGGCCTTGCGGCTAAGCGCAAAGCGCACCCGCAAAATCAGCCAATGGCCATTTTCACGCTTGAACAGACTATCGCGGTAAGCGAAGTCGCAATCGTGCAGCGTGAGTTCGTGCAGCTCTCCAGTCCGGCGGTCCAAAGCGGTCAGGCCAACAAACACATCCTTAAGCTCAACACCGTAGGCACCGATGTTCTGCACCGGTGCAGCGCCCACAGTGCCAGGGATCAGACTAAGATTTTCCAGACCGGCAAGCCCTTGCGCCAGCGTCCACAGCACGAAGGGATGCCAGGGCTCGCCCGCTTCCGCCTCGATCACCACATGCTCGCCGTCATCGCTGAGCAGGCGGATACCGCGACTGCCCATACGCAATACCAACGCCTGCACATCGGCCGTGAGCAGCAGATTGCTGCCGCCGCCCAGCACCAGCACAGGCAGTTGTTGCGCCTGAGCATAGGCCAGCGCTTCACGCACCTGCTGGTCGTTTTGCGCCTCGGCAAAATGACTGGCCTGCGCCTCAACGGCAAAACTGTTGTACGGCTTTAGCGATACCTGAGTACGCACCTGCAGGCTCATAGCTGCCCCTTGATTTCACGTAGCAAGCCTTCGCAAGCCTGCTCGATCAGGTCTAGCACCTGCTCAAAACCGTCTGCGCCGCCGTAATAAGGGTCAGGCACCTCATCGAGTTGCAGCTGATAACGCCGCAAAAACAGATCCAACTCAGCCGTGGCATTGCCCGGGCGCAGTTGCTGCAAATCACGCAGGTTACTGTTGTCCATGGCCAGAATCAGGTCAAAGGCATTGAAATCTGCCGCCTGAACCTGCCGACCGCGCAATGCCGAGAGGTCATAACCACGCTGCTGCGCGGCTTGACGCGTGCGCAGATCCGCAGCCTTGCCCACATGCCAGTCGCCAGTGCCAGCCGAGTCGACCTCGACGCGCGCTTGCAGTCCGGCTTCACGCAGCTTGTGGCGTAAAACACCCTCAGCTGTTGGCGAACGGCAGATGTTGCCCAGGCAGACAAACAAAACGCGCATCAGGCCCCCAGCAGGCGACGAACCCGCGCCAGGTCTTCCGGTGTATCAACGCCAGCAGGCGGTGCCTCCAATGCATCGGCAACATGGATACGCACGCCGTGCCAGAGCGCGCGCAGCTGCTCCAGGCATTCGGTGTCTTCCAGCCAGCAAGGGCCCCAGCTAACGAAGTCATGCAGAAACTGCGCACGGTAGGCGTAGATGCCGATGTGCCGACGATACGGCACGCCAGCTGGCAACTCGTCACGACTGCTGGCGAAGGCATCCCGCGCCCAGGCCAGCGGCGCACGGCTGAAAGTCAGGGCCAGGCCGGTTTTGTCACTGACCACCTTGACCACATTAGGGTTGAACAGCGCCTGCACATCCTCAATCGGCTCAGCCAGGGTGGCGATGGCGGCTTGTGGGTTAGCGGCCAGGTTGGCGGCGACCTGATCAATGATCGCGGGCGGAATCAGCGGCTCGTCACCCTGCACATTGACCACAATGGCATCTGCTGCCAAACCCAGCGCCGTGGCCACTTCAGCCAAACGATCAGTGCCGGAGTTATGGTCGACGCGGGTCAGCAGCACCTGCGCGCCAAAGCCCTGACAAGCCTCTACGATGCGCGCATCGTCGGTCGCCACCACAACCTGTTGAGCGCTGCTTTTGCATGCTTGCTCCCAGACATGCTGGATCATCGGTTTGCCCGCAATGTCTTGCAGCGGCTTACCCGGCAGGCGGCTGGAGGCGAAACGCGCTGGAATGACAACGGTAAAAGCAGTGCTCATTTACTTGTCCAGGCGTTCGTCGACGTTGAGGGTGCGTGCTTCGCTCTCCAGCATTACCGGGATGCCATCGCGCACCGGAAAAGCCAACGCATCGGCTTTGCAGATCAGCTCGCTTTTGTCGGCACTGAGCTTGAGCGGCCCCTTACACAGTGGGCAGGCGAGAATATCGAGTAGTTTCGGGTCCATGGGAGGTCCTTGGTAGAAAGCAACTGCAATGGCGAGCGGGGCTGGCCGAGTGATCAGAACAATCAGGTGCGCGGCACAAGACGCTGCAATTGCTGATCAAACCAGGCGACAAACGCAGCCGAAGGCGCAGCGTTTACCGCTAGGTACCACCAATCGTCAGCCGCAAAGGCTCGGCACTTGACCGCATCCTTTTCGGTCATCAGCACCGGCAGTGCCGGGCTGAAATTAAGCAACTCGGCGCTGTACGGCGCGTGATCAGCAAAGGCATGCGCAACAGGCCGCCAGTGTAGCCCTTCGAGGGTATTGAAGAAACGCTGTGGGTTGCCAATACCTGCCACGGCGTGCAGCGCCTGACCAGGCGGGAAGTGCGTCAGCGCGTGCGCCTCGCCACTGCGCAAATTGACCAAGTTCTGCGGCTGCAGGGTAAAGCCGTAGCCACCCTGCGGATCAGCGGCGGCGCCGTTGTAAAGCAGCGCATCGACACTTTGCAAACGCTCGATTGGCTCACGCAGCGGGCCAGCTGGCAGGCAATGGCGATTACCCAAACCACGCGCGGCGTCAATCAGCACCAGTTCAAGGTCACGGGCCAAGCGGTAGTGCTGCAGGCCGTCGTCACTGAGGATCAGGTCCAGCGGTTGCTCTGCCAGCAACGCGGCCACGGCGCGACTGCGATCAGGGTCAATCATAAGCGGCACACCGCTGCGCTGCACGATCAGTAAGGGCTCGTCGCCAGCCACGTCGGCGCGCTGATCCGCCTGTACACGCCAAGGCAGGTGCGGAGGCTGCGCGCCATAACCACGGCTAACCACGCCAACGCGCAGGCCTTGACGGCGACAATGCTCGATCATCCAGAGAATCATGGGGGTCTTGCCGGTGCCGCCGACGGTGATATTACCGACCACCACCACCGGCACAGGGGCACGGTAGATACGACCATCACCCGCCAGAAAGCGCGCGCGCTTGCGCTGTACCACCGCGCGGTACAGCCACTCAAGTGGCCGCAGCAAACCGAGCGCTGGGTGATCGGCGTACCAGGCTGCCGTGATGCGTTCGGCCAGGCTCATCGGCAAACACACCTCAAGGCGCGGCCTGCGCCTCGACGGTGGTCATACGCAAGTGCGCAAAACCTAACTTGCCGGCCGCATCCATGGCAGTAATCACCGCTTGGTGTTGCGCCTTGGCGTCGGCACTGATGATCAGCGGCAGGCTGCTATCGCCATCCGACTCTTTCTGCAATGCAGCCATCAAACCGTCCAGATCACTTTTCAGCAACTGTTTGGCGTTCAGCGAGTAGGTGCCATCAGCCGCAATGAGGATCTCCAACTGCTTCAGTTCGGTCTGCTCGGGCGGCGTGCCAGTGGCAGCCTCCGGCAGATCAACCTTGAGCTGGGTCTCACGGGTAAAGGTGGTGGTGACCACAAAAAACAGCAGCAGGATAAACACCACGTCGATCAACGAGGCCAGGTTGATCTCGACGTTTTCCCGCGGTTTACGCCGGAATTTCACGCCTTGTCCTCGCCCATGTCGACGTCACGATCACCCTGCACCACTTCCACCAGGCGAATCGCTTCCTGCTCCATGCCGATCACCAACTCATCAACACGGCGCTGCAAGTAACGGTGGAAGAACAACGCAGGGATGGCCACCATCAGACCTGCGGCCGTGGTGATCAGTGCCTTGGAAATACCACTGGCGAGCAAGCCCGCATTGGCCATGCCTGAGCCCATAAACGAACTGAAAATCTCGATCATGCCCAGTACGGTGCCGAGCAGACCAAGCAGCGGCGCGATACCGGCAATAGTGCCCAGAGCATTGAGGTAGCGTTCCAGATCATGAATAACGCGTCCGGCCGCCTCTTGAATGCACTCCTTCATAATCTCGCGACCATGCTTGGAGTTGGCCAAGCCGGCAGCGAGAATCTCCCCCAGCGGCGAGCTGGCACGGAGTTCCTTGAGCTTCTGGTTATTGAGCTTTTTGTCTTTGATCCACTTCCACACCTGCCCGAGCAGATTCGGCGGTGTTACGCGGCTTGGCCGCAGGGTCCACAAACGCTCGGCGATGATGCCGGCAGCAGCGATAGAACACAGAATGATCGGCAGCATAATCCAGCCGCCAGCTTTGACCAGTTCCCACACGGTGGCAGATCCCCCTCACAAAAGTGGCGTCACTCTAGCATAGGGTGACGGTGCCGCCGACCGCTGCCGTTCTCATTTTTCCCGCCAAAAGCGCGCTTGATCACGCAAACTCTGTGCAGGCTCAAATGCGCCCAGATGGATACGCACCGCACCATGCTGGGCGGTATCCAGCACCTGAGCATCAAGCGCCCTATAACGGGCAAGCACCTCAGGATGCGGGTGGCCAAAGGCGTTGTGCGCACCACGGGAGACCAGCACCGCACGTGGCCTGACCCGCGCCAACAGGTCAGCCGAGGATGAACTGCGGCTGCCATGATGAGGCGCAAACAACCACTGCGCTGACATGGGCAAACCGCTGCCTAACAACGCGCGCTCGGCATGGTTGTCGATGTCACCGGTCAACCACAAACGCTCACCGTTAGCTTCGATCAACAGCACGCAGGACGCCTGATTACCATCGCGGGCCTGCGCCCAATGCCAGGTCTGAAAGCTAACGCCATCCCACTGCCAATGCTGACCACTGACGCACGCCTCGGCCCGCAGATTGGCTGCTAACTGGCCAGGCTCACCACTGCGCACATGACTGACCGGCAACCCGCGCACAATTGCCTCAGCCCCTCCGGCGTGATCGTTGTCCGCATGGCTGAGCAACAACAGATCCAGCCCTCGCGCATCCAGCGCCCGCAGTGAAGGCAGCACCACCCGCTCCCCGGTATCGAACTCGCCAAACCGTGGGCCGGCGTCATACAAGAGGTTATGTTTATGGGTGCGCACCAGCACCGACAGCCCCTGCCCCACATCAAGCATCCAAACCTCAGCCTGGCCCGGTGCTGGACGCTGCTGTGGGCTGAACACTAAGGGCAACAGCATCAGAACACCCAGACTGCGCATTGGCAGCGCCGCAGGCAGCAATAGGAGCAACGCCCCCAGCGCGATCAACAACCAAACCCCAACGGACAGATCGCTGGGCAACCAGGCAGGCAGCCACTGCGCAACACGTACGAGCAGTAAAAACAGCAGATCAAGCACCCAGCCGGCGATGCCCCATAGAAACGCCCCGAGCCAGGGTACAGGCAACAGCAACGTGCCCAGCAGCGCCAGCGGCACCACCACTAAACCCACAACGGGCACTGCCACAAGATTGGCCAACGGCCCGCTGCTGCTTACCGGTAAGCCAAGCGCCAAAAGCAAGGGCAGCAAACCAACCGCCATCGCCCATTGTGCGCGCAGCAATGAACGCCACCAGGACCAGGCACCCAGACGGCCGCTGAAAATCAGGATCAGCAACATCACCGCAGCAAACGACAGCCAAAACCCAGGCTGCAAACTGGCCAGTGGCTCTGCCAACAGCACAACCACAAGAGCGACGAGCACAGGCAACCACAGACCAAGCTGACGAAAGCGCCAGCGCCATAACAGCACCAGACCGACCATCACACAGGCGCGTTGCACCGGCACATCCATACCGGCTAACCCGCCGTAGGCAAGCGCCCCACTGAATGCCAACAAACAGGCGCAAGGCAGCCACGGAAATGCGCGAGGCCACCAGCCCAAGCGCGCCAGCCCTGCAATCAAACCATACAAGAGCGTCGCCAATAGCCCGATATGCTGACCCGAAATCACCATCAGGTGCACCGTGCCGGTATTTTGCAGTACCTGCCAATCGGCGCTCGACAACCCCGACTCATCGCCCAACACCAAAGCCGTCAAACCACCTTCGCGACCATGCGCAGGTGTGACCAGCAACTGCTGCCTTAAACGATCACGCCAAGCCCCTACACCACTGGCAGGCGACAGCAACTGCCCACTTTTCACCGAACCAGTGGCACCGATGCGCTGCGCCAGCAGCCAAGCCTCGTAATCAAATGCCTGCGGGTTGACCAAGCCATGCGCTCGCTTAAGCTTGACCGCCAAACGCCAGTGTTCTCCGGCGTGAATGGCGGGGCCGCCGTACCAAGCCAGACGTAGTCGCTGTGGCAACTCGGCACGGCGTGAAATCGCCTGTTCAAGCTCAAAACGCACCACGCCTTGGCTGACTTGCGGCAACCCCACCACTCGCCCCTGCAACCAGAGCGTGCGACCGTTCAGCTCAGGGGCCAGTCGATCGTCCAGCGCTGTTTGAGCGGAAAAACAGGCCCAGGTGAAACCAAACAGAAACAAGGCAATGGGATAACTGCGCCAGGGCAACAAGAGAATGCCGCCGACTAGCATAAGCAACAAAGCCCAAGGCGGGGGCAAGCTCGGGAGGAAACGTAGCAGCAACATCCCGGCCACCAACGCCAACAGTGCAGTTCGCATGGACTCGCTCCTTGAGTCAGATAGCCTTTTGCTAAAGCCTTACGCTGTACTTATCTGCTGTCACAAAGTGTGAAAGCAGCTGGTCAGCGATGGGTGCATAATGTCGGCGCTTTTACCTGCCAGAGAGTCTTCATGCCGCGTCGTTTATTCAAGCGCTACATGCCTCACCCAGACCGTATCAAGGACAACAAGTCCCTGCGTTTTCTGGGCAGCCTCATTCATGACCCCAACCTCTGGCATCTGAACCGACACTCGGTATCGCGCGCCATGGCCATCGGCCTGTTTTGGGCAATGATTCCAATGCCCATGCAAATGTTAGCCGCTGCCGCTATTGCCGTCCCGGCACGTGCCAATCTGCCGATTTCTATAGGTCTGGTTTGGCTTACAAACCCGATCACCATGCCTCCGGTTTTTTACTGCAGTTACACGTTCGGCGCCTGGTTAATGAATACACCAAGCCTGCAAATGCCCGATCACATAACCTTAGGCTGGGTGGGGCATGTATTACAGACTCACTGGCAACCGCTCTACCTTGGGTCGCTGGTGCTCGGCCTCTTGCTGGCCGCGATTGGCTACTTCGGCGTGAATGCTTATTGGCGCTGGTGGGTGGGTCACAATTGGCGCAAGCGCCAGGAGAAACGCCGTCTCCAGCCGTAATAAAAAAGCCGTCAAATAATGACGGCTTTTTTATGTTCGACAGGTTAGTACTGCCTTTAGCCCACCTCGAATGCGGCCTACTACTCGTAGCGCAGGGCATCCGCTGGCTGAATGCGAGCCGCGCGCCAGGACGGATAAACCGTCGCAAGAAAGCTCAGGGTAAAAGCCGCACCGCAGATCAGCACAACATCAGAGAGCAACAGCTCTGAAGGTAGATTGCTGATGAAATACACATCAGAGCTCATCACTTGCTGACCGCTCAAGCGCTCGATCCAGCCCACCAACTGACTGACATTCAGTGCTGCAAAAATGCCAAGCACCGCACCAACCAGCGTACCGATCACACCGATCACAGTACCTTGCACCATGAAGATGCCCATGATTTGGCCCGGCGTTGCGCCTAGGGTGCGTAGAATCGCAATGTCCGCCCCCTTGTCTGCCACCACCATAATCAGTGTGGCGATGATGTTAAACGCGGCGACCGCAACGATCAGCAGCAGCAGCAGACCGATCATGGTTTTTTCCATTTTCATCGCGCTAAACAGGCTGCCCTGGGTCAATGTCCAGTCACTGCTGACATAGCCCTGCCCCAGCTCGCGGACCACCTGTGCCGCCACCTGCGGTGCTTGATACAAATCCTTTAGCTTTAACCGCACGCTTTGCACCTGGCCGGGTTGCATGCGTTGGATATATGCGGCATCAGCCACGTGAATCAAGGCTAGCGAACTGTCCAGTTCTGCACCGACCTTGAAGATGCCGACCACATTGAGCCGCTGCATACGCGGGCTAATGCCACCCGGCACACTGCTCAACTCAGGCACGATTAGCGCCAATTTGTCGCCTACGCCCAGCTGAAAACGGCGCGCGGTGATTTCACCAATCACCACACCAAAGTCACCTTCACGCAGGTCACTCAAACGGCCTTTCTGCATGTGCTGATCGATGATTGAGACCTGCGGTTCGAGCGCAGGATCCACACCGTGCAATTGCACAGGCTGCATCGCCCCGCGCACAGACAACATGCCTTCTAGTTCGGCAAACGGCACTGCAGCAACCACTTCAGGATGCTGCCGCGCGGCATCGGCCACCACCTGCCAATCATTCAGCGGCTGAGCGCCGGCGATGCTCGCGTGCGGCACCATGCCGAGGATGCGGGTGCTCATTTCCTTCTGGAAACCATTCATCACCGACAGCACCACAATCATCGCCAGCACACCGAGGGCCAGGCCGATCATCGAAGTCATCGAGATAAAGGAAATAAAGTGGTTGCGCCGTTTGGCCCCGGTATAGCGAATACCGATAAAGATACTCAACGGACGAAACATCAGGCTGCCACCAACTTACCGCCTTCCAGGCGCAGAATGCGATCCATTTGCTGCGCCAGATCCATGTCGTGGGTCACCACCAGAAAGGCGGTCTGCGAGGAACGGCTGAGTTCCTTCATCAGATCTTGAATACCTTGTGCCGTGTGCTGATCAAGGTTACCCGTGGGCTCATCGAGCAGCACCAGGCCTGGCTGATTGACCAACGCCCGAGCAATCGCTACACGCTGGCGTTCCCCCCCGGACAGTTCCGCCGGTTTGTGCGCCAAACGATGCCCAAGCCCCACGCGCTCCAGCAGCGCCGTCGCGCGCTGACGTGCTTCTTTGATGGCCGTTCGACCAATCAACAAAGGCATACAGACGTTTTCCAGCGCGGTGAATTCCGGCAGCAAGTGGTGGAACTGATAAACGAACCCCAGTGCGCGATTACGCAGTAGGCCACGCTGTTTTTCATTCAGCGCCGACAACTCCTCGCCAGCCAGCCAGACGCTGCCAGTGCTTGGTGTATCCAAACCACCGAGCATATTGAGCAAGGTGCTCTTGCCCGATCCGGAACTGCCAACAATGGCCACGCGCTCGCCGGGATGCAACTCAAGCTGCAAATCCTGCAAAACGACCACTGATTGCGGGCCCTCGTCGTAACTTTTACCCAGGTTGCGGCAACTCAACACGGCACGATCTTGCATAGCCTGATTACTCAACTTACTCATAACGAAGCGCCTCAGCAGGCTGGGTTCGCGCAGCGCGCCAAGCGGGATAGAGGGTGGCAAAGAAACTTAGAATCAACGCCGCTGCGCATACCATGACCACATCAGCGAGCATGAGCTGCGACGGCAGATAATCAATGAAATACACATCAGCGTTAAGAAACTGAATACCCAGTAAACGCTCAAGGCCAGCAATGGCGCGGCTGATGTTCAGGGCCGCAAGGCAACCTAATACCGCACCAATGGCGGTGCCCAGCACCCCGATCACCGTACCCTGCACCATGAAAATCGCCATGATTTGGCCCGGTGTTGCACCCAACGTACGCAGAATGGCGATATCACCTTTCTTGTCAGTCACCACCATCACCAGGGTGGAGATGATGTTGAAAGCAGCGACGGCGACGATCAGCAGCAGCAAAAGACCAATCATGGCTTTTTCCATGCGGATGGCCTGGTACAGGTTGCCGTGGGTACGGGTCCAGTCGCGGGCATAGTAATCGCCCTCACCCAATGTTTGCGCCAGCGCCCAAGCGGTGCGCGGGGCTTCGAACAGATCAGCGAATTTCAGACGGATGCCCTGCACTTGATCCACGTTCCAACGTTGCAAGCGCGCCAGATCCTGCACATGGGTCATCACCAGATGCCCATCAATCTCACCCGCCCCAACATGGAAAATACCCACCACAGTGAATCGCTTAATACGCGGAAACATACCCGCTGGCGTCACGGTGACTTCCGGGGCAACAAAGGTCACTTTATCGCCCATGCCGACACCCAGCTTGGCGGCGGCCTTGTCGCCCAGCACCATGCCAAACTCGCCGGGCTGCAAGGCTTGGAGGCGGCCTTGCTGGAAGAAATTATCAATGATCGACACCTTGGCTTCTTCAAGCGGATCGACCGCATTGATCAGCACTTTTTGCACCTTGCCGTCATTGGTCAGCAAGCCTTGCATTTGACTGAACGGCGCCACCGCCAGCACCCGCGGATTGCTTTGCGCCTGATTTGCCAGGCTGCGCCAATCTTTAATCGGCGTGGCACTTTCAACCGTGGCGTGCGGCACCATACCCAGCACACGCGTGCGCATCTCATGGTCGAAACCATTCATCACCGACAACACCAGAATCATCACGAGCACGCCAAGTGCCAGCCCGATCATGGAGGTCAGGGATATAAAGGAAACGAAGTGGTTACGGCGTTTGGCCCGCGTGTAACGCGTGCCGATAAAAACGAACAGAGGTCTGAACATGTCGGGGGCTGATTCGAGGGAAAAGGAAACGTCCTTGTGGCGGGGCTTGGCCTGCAGCCTTACACTCTGACCACTACTGCTGCCATGGGTTCGCCATGCCGACTCAAGATGAAGATGATCGCCGCGAATACTATCGTATAGACGATACGATCGCACTGGAATTCACCCTGCTTTCGGGCGCTGAAGCCCTCGCCAGTGACGAGCTTCACGACGGCTCGCCGTTGTTCAATTTACTCAGCGACCTGCACCTGATGGACTTTGAGTCGCAGCATCTGCTGCGCCACATTAGCGAACGCGACCGCACTCTGGCCAATTACCTCAAGGTGATTAACAAGCGCATTGATTTGCTGGGACAGGCGGTTGCACAAAGCCTACTGCGTGACATCGGTGCACCACGTAAAGTCAGCTTGTCTGAAGGCGGCCTTAGCTTCAACAATGCCCAGCCGATTGCTGCGGGCGCTCACATTGCGCTTAAAATGGTGCTTATGCCGCAGGCGCTCGGCCTGCTGCTGCGTGCCAAAGTCGCACATTGCAGGCCCTTGCCATCCCAGCAGTTTGAGATCGGCGCCGAGTTTGAAACACTCACCGACACTCAACGCCAGCTTATCGCCCGGCACATCCTGCAGCGCCAGGCGCTAGAACGGCGCATAGCCCGCGAACAACCTTTACAACCCTGACCTCGAGCCTGCATGCCACGTCTGATCCTGCTTTTAGCCCTACTGCTACCGCCGGCTTGCTTTGCCGAAACCTTGCTCATTCCGATTGGTCAGCAAGGCGCAGGCAGTTTAAGCCTGCCGCAGTTCGGTGAATCACAACGATCTGTACTGGAGCGCTTTGGCCTGGCTGACGAAGAACACCCCAGCATCGGCAATCCGCCAATCACACGCTGGGACTACCGTGAGTTCACGGTCTATTTTGAACACAAACACGTGATCAACAGCGTGCGTCATCATCAGCCCGGCGCAGTCAAGATCGACAAGGAGTAACCGTGACAGTTATCTACGGACACCGTGGGGCCAAAGGCGAAGCACCTGAGAACACCTTGGCCAGCTTCCAACAATGCCTTGCACATGGCGTACGCCGCTGCGAGCTGGACTTACACCTGTCTCGCGACGGCGAACTGATGGTGATTCACGACCCAACCCTCAAGCGCACCACAGGACGTCGCGGAAAAGTCGTCGAGCACGACGCCGCTGAACTGGTGACCTACGACGCGCGTAAAGGCGGGCCTGGTGCCGTCTCACCCTGCACGATTCCGCGCTTGGAAGAGCTGTTTGCGCAATGCGATTTTGAGCACTGGCAGCTTGAAGTGAAAAGCGCCTCCAAGGTGCGCTCGGCGCGCATGGTCAAGGCCATAGCCGAATTGGCTGAGCGCTATAACCTGATAGATAAAGTCACCGTCACCTCCAGCTCTCGCGAAGTGCTCAGTGCCCTACAACAACACGCCCCGCACCTGCAACGCGGCCTAGTGGCTGAATACGCCTGGCTCGACCCACTGAAAGTGGCTCAGCATTACGGCTGCCATCTGCTGGCGTTGAACTGGACGCTTTGCACACCGGAGCGTTTACTCAAAGCACAGAAAGCCGGCTTGCATGTCTCTGTCTGGACAGTCAACGAGCCGGCACTGATGCGCCGCCTGGCTGATTTTGGCGTAGACAGCATCATCACCGACTTCCCTGGCCTTGCGGTCAACACGCTACTGAAAACTGCCTGAAGCAAATCGAAGACGAAAAAAACCGGCCACTCGTGCCGGTTTTTCTTTAAGCCTGGTCAGAAACTTTCGCGATTAGGCCAGCGCCAGTCGCAGGAGTCGCTGAGCGGGTTCTCCCCGGCCGGCTCAGGCCACCGGCCGGAGCCCCTCAAAAAAGCCGGTTTAAGCCATCGAACGCGGCAACGCGATAGGCTTCCGCCATGGTCGGATAGTTAAAGGTAGTGTTCACGAAGTACTTAATGCTGTTGGCTTCGCCCTTCTGACTCATGATCGCCTGCCCGATGTGCACAATCTCTGACGCCTGATAACCAAAGCAGTGAACGCCCAACACTTCCAACGTCTCGCGGTGAAACAACAACTTCAGCATACCCACCGGCTCATGGGAAATCTGTGCGCGCGCCATGCCCTTGAAGAACGCCTTACCTACTTCGTAGGGGATCTTAGCCTGGGTCAGTTCGCGCTCAGTTTTACCAATCGAGCTGATCTCGGGAATGGTGTAAATACCGGTAGGCACGTCATCAACAAAACGCCAGCTTCCATTATCGACAATGCTTCCGGCTGCTGAGCGACCCTGGTCAGACGCAGCACTGGCAAGGCTCGGCCAGCCAATTACATCGCCTGCCGCATAGACGTTCGCCACCGGTGTGCGGTAATTCTGGTCAACGTCAATTTGACCGCGAGAATTGACCTTGATGCCAATATTCTCAAGCCCAAGCTGATCGGTATTACCCGTCCGGCCGTTACACCACAAAAACGCATCCGCTTTAATCTTCTTGCCAGACTTCAGGTGCAGGACAACGCCGTTTTCCACCCCTTCAACACGCTCATACTCTTCGTTGTGACGAATCAGTACGTTGTTGTTACGCAAGTGGTAGCTCAGCGCATCGGAAATCTCAGCATCGAGAAAGCTGAGTAACTGGTCACGGTTATCGATCAAATCGACCAGAACACCCAAACCGCTGAAGATCGAGGCATATTCCGAACCGATCACGCCAGCGCCATAAATGATGATCCGGCGCGGTGTGTGTGTGAGGCTCAGGATAGTGTCGCTGTCGTATACACGCGGGTGATGAAAGTCCACATCGACCGGGCGGTAAGGACGCGAACCCGTGGCAATAACGATTTGCTTAGCCACCAGTTTTTCGACCACGCCATTGGCGCAGACCACTTCAATGGTGTGCTCATCGGCAAAACTGCCGGTGCCAAAAAATACATCAATGCGGTTGCGTGCGTAGTAACCGGTGCGTGACGAAACCTGCTTGGCGATTACCCGCTCAGCGCTTTTAAGCACATCGGGGAAGGAGAACCAGCGCGGCTCACCGATCTGGCGAAACATCGGATTGGTGTTGAACTGCATGATCTGCCGCACTGAATGACGCAGTGCCTTAGAGGGGATAGTCCCCAAGTGCGTACAGTTGCCACCCACTTCTCGGCGACTGTCCACCACGGCCACCTTACGTCCGGCCTTGGCCGCGTTCATTGCCGCGCCTTCACCCGCAGGGCCCGAACCCAGCACCACTACGTCGTAATTGTAGACCGCCATGTTTACTCCTTCAGAACAGGCCGAAGTGCTTATGCTGCACTTGCGGCTGAAACAGGCGCACACGCCTGGCAAGCAAAATTTAATTAATGGCAGCCTACCTGAATTCATAGAATAAGTGCAACGCTTGAAACGATAGGCAGAGGGCCAGCCACCGGTAGAATCCAGGCTCTCACACCAAAGGATTCAAG
>LNFM01004607.1_pt1 | contig 37692 bp, 44 predicted proteins | sample 596031 | NCBI WGS metagenome assembly LNFM01 (sample SAMN04254537, study PRJNA301005) | activated carbon metagenome | isolation source: dual media filters at the Ann Arbor, Michigan drinking water treatment plant | place: USA: Ann Arbor | reverse complement strand
ACAAAAATTTCCTCGAGCGAACTCTCGCGCGTCCTGAGGTCGCGGAAGCGGATGTCGGCATCCCGCAGCGCGGCGATCAGCCTGGTGATGCCGGTGCGCTCGCTGGTCTTGTCGTAGGTGTAGACGAGTTCGAGCCCATCGCCCGCGAGCTCCAGCGAGAATTCGGAAAGGCCGGGCGGGATCGCGGCGAGTGGCTCGGCCAGTTCCAGCGCGAGTTCCTTCTTGCCGAGGTTGCGCATCAGCGTGGCCTTGTCCTCGACCAGGATCAGCTCGCCATTGTTGATCACCCCGATCCGGTCGGCCATGTCCTCGGCCTCCTCGATGTAGTGGGTGGTCAGGATGATGGTGACGCCATTGTCGCGCATGGTGCGCACCAGCGCCCACATGTCGCGCCGCAGCGATACGTCGACGCCGGCCGTCGGCTCGTCGAGGAAGAGGATTTCCGGCTCGTGGGAGAGCGCCTTGGCGATCATGTGCCGGCGCTTCATGCCGCCCGACAGGGTGATGATCTTGGCATCCTTCTTGTCCCACAGCGAGAGATCGCGCAAAATCTTCTCGATCAGCGCCGGGTTCGGCTTCTTGCCGAACAGGCCGCGGCTGAAGGTGACATCGGCCAGCACCGTCTCGAAGGCGTTGGTGGTCAGTTCCTGCGGCACCAGCCCGATGCGGGCTCGGGCGGCACGATAGTCTTTGATGATGTCGTGTCCGTCGACGGTCACCGTGCCGGTGCCGGGATTGACCAGGCCGCAGATGATGCTGATCAGGGTCGTCTTGCCGGCGCCGTTGGGGCCGAGCAGCGCAAAGATTTCGCCGCGCCGGACATCGAGATTGATGGTCTTCAGCGCCTGGAAGCCGGTGGCGTAGGTTTTCGAAAGGCCCGACACGACGATGACCGGTTCGCTGGCGATGGCGTGGGCGGGAATGGCGCGGCCGGTGGAGGTCGTCGCGATGATCTGGTTCATGGGAAGCCTCTGGCGAGAGCTGCATATAGTGTCGCTGCCTGCGCAATGACAACCGCCGACCGACTTGCTCCTGACAGATTGGCCGCCGGGCGGTCACCTGCGGCTGGATCGCGACACTGGCGCTTGACATTCCGCTCCACGCGCCCGACTTCCTTGCACGCAACGGAGGCCACGCCATGCAAGAAGCACGACGATCCACCATCGACACGATCGAAGTGGAGCGATTCTCGAAGCTTGCCGCCGAATGGTGGAATCCGAACGGCAAGTTCCGGCCGCTGCACAAGTTCAATCCGGTGCGCCTGTCCTACATCCGCGACCAGGTGGCGGCGCGCTTCGGCCGCGATCCCCATTCCGCGCGGCCATTCGAGGGCCTGCGCTTCCTCGACATCGGCTGCGGCGGCGGGCTGCTTTGCGAACCAATGGCGCGGCTTGGCGCCGAGGTGGTGGGCGCCGACGCGTCGGAGACCAACATCGAGGTGGCACGCCTGCATGCCGCCGAATCGCGCGTCAGCGTCGACTACCGCGCGACCACCGCCGAGGACCTTGCGGACGCCGGCGAGAAGTTCGACGTCATCCTCAACATGGAAGTCGTCGAGCACGTCGCCGATGTCGATCTCTTCATCGCCAAGTGCGGCGAGATGGTGAACCCGGGCGGCATTATGTTCGTGGCCACGATCAACCGCACGCTGAAGGCGCTCGGCCTTGCCATCGTCGGCGCCGAATATGTGCTGCGCTGGCTGCCGCGCGGCACCCACCAGTATGGCAAGCTGGTGCGCCCCGAGGAGCTGGAACGCGCCCTGACCGGCGCCGGGATGAGCATCATCGACAGGACGGGCGTCGTCTACAACCCGCTTGCCGACCGCTGGTCGCGCTCGCCCGACATGGACGTCAACTACATGGTTCTGGCGGAGAAGGGCGCGGCAAACGGCCGGGGAACGGCGACCGATACGGGAGCGGTGTAGAGCCTAATCTTCGTACAGGCTGTCGATAAAGTCCTTGTCGGCAGGCACTCCCTTCGCCGGATCGGCCGTTGCGTGGAGTTCTTTGGTAAATGCCCGCGTGCGCTCGACCATGGACTGTTTGGCCAGTTCACGCTCCAATTTCGCCGCTGAGAGCCAAATGCACAGCTTCGGCAAGTCCAGTTTTCTCGCGCGCGGCAAGCCGTTGAGCGAGCGCGAGAGTTTCTGGGTTCGTGATCTGAAAGGCCATGAGTGGCCTCCACGGCTTGGAGTACAAAGTGCTGTTTAGCAGAGGCACCCGGCAGAGTGAAGATTCCCGGGCTCTAACCGCGCGCCACTTGACACCGAGCCGCCCTCAGTTCCTGTCATCCGGAAAAACCGGGATCGGCATGAAGTCGATGCCGTCCTCGGCGAGGCTCCTCGCCTCCTCGACCGTCGCCTCGCCATAGATGCCGCGCTGCTCGGTCTCGCCGAAATGGATCTTGCGCGCCTCCGCGGCAAAGCCGGCGCCGACATAGTCGGCGCCTTCCTTGATCTTGTCGGCAAGCTGCTTGAGCTGGGCGACCGCGCGGCGCTGCTCCTCGCCCATGGCGAGCGCGATCTTCTCGCGCTTTCGCCCGGTCGAGACAGCCGGCGCCATCAGCGCCTTGCCGACCTTCTTCGAGCCGCAGGAGGGGCAGTCCACCAGGCCACGCTTCTGCTGCGTCTCGAAGTCGTCATTGCTGCGGAACCAGGCCTCGAATTCGTGCTCGTGGTCGCAGGCAAGCGAGAACCGGATCAAGACGCCGCACCTCTGAGGCCGGTTTCGGCCTGGCCAGCGCGTTCGACGACGAAGTCCCGCGCATTCTTGAGGTTGGGGATCTTCTTGCGCGCCTGAACCGACAGCGCCGGGTCGATCTCGGCGACGATCACCGCAGGCTCGTCATGCGCGGCCTCGGCCAGGATGCGGCCCCAGGGATCGACGATCATCGAGTGGCCGTAGGTCTCGCGGCCGTCCTCGTGCAGGCCGCCCTGCGCGGCGGCAACCACGAAGGCTCCGTTCTCGATGGCGCGCGCGCGCAACAGCACATGCCAGTGCGCCTCGCCGGTCTGGCGCGTGAAGGCAGCCGGTACCGTGAGCACCTGCGCGCCGGCAAGCGCCTCGGCGCGAAACAGATGCGGGAAGCGCAGATCGTAGCAGACGGCAAAGCCGAGCCGGGTCGAAGGCAGGTCCACAACCATGGCCCGCTTACCCGGCTCGTAGGTCGCGGATTCGCGCCAGCTCTCGCCATTGTCGAGATCGACGTCGAACATGTGGATCTTGTCATAGGATGTGATGATCGCGCCATCCGGCCCGAACAGGAACGCCCGGTTGGCGATCTTGCCGTCGGTGCGCAGGATGGCGGTCGAGCCGATATGCAGGCGGATGCCGAGTTCCGAGGCCAGACGCGACGCGGCGGCCACGACGAGATCCTTGTCTTCGGTCGTGAAGCCCGCCGCCGCCTTGTCGCGCACCAGCGCGCCGGTCATTTCGGGCGTCTGCACATAGGTCGCGCCCTGGCCCGCCGCCTCGCGCACCAGCGCCTCCAGCGCCGTGACGTTGCGCCTGATGTCGGTGCCAGATCGCATCTGGACGGCGGCAGCCTTGAAAACGCTCATGGTCAACTCCTCAGGCAGGCTTGCCGTCAGCAAGCAGGCGGTCGAGCCGGCCCTCGGCTTCCAGCGCGTGCAGATCGTCGGAGCCGCCGACATGCACGTCGCCGATGAAAATCTGCGGGAAGGTAGCGCGGCCATTGGCGCGCGCGATCATTTCGGCGCGCAACTCCGGCGCAAAGCTCGCATCGTGTTCCGTATAGGCGACACCCTTGCGGTCGAGCAGGCGCTTGGCCGCTGCGCAGTAGCCGCACATCATGCGTGTATAGATCGTGACGTCGGTCATTCCATGCTTCCCGTAGCTTAATCCTATATAGGCCGTCATTCCTCCGGCTGAAAGTCCCCCGGCAGGACGCGGGCGAAGGTCAGCACGTCTACGCCGCGCGCGCCTGCCTTCCTGAGCGCGCGCGCGGCCGACGACACCGTCGCGCCCGTGGTAAAGACGTCATCGACAAGCAGGACGCGCTTTCCGGCGACGATGCCGGCAAGCGATTTCGGCACCATGAACGCCGCGCGCACGTTGCTTTCGCGTTCGCTGGCGCCGAGCCCCACCTGCTGCCTAGTCTGCTTGACCCGCACGAGAGCCTCCGGCGCGTAGGGTCGGCCGGTACGGGCGGCGATCGTGCGCCCAAGCTCCGCCGACTGGTTGAAGCGGCGCCGGAAGAAGCGGCGCCAGTGCAAAGGCACGGGAACGACCAGATCGGCATCCACGATGAGTTCGGCGCCTGCCCTGAGCATCCAGCCCGCCATCCAGGGCGCGAGATCGGTGCCGTCATGGTATTTCAGACCCTGCACCATGCGGCGCGCGACGCCGGTATAGGCCACGGCCGCGCGGGCGCGATCGAAGGGTGGGGGGTTGGCTATCGCGGCAGCCGACACGATGCCTGGTCCCATGTCTATGGCGAACGGCGTGCCCAGGACCTCGCACCAGGGCCGCTCGAGGAAGCGCAGCTTCGGCCAGCAGGCGCCACACAGCGATCCCGGCTCGCAGACGATGCGGCGGCACCCGGCACAAAACGGCGGAAACAGGAGCCGTCCCGACATCGACAGTGCCGAAACCGCCAGGTCCTTGATATGCAGCGCCCGGTCGCCCACTTGCCTTGCCTCCGCCCGGGCAGCATAGCAGAACCGTGCCGGGCACCAAGACGTCCCCGCAGCCCAAGTGACAGGTATTGGCCCGTGCAGACGCTGTTCGACACCATGCTATCGACCCTGCGCAAGCGTCGGGCGCTGGCGCTCGGCCCCACGGGCGCCGACTTCCTGATGCGGCGCGCCTGCGAGGACCTGGCCGACCGGCTGGCGACGGTGGAGCGGCGTTTCGCCCACGCTGCCGCCTTGTTCTGCGTCACGCCCGATGCGGCGCTCACCCTTGCCGGCAGCGGCAAGGTCGACGACGTCAAGCGCATCGAAGCCGATGCCGCGTTTCTGAGGGGTGAACCGGGCCTCGTGGCCGCGCCGGAACAGGTGCCGCTCGAGCCCGGTAGCCTCGACCTCGCCGTCTCGATCCTGTCTCTCCACGAAGCCAACGACATTCCGGGCGTGCTGGTGCAGATCAGGCGGGCGCTGAGGCCCGACGGTCTGTTCCTCGGCGCGATGGCCGGCGGCGCGACGCTGCAGGAACTGCGCGAAAGCCTGCTTGCCGCCGAAACCGAATTGTATGGCGGTGTCAGCCCGCGCGTCATTCCCTTCGCCGATGTGCGCGACATCGGGGGTCTGCTGCAAAGGGCCGGCTTTGCGCTGCCGGTGGCCGACGTCGAGACGGTGACGGTACGCTATGCCGACATGTTCGCGCTGATGCGGGATCTGCGCGCGATGGGCGCCACCAACGCACTTGTGGCACGCTCGCGTCGGCCCGCGACACGGGCCTTGTTCGCGCGCGCTGCACAAATCTATGCCGATCGCTTTGCCGATCCGGACGGGCGCATCCGGGCGACATTCTCGATCCTGTGGATGTCGGGATGGGCGCCCGATCCCTCGCAGCAGAAGCCGCTCAAGCCCGGATCGGCGAAAATGTCATTGTCCGAGGCGCTGGATGCGGCGCGGGAGCGCGGGGAATAGAGACTGCAGCGAGCCTATTGCAGTCCCTGGACGAGCCGGCTGTTGTTGTCGCCCCAGAGAAATTTGAGCGAATTGCCCGCCGTGCCGACGCCCGCGACGATGCCGAGCGACAGGACGGCGACGATCAGCCCGTATTCAATGGCAGTTGCACCCGATCTTGCCCGGACAAATCCGCGGAGAAGCGCTCGCATAGCATCGTTCCTGTTACGGCGCGGATGATACAGGCCAGACGTTAAGGAAGCTTAACGGCGCACTGTCCCAAAATGGCTTTCGGCTCAGCAGTCGCCGCTGCGCGTGCCGTTGCTGCGCAGGATGCAGACCGAGTTCGGCGTGCTCTGCAGCACGCTCTTGCGGATCGTGTAGGACGCCTTGCCGCCGATCGTGCCCGTGCTCATCATGTCGAGGCCCCGACCCGAATCATTGCGCGCAAGGTAGTCATTGACCTGGTTGTCGAGAACCGGGGCGAGGATCAGCGCCAATGCAACGGCGGCTGAGCCGAACAGAAGCGCCACGCGCAGCGCCCCCATGCTAGCCATCTCCAGCCGCGAGCGCCGGCTGCGCACCGCATCCCACCCATTGTCGATCGACATCCGCCCTACCCCAGGAATTCCGCACACCCGCATGTGCCCGACCCCAGACGGAGTCATTGGATAGATTTGCCACGGCTGGCTGAAGGATTGCTTAACACTGACGGGACGATCCGGCGGAAAGGCGGCGCAACGCCAGAATTGCTACAGCAGGTCGATCAGGATCGGGATCAGCGGCACATCGGCCGGCGGCATCGGATAGTCCCGCATCTGCCGCGGCTTCACCCACTTCAGCACCTGGCCCTCGCGCGCCACCGCGATGCCGATGTAGCGGCGGCAGACGAAGAGCGGCATCAGGAGGTGAAACGTTTCGTAGGAATGGCTGGCAAAAGTGAGCGGAGCAAGGCACGCGGCCTTGGTCTCGATGCCGATCTCCTCCCGCAGTTCGCGGATCAGCGCCTCTTCCGGCGTCTCGCCCGGCTCCACCTTGCCGCCGGGAAACTCCCACAGTCCGGCAAGCGTCTTGCCCGGCGGGCGCTGTGCCAGAAGCACGCGGCCATCGGCATCGATCAGCGCGCAGGCGGCGACGAGGAGAATGCTCTTGCCGGCCGGGTTCGTCATCGATCACGCCTCCGGCGGGCGGCGGTAATGGTAGCGATAGACTTCGGTGAAGCCGATGGCCTCATAGAGCTTGACGGCTGGCTGGTTATCGGCGCCCACCTGCAGCCATGCCTCGGTGGCGCCGCGCAGCCGCGCCCATTTCAGCGCCGAGAGAACGATGCGCCGGCCATAGCCCTTGCCGCGCTCGGCAGCGCTGGTCGCGATTTCGAACAGGCCGGCAAGATCACCATCATGCACGCAGATCGCCGTCGCCATCGGGTGCTCGTCCTGCTCGAGAACGAACAGCCCCGCTTCCGGCTGGATCGCGGCGACGACGTCGGCGAGGCCTTGGCGAAGTGCCGCATCGTAGCCATGCACGTCGAGCGCGGCGCCGATGAAGCGGGCGACATCCTTCAGCGGAATCTGGTCCATCGCATCATCAACAGCTGCGCCGTCGAGCGGCAGGCGCATGACGCGCGATTCGTCGAAACGCGCCCAGCCCAGACTTTCGAGATGGGCTTCCAGCGGACGCCCCGACAGCGGCGACATCCGAAAGATCAGCGGGCGGCCGAATTCGTCGAAACGTCGCCCGGCCTCGCCGATCCGCTCGTGCAGGTTGGTCAGGTCGCTCGGATCAAGCGGATTGACCGAGTTCAGCCGCTTCGCCGGATAGCCGGCGGTGAGCCGCAACAGCCAGGTCCCGTCATAATGCGTGGTGCCCGCCGGCCATGCGCGAAAGCCCGCGGCTTCGAAGCGGCGTACCTTCGCGAGTTCCGGCATGAGCGAGGCATCTTGGCTCACGCTGTCACGCGGCCCGGCAGCGAAACCATCTGGCTGGAGAAATTCCGCATCGCCTAGCTGCGATAGTCGCCGTTGATGGCGACATATTCCTTGGTCAGGTCGCAGGTCCACACGGTGGCCTTGCCGCGGCCGATGCCGAGATCGGCGCGGATGCGGATGTCTTCGCCCTTCATGTAGGCGGACGTCGCTTCCTCGGAATAGTTTTGGTCACGCTCGCCCTCGAAGGCCAGGCGGTTGTCGCCGAACCAGATCGACAGGCGGTCTCGGTCGGCGGGTTCGCCGGCCTTGCCGACGGCCATGACGACGCGGCCCCAATTGGCGTCCTCGCCGGCGACCGCCGTCTTGACCAGCGGCGAATTCGCGATCGACAGCGCGATGCGCTTTGCCGAGCGCGCGGACTTCGCGCCGGTGACGGTGACCTCGACCTGCTTGCGCGCGCCCTCGCCGTCGCGCACGACCTGCAGCGCGAGCGACTTGAGGATGCGGTTGAGCGCACGGCGGAAGGGCACCAGCTGCGCGTCCTTGACGTCGGTGATGGCAGGCGCGCCGCGCCTGGCCGCTGCGCCGGTGGCAAACAGCATCAGCGTGTCGCTGGTCGACGTGTCGCTGTCGACGGTCACCGCGTTGAATGTGTCACCCACGCCCTTGGACAGGAGTGATTGCAGGACGGCAGCCGAGATCGGCGCGTCTGTGGCCACGAAGGACAGCATCGTCGCCATGTCCGGCGCGATCATGCCGGCGCCCTTGGCAATGCCGTTGATCGTGACGTCGATGCCGCCGAGCTTGACGGTGGCGGTCGCGACCTTCGGATAGGTGTCCGTGGTCATGATCGCCTTGGCGGCCTCGGTCCAGAACTCGGCCTTGGCATCCCGCACCATGTCGGAAAGCAGATGCGTGAAGCGCCCGGCATCGAGCGGCTCGCCGATCACGCCGGTGGAGGCGAGAAAAACCTCGCCCTCGCCGCATGACGCAGCCTTGGCCGCGGCCTTCGCCGTTGCGCTCGTCGTCTCGCGGCCCTTCTTGCCGGTGAACGCATTGGCATTGCCGGAATTGACGACCAGGACGCGCGCCTGCCCCCCGGCCAGGTTCTGGCGACAGAGATCGACCGGCGCCGACGGACATTTCGAGCGTGTAAACACGCCGGCTGCCTGGGTGCCTTCGTCGAAGACCATGGCCAGCACGTCGGTGCGGTTCTTGTACTTTATACCGGCCTCGGCGGTCGCGATGCGAACGCCTTCGATGGCCGGCATTTTCGGGTACTTTTTCGGGGCGAGCGGGGAAACAGTGTCGGACATGGCGGAACCCGGGCTGCAAAAAGCGATCAGTTGGCGCCGCCGTCGACCGCGTCGACCGCCTTCTTCAGCTCCGGATCCGGCACGTCGAGCTTGGCCGTGGCGCGCAGCGTCTTGACCAGTTCGAAATAGCGGTCGCGCAGCAGGACCGAGCGGATCTGGTCCTTGACGTCGTCGAAGGCTGGCGGCTGCTTGGCCCGCTTGTCCTCGACCTTGATGACGTGCCAGCCGAACTGCGACTGGACGGCTTCCTTGGTGTAGGCGCCGACCTCGAGCGCCATGGCGGCCTTCTCGAACGCCGGCACCATCTGGCCGGGACCGAAATAGCCGAGATCGCCGCCCGAGGTCTTGCCGCTCGGATCGCTGGTCTTCTCGTTGGCCAGTTTCTGGAAATCCGCCCCGCCGTCGAGTTCCTTGATGATGGCGTCGGCCTCTTCCTTTGTCGCGACGAGGATGTGACGCGCGCGGACCTCGTTGACCGGCGGCGCCGCCGCGATTTCGGTGTCATAGCGCTTGCGAATGTCATCGTCGGTTATCTTGTCGGCGATCTCCTTCTCGACCACCTCGCTGTGCAGCGCGCGCTGCTGCAGGAAGGCGACCCGGCGCAGGAATTCGGGATCCTTGTCGAGACCCTTGGTCGCCGCTTCCGCGGCAACCAGCCTGATCTCGATGAGCGCCGACAGCGCCGCGGCGCGGCGCTGTTCCGGCGGCAGCTTGGCGAACTGCTGGTCGAGATCCGAAACCGCCATGGTCAGGTCCTGCTCCGTGATGGTCATTCCATTGACCGTCGCGACGACCTTGTCTTCCTGGGCCATGAGCACGTTTGATGTCATCCCAAGGAGACCGATCGCCAGGGCGAGGGTGGCGACGCGGGCGCGGCGAGACTGGAACTGCATGGGTAACTCTCCGGTAGTAAACGAGGATCGGGTCGTGTGGCGCGCACCGTTCATGGACGAATGCGGCCGAAATGGGCGCGAATGCGAGCAGGTCTGCTACGTTGACATCGCTTGTGCCCCCTCTTATCTGTCCTTCGACTTGGCGTCCAGAACCGTTTTCCGGGCGCCTTTTGCTACTGGAATCCGCCTCCCATCATGTTGAGCGGGTTGGCCGGCCGATCCGCCGGCAGGTTTGAATTGAAAGGGCCTTCGATGGTCAGTCTCGGCGGCATCGCCCGTAAAATCTTCGGTTCATCCAATGACCGGCGTATCAAATCCACGCGGCCACGCGTCGAGGCGATCAATGCGATGGAAAACGAGATGCGGGCGCTGTCCGACGAAGCGCTTCGCGCCCGCACCGACCAGTTCCGCCAGGACATCGCCAACGGCGCCAGCCTTGACGACCTGCTCGTTCCCGCCTTCGCAACCGCCCGCGAGGCGTCGCGCCGCGTGCTTGGCATGCGCCCCTTCGACGTGCAGCTCATCGGCGGTATGGTGCTCAACAATGGCGGCATTGCCGAGATGCGCACCGGCGAGGGCAAGACGCTCGTCGCCACGCTGCCGGTTTACCTCAACGCCCTTGCCGGCAAGGGCGTTCACGTCGTCACGGTCAACGACTACCTCGCTTCGCGCGACTCGGAATGGATGGGCCGCGTCTACAAGTTTCTCGGCCTGACCACCGGCGTGATCGTGCACGGCCTCAACGACGAGCAGCGCCGCGCCGCCTATGCCTGCGACGTCACCTACGCCACCAACAACGAGCTCGGCTTCGATTATCTCAGGGACAACATGAAGTATGAGCGCGCGCAGATGGTGCAGCGCGGTCACAATTACGCGATCGTCGACGAGGTCGACTCCATCCTGATCGACGAGGCGCGCACGCCTCTGATCATTTCCGGTCCGCTCGAGGACCGTTCCGAAATGTACAACACGATCGACGCCTTCATCCTGCAGCTCGGCCCGGCCGACTACGAGATCGACGAGAAGCAGAAGACCTCGATCTTCACCGAGGAAGGCACCGAGAAGCTGGAGAACCTGCTGCGCGCCGCGGGCCACCTCAAGGGCGAATCGCTCTACGACGTGGAGAACGTGGCGATCGTTCACCATGTGAACAATGCGCTCAAGGCGCACCGCCTGTTCCAGAAGGACAAGGACTACATCGTCCGCAACAACGAGATCGTCATCATCGACGAGTTCACCGGCCGCATGATGCCGGGCCGCCGCTATTCCGAGGGCCTGCACCAGGCGCTGGAGGCCAAGGAACACGTCACCATCCAGCCGGAAAACCAGACGCTGGCGTCGGTGACCTTCCAGAACTACTTCCGCATGTACAAGAAGCTGGCCGGCATGACCGGCACGGCGCTGACGGAAGCCGAGGAGTTCGGCAATATCTACGGGCTCGAAGTCACGGAAGTCCCGACCAACAAGCCGGTCAGCCGCATCGACGAGGATGACGAGGTCTACCGGACGGTCGAGGAGAAGATGAAGGCGATCGTCACCGAGATCCGGGCCGCGAACGCCAATGGCCAGCCGACGCTGGTGGGCACCACCTCGATCGAGAAGTCGGAGCAGCTGGCCGATCGCCTGCGCAAGGAAGGCTTCAAGGACTTCCGCGTGCTGAATGCGCGTCACCACGAGCAGGAAGCCTCGATCGTGGCCCAGGCGGGCAAGCCCGGCGTCATCACGATCGCGACCAACATGGCCGGCCGCGGCACCGACATCCAGCTCGGCGGCAACGCAGACATGCGCATTGCCGAGGAACTCGCCGACATGCCGGCCGGTCCGGAGCGCGAGGCGGCCGAGAAGGCGATCCGCGCCGACATCGAGGTCTTGAAGCAGAAGGCGATCGCCGCCGGCGGCCTCTACGTGCTGGCCACCGAGCGCCATGAATCGCGCCGCATCGACAACCAGCTGCGCGGCCGCTCCGGCCGCCAGGGCGATCCGGGCCGTTCGAAGTTCTTCCTGTCGCTGCAGGACGACCTGATGCGCATCTTCGGGTCCGAGCGCATGGACGGCATGCTCCAGAAGCTCGGCCTCAAGGAAGACGAGGCGATCATCCATCCCTGGATCAACAAGGCGCTGGAGAAGGCGCAGAAGAAGGTCGAGGCGCGCAACTTCGATATCCGCAAGAACCTCCTGAAATATGACGACGTCCAGAACGACCAGCGCAAGGTGGTGTTCGAGCAGCGCATCGCGCTGATGGACGGCCAAAACATCTCCGAGACCATCGCGGAAATGCGCCAGGACGTGATCGACGATCTCGTGGCCAAGCACATTCCGGAAAATGTCTATTCCGAACAGTGGGATGCCAAGGGCCTGACCGAAGGCGTGCAGCAATCCCTCAACCTCGACCTGCCGATCGCCGACTGGATCAAGGAAGAGGGTATCGCGGAAGACGACATCCGCGAGCGCATCACCGCGGCAGCCGATGCCGCGGCAGCAGAGCGCGCCGCCCGCTTCGGGCCGGAGGTGATGACCTATGTCGAGCGCTCCGTCGTCCTGCAGACGCTTGATCACCTGTGGCGCGAACAGCTGGTCAATCTCGACCATCTGCGCTCCGTCGTCGGCTTCCGCGGCTACGCCCAGCGCGATCCGCTCAACGAGTACAAGTCGGAGGGCTTCGAGCTCTTCCAGGCGATGCTGGGCAATCTGCGCCAGGCCGTCACCGCGCAGCTGATGCGGGTCGAGCTGGTCCGCGAGGCGGCCGATGCCCCCCCGCCCCAGGCGCCGCAGGCTTTCGGCCATCACGAGGATCCGTTCACCGGTTGCCGTGCTGCGCGAGGCCCGCGTCGTGCCTGCCGCCGAGCGCGACCCGAAGGACGAATCGACCTGGGGCAAGGTCGGCCGCAACGAGGCGTGTCCCTGCGGCTCAGGCAAGAAATACAAGCACTGCCACGGCGCGTTTGCGTGAGGTGACGATCAGACCCGCATGCCGGGTCCGTCGTAGCCGCCAAGGACTCGGTCCACCGTCACAAGTGTGAGCTCTCGTGGATCGCTTGCGTCAGCAGCATGCGGTCGAAAGGGTCCTTGTGGCGCGCCGCCAAGCTCGCGAACGCCACCGCATGCGCTGCGACAACCGGCAGATCGATGTAGTCGTTCGCCAGCAATTGCCTGTGAAACTCGCAGGGATCGATCTCGAAATCCCCTCGCTTGAGAGAGGCCTTGATCGCAATCTCCCACATGCTCGCGGCACTGAAGAAGAGCGTATTGCGGTCGGACGCTATCAGATCCTGCGCAGCCGGAGACAGTCGCTCGGATCCCTGCCCTGCCCAAAGCAGCAGGTACGTATCGAGCAGATACCTCATTCGCCGAGAACATGCGCTCGATCTCTTCCTGACCCATCGTGTCGAAATCGTCCGGAATCTCGATCTGGCCGCGCATGAAGCCGATCCGTTGGGGCTTCGGCTTCGGTGCCTCATCGAGCGGCACGACCTTGACCATCGGCTTGCCCGCCTTGGCGATGATGAAGCTCTCGCCCTTCGCGGCCTTCTCGACGAGACGCGAAGGATGCGTCTTTGCCTTGTGGATGTTGATCTTTTCCAAGATGAACCCGATGAACTTAGTCCACTTAGTCTAGTTCAGCGCGGCATCGCTTTCCACAGCCTATATCCCAGACCCGTCGACCTCGATCTCGTCGCCCTCGAAGGGCAGCGGCATCGTGTCGGGCTGCTGGCCTAGATTGGCCTGCGGCAGCGGCATCCAGCATTTCAGTTCGGGATCGGCATAGCCGACGATCGCACCCGGCGTCGAATCGGCGGCCCGCCAGCCCTCGATGCCAAAGCGGTCGGCGCGCGCCCAGAAGGCGACGTCGACCTCCGCAGGCCCCTGCTCGACGGGGCGCACGGTCACGAGAATGCGGCTGCCGTCCCTGGGTGCGCTCGACATGTGCCGCCACGGATTGGGTTCGTCCATCGCCCGTCTCCTCGTCTGCTTGCCGGCGGGTGAAGCGTGCGCCCGCCCTGCGATATATGCAGCCAAAGCGACGGCGCGCAAAGGTCCATCGGCGCAGATGTCGCCATGTCGTCGACCGGCGCTTTACGCGGTCACCCGGTCACGCTACGCATGCGCGCCACAGTTGGGGAGGAACGATCATGGGCGCTACGCTTGAAAACCAGAGGATCATCGTCACGGGAGCGGCGGGTGGCGTCGGCCGCGCCACGGTCGCCAGCCTTCTGGCCGAAGGCGCGCGCGTCTGCGCCACGGACCTCGCGATCGACGCCGGCATGTTTTCGCCGCCCGCTCCTGATCGCCTGACGACGGTCGTGGGCGACGTCACCAAGGTTGCCGATGTCGATGGCATCTACGAGCACGCCGAGCGCGTGTTCGGTGGGGTCGACGGCCTGGTCAGCAATGCGGGCTACATCGTCACCAAGCCGGCCCATGAGACCAGCGAAGAGGAATGGGACAGCGTCATGGACGCGAATGCGAAATCCTTCTTCCTGATGGCGCGCCGCGCGCTGCCGGCGATGATGCAACGCAAGGCCGGCGCCATCGTCGCGACGGGTTCCATCTCGGGCGTGGTCGGCCTGCCCTCGCAGGCGGCCTATTGCGCCAGCAAGGGCGCGCTCCTGCAGCTCGTGCGCCAGATGGCGGTCGACTATGCCTCCTACGGAATCCGCGTGAATGCGGTCGGGCCGGGTTCGGTCGACACGCCGTTCCTGCACCGCTATCTCGATTCGCTCGACGATCCGGCGGCCGGCGCCGCCGCCATCAAGGCGGCGCATCCGCTCGGGCGCTATGCCGAGCCGTCGGAAATCGCCGAGACGATCAAGTTCCTGATCGGCCCCGGCGCCTCCTTCGTCACCGGCCAGATGCTGATGGTCGATGGCGGCTACTCCGCGCGGTAGCTGAGCAAGTCCCTCTCCCGCCGCGGGAAAGGGACTCCTTTCCTTCGTTACCCCAGCCCGTCCAGCATGACCTGAAACGCCACCATGCCCGGATCGTCCATGCCGACGGTGCGCTCGGCAAAGATGCGGGCGCGGCCGATCTTGTTGGGCTTGTCGCGGAATTCGTTCAGCGCGGCCTGGGCCCCGGCTTTCAGCGCGGCGAGGAGCGCTTCGGGATCGTCCCTGCCGGCGGCCTCCCGCGACGCTGCGGTGACCGTATCGAGCACGGTCTTGTCGCCGAGCGACGCCTTGCCCCGCGCCATCATCGCCTCGACCGCCTTGTCGAGGATCACAGGCACGTCCGACCAGGCAATTTCGGTCGTGCCCTTGCCGTGCTTGGCGGCGGCCATCAGGCTGGTGGCAAACAGCGTGCCGAAGCTCGAACTCGAGACTTTCGACACCGCCTGCGCCGCCTGCATGAAGGCCTGGCCAAGATCGTCCGGCCAGCCATCCTTGACCCGATCGAGCTCCCGGAAGGCCTTGATCAGCGTGATGCCGAGATCGCCGTCGCCGATCAGCCCGTCGAGGCTGGTGAGGCGCTCATGCTCGGTCTCGAGCTTGGCGAGCACGCCGGTGGTCGCGTTGCGCAGGGAAGCGGTCGTGATCGGCATGTCACACCGTCCAGAAGGCGCAGGCGGCCGGCGCGGTGAGGAAGCGCTCCAGTTCCTCGTCGAGCGGCAGGACGGTGAGCGATGCGCCCGCCATCTCCATCGAGGTCGCGTAGCGCCCGACAAGCGGATGCGCGATGACGGCGCCGGCCTGTTCGAGCCGGTCGGCGATGCGGTTGTAGAGGATGAACAGTTCCTCGACCGGGGTGGCGCCGAGACTGTTGACCAGGACCGTCACGCGCGCACCCGGAGCGAGCGACAGGTCGCCCAGGATTGGGTCGATCAGCGCATCGGCAATCTCGTTGGCCGTGCGCAGCTTTTCGCGCTTGACGCCCGGCTCGCCATGGATGCCCATGCCGACTTCCATCTCGTCTTCGGCGATCGTGAAGGTCGGTTTGCCCGCCTGCGGCACCGTGCAGGACGACAGCGCTACCCCCATCGTGCGGCAGCCATCGGCGGCGCGCTGGGCGACCGCGGTCACGGCCGCGAGGTCGAGCCCGGCGGCAGCCGCAGCACCGGCGATCTTGAAGGTCAGCACCATGCCGGCGACGCCGCGGCGCTTCTCGCGCTCGGCAAGCGGCGCGCTCGCCACGTCGTCGGCCAGCAGCACCGTCGTGCTCTCGATGTCGTCCATCTCGACGAATTCGCCGGCCATGTCGAAATTCATGACGTCGCCGCCGTAGTTGCCGTAGAGCCGGAGAACGCCGGCACCGCCATTGGCCTGGCGCATCGCGGTCGCCATCTCCTCGGCCGACGGCGAAGCAAACACGTCGCCGCAGGCAACCGCGTCGAGGAAGCCGGGGCCGACATAGCCGGTGAAGATCGGAAGATGGCCCGAACCGCCGCCCGACACGATGCCGACCTTGCCCTCGATCGGCCCGTCCGCGCGCACGATGACGCGGCTGGTCTCTGGCGCCATGCGATAGAACTGCGGATAGGCGCGGCACAACCCCTGCAGGGTCTCCTCGGCATAGCTGTAGGGGTCGTTGAGTATCTTCTTCACGGTGGTCCTCCCTGGCGCAAGCGCCTGCCGGCAAACGGCAATGTTCCTGCCGGCTGTCGTTCGCGCTCCTCGATTGCGGCGGCAACCTAACCCGGCTTTGCGGCGACTGGCTAGAGCCATGGAACAGCCCGCAGGGCCATCCGCCTCGCGTCGCCAAACCGTTTCTTAAAGAGTTTAGCCCTAGTAGTTTTTCATGGGCGGAATTCGGAGACCATCGCGTGCGCTTTTCCGCGGCAACGACAGCTGAACGGCTTTTGCCGGAGAGCGTCGCGCAATGGGCGCGGCCGCTGCTGGACCATGTCGATGCGCTGATCCACAATTCGGACGAGCGTGGCCAGGCGAGCCGCATGTCGCTCATCGCGTTTTCCATCCGCATCTTCAGCGCAGCGATTGCCTTCGTCAGCCAGGTTCTGCTTGCCCGCTGGATGGGCAGCTTCGAATACGGCATCTTCGTGCTGGTCTGGGTCACCATGGTGATCGCCGGAAACCTGTCCTGCTTCGGCTTCCATACCTCGGTGATCCGCTTCATCCCGGAATTCCGCGAGAAGAACCTGATGCCGGAACTGCGCGGCATCCTGATCACCAGCCGGCTCTTCGTGCTCGTTGCCTCATCCACCGTCGCCGGTCTCGGCATGCTGTTCGTCTGGCTCTCATCGGGCGTCATCGAGAGCTACTATGTCGTGCCCTTCGTGCTCGGCCTGATCTGCCTGCCGATGATCGCGCTGTCGGATGTGCTGCAGGGCATCACGCGGGCCCATTCCTGGGCGTTCGCGGCGCTCGCGCCAACCTACATCACCCGCCCGGTCCTGATCCTCCTGTTCATGGCGCTCGCGCTCTATCTCGGCTACGCCCCGACCGCCGAGACGGCGATCATCGCGGCGGTGCTTGCGACCTATGCCACGACGATCTGGCAGCTCATCGGCGTCACCGCGCGTGTCGACGCCGGTATCCCCGCCGGCCAGCGCACGATCAACCTGCGCGCATGGTTCATCGTCTCGCTGCCCATCTTCCTGGTGGAGAGCTTCTTCTTCATCCTGACCAATGCCGATGTGCTGATGGTCGGCGCCTACATGGATCCCCAGGACGTCGCGGTCTATTTCGCCACGGTCAAGACGCTGGCGCTTGTGCATTTCGTCTACTTCGCCGTGAAGGCGGGGGTCGCGCAGCGCTATGCGCAGTTCACCCATGGCGATCCCGAAAAGCTCGCGGAGTTTGCCCGCGAGACGGTGGCCTGGACCTTCTGGCCTTCCGTCTTCATGGCGATCGTGGTGCTCGTGCTCGGCGAGCCGATGCTCGAACTGTTCGGCCCTGGCTTCGAGGCCGGCTATCCCCTCCTCTTCCTGCTCGTGCTCGGCGTCGTCGCCCGTTCTGCCGTCGGCCCCTGCGAGAGCCTCCTGACAATGAGCGGCCACCAGAATGTCTGCGCCCTGGTCTATGCCCTGACGCTGGCGGTCAATATCGGGCTCAACATGGTGCTCATTCCGCAATTCGGCCTCTGGGGCGCCGCCATCGCGACGGCGGTGGCCATGGCCTTCGAGGCCTGCGCCCTGTCGTTCACCGCATGGCGCAAGCTCGGCATCGCCATGGTCATCTTCCTGCCTCCGACCCGGACTGGAAAGGTCTGACGATGGCTGCGTCTCCCCTGCTCGAAGAGGTCAGCGGCGGCCCTGCGGGCGCGATGCTGTCCGAGCTCGCCGGCTATGGCCGCACCCATGTCGGGAAGTCCCATGTCGAGCTGCTGGAAAACAACCGCCCGACCCGCCGTCTGACCATCTACCCCGCGGCCGCCGGTTTCGATCTCGTCGAGGAACTCGACTATCTCTGCGCGCGCACCATCGAACCCAACATCTTCTTCAATCCGCGCTTCCTGGCGCCTGCCATGCCCCGGCTGGAGGATCGCGAGGTGCGGCTGGCCGTCATCCGGGACGGTGACGATTTCAGGAACCGTCTGCGCCTCCTCGTCCCCTTCTCCGTCGAGCGGCCGCCGGTGCCGCTTGCCGCCCCCATCATGCGGACCTGGTCGAGTCCTTTCGGTCCGCTCGGCACGCCGCTGCTCGACCGCGACGATCCGGAAGGCGTCGTCGAGGACTTTTTCGGCATGCTGTCGCGCCCGCACCTGAAGCTTCCGAAAGTCCTCGTGCTGCCCGACATGCACATGGCCGGCCCCGTGGCGCGCATGCTGACCTCGGTGGCAAGCAGCCGCGGCCTGCCGCTGGAGACGACCGACATCGTCGAGCGGCCTTTCCTCGATAGCCGCCTGGACGGCGATGACTATCTCAAGGCAGCGCTCAAGCCGCATCACTACCGCGAGTTCCGCCGCATGAAGCGGCGGCTTGGCGACAAGGGCCGGCTGGAGCACGTCGTCGCGCGGTCCGAGGACGACATCCGCAACGGCGTCGAATCCTTCCTGACGCTCGAGGCATCGGGCTGGAAGGGCCGCCAGCGCACCGCCATGGCGGTCGACCGCTATCGCGCGGCCTTCGCGCGCGAGGCGGTCCATCGCCTCGCCGAGCAGGACATGTGCCGCGTCCATTCGCTGACCCTCGACGGCGAGGTCATCGCAAGCCTCATCGTCTTCATCGAGGGCGGCGTCGCCTACACGTGGAAGACCGCCTACGACGAGGCCTATGCGGCCTTTTCGCCAGGCACGCTCCTGATGATCGAGGTCACGCGCCAGCATCTCGACGATCCCAACATCGACCAGACCGATTCATGCGCCATGCCCGACCACCCGGTGATGAGCCGCCTGTGGACCGAGCGCAGGTCCATGGGGACGATGGTCGTCGGCCTCACGCCGGATGCCGACCGCGCCACCCGGCAGGCCGCCTCGCAGCTGCATCTCTACCGCGAGACCCGCAACATGGCGCGCCTGTTGCGCAACCGCGTGAAGCAGCTCCTCGGCAGGCACTGATCTCGAAGGGCCTCAGAGCCCCGCTTCGCGGCGCGCGCGATCGCGGAAAATCCGGCGGATGACCTTGCCGCTCGACGTCAGCGGCATCGAATCGACGAACGCCACCTCGCGCGGATACTCATGCGCCGAGAGCCGCTCGCGCACCCAGTCGCTGATCTCGGCGGCAAGTGCGTCCGAGCCGGAAAACCCGTCCTTGAGGACGACATAGGCCTTGACGATCTCGGTGCGCAGCCGGTCGGGCTTGCCGACGGCCGCCGCCAGCGCGATAGCCGGGTGGCCGGTCAGGCAGTCCTCGATCTCGCCCGGCCCGATGCGAAAGCCGGCCGAGGTGATGACGTCGTCGTCGCGGCCGAAGAAGGAGAAATAGCCGTCGGCGTCCTCGACGCCCTGGTCTCCGGTCGTCATCCAGTCGCCGATGAACTTCTTCTCCGTCGCCTCCGGGTTCTGCCAGTATTCGAGGAACATCACCGGGTCCGGCCGCGCGACCGCGATCTGGCCGACCTCGCCTGTTGGCACCGGCCTGCCCTTGGCGTCGATGATCGCCACGCGATGCCCCGGCACCCGCTTGCCGATCGCGCCGCCTCTGCTGACGCCGAGCGACGATGCCGAGGAGAGCACGATGTTGCACTCGGTCTGGCCGTAAAACTCGTCCACCGGCATGCCGAGTTCGGCCAGCGCCCAGTCATAGGTCTCGCGCCCCAGCGCCTCGCCGGCCGAGCCGATCGTGCGCAGGTCGAGCCGAAACCGCTCCCGGATCCCGGCGACGGTCTTCAGCATGCGCAGCGCTGTCGGCGGGATGAAGGCATTGCGCACGCGCATCTTCTCCATCAGCAGCAGCGCGCCTTCAGGGTCGAACCGGTCGAAGCGACCGAACACGACCGGCACGCCGAAATAGAGCGACGGCAGCAGCGCGTTCAACAGGCCCCCTGCCCACGCCCAGTCGGCTGGCGTCCACATCAGGTCGCCCGGCCTCGGCAGGAAATCATGATGCAGCCGGAAGCCGGGCAGATGGCCGAGCAGCACGCGGTGGCCGTGCAGCGCGCCCTTGGGCGGCCCTGTCGTGCCCGAGGTGAAGATCATCATCGCCGGATCGTCCGGCGTCGTGTCGGCCGCTTCGAGCACGGCCGCATGCGCGGCGATCAGCGCGTGGAAATTCGCGGTGCCATCCGGGGCATCGGTGGAGACGACCATGTCGAGGGCCGGCAGCCTCGCCGCGATGCGGCCGAGCTTGGCCTCGCCGGCGCCATTGGTGACGATCGCCTTCACGCCGGCCGTCTGGAGCCGATATTCCAGCGCCTCGACGCCGAACAGCATGGCCAGCGGCACGGCGATCGCGCCGAGCTTGTAGATCGCGACATGGGCGATCGCCACGTCGAAACCCTGCGGCAGGAGCAGCGCCACCCGGTCGCCGCGCCGCACGCCGCCCGCCCGCAGCGCGTTGGCAAAGGCATTGGAGGCAAGCGAGAGATCGCCGAAGCTCATCCGGCCAGGCGCGCCGTCCGCCCTGTATTCGAGCAATGCGATACGCTCGGGGTCGACTGCCGCCCAGCGGTCGGACACGGCAACGCCGATGTTGAACCGCGCCGGAATGTCCCAGCGAAACCTGCGATAGAGTTCGAAATAGCTGGAACCGGGGTCAAGCATGGATACGAGGACATCCCGCCGCTACGATGCTGCAGCGCACAATACCTAGCGGAATCGAACCGTCTCGCCAAGAGGCTCCGCCCGTGCGCTCCCCTTGGCACCGGCCGGCAGCGCCTGCTGCGAGAGAGAGTTGATGGTGCCCCTAGCCGGAATCGAACCAGCACTCCTTGCGGAATCCGATTTTGAGTCGGACGCGTCTACCAATTCCGCCATAGGGGCCCACCGGCCGAAGGCCGGGACGGCTGCGGACTATACGGTCAGGGGGTGCGTCGTCAATTGCAAAGCATCGTGTCCGGCCCTACAGGAGGCACGAACGACCGGACGCGCGATCCGCTTCGATGGGTCCGCAGACCCACGGGTCGAGCCGTTTCGTTGCACGGGGACCTCCATGCTGCGCCTGCCCGCAAACCGCTCAATGTCGTCGGCCGCGACGCGCCATGCCGAGCGCGGGCTTGCCGAGGTACCGGTCCTCGAAGGCTTCGTTTCCCGGCTCCGACCAAACACCGCTGCGGCGAACGGGTGCTCACGTCATCGAAAAGATCGACGACCATCGTTTCACCTGATTCATGATCTTGCTCACCGGCGGCCTGTTTGTCGTCCGCCACATGTATCGAGAAGCCAATGACCAGCCTTACCGCACCCACCGCGCGCCTTCAGATATCGACGGCCGTCTTTCTGGCCGTCGCCATGGCCGCGACGGTCGGCGGCGCGCTCGCCTTCCAGCACATCGGCGGCTACATCCCCTGCAAGCTCTGCTACGAACAGCGCATCCCCTATTACGTGGGCGCCCCGCTGATGGTGCTCGCCGCGCTGTCGGGCTTCCTGCGCTGGCCGCCGCTTGTGACGCGCGGCCTCCTCTTGGTCGGAGCGCTGCTGATGGCCTACGGGCTCTATCTCGGCGTCTATCACTCGGGCGTCGAATGGAGCTGGTGGGCAGGCCCCACCGACTGCGGCATGGTCGTCGCGCCTCCGGATACGGGCGGCAACGGCGTTCTCGACGCGATCGATTCCGTCATGCCGCCCTCCTGCGACAAGGCGGCGCTGCGCATTCTCGGCCTGTCGATGGCCGGCTGGAACGCGATTGCCAGTCTCGTTCTGGCCGCCGTCGCGCTGCGCGGGACATTTGCCCGCGGTTGAACTCGTTCTACCGCAAGGGGAGTGGCTGGCGCGCCGCCGGAAATTCGTCAGGCCGGAGCGAAAACGGTGGACGGCGAGCACCGGAGCGGAGCGTACGTTCGGTACGTGAGCACCGGAGCGCAGACGAACGCCGTTTGCAGCCCGGCCTCACGAATTTCCGCTCACGGCTCGAGTTCGACATCCCAGTAGAGATAATCCATCCAGCTCTCATGCAGATAGTTGGGCGGAAACATGCGGCCATTGTTGTGCAAATCGTGCACGGTCGGCTGGAAGGGTTTCTGCAGCGGCCACATCTTGGCCTGGGCGGGCATCATGCCGCCCTTGCGCAGGTTGCAGGGCGAGCAGGCCGCCACGACATTCTCCCAGGTCGTCGCCCCGCCGGAATGGCGCGGGATGACATGGTCGAAGGTGAGATCCTCGGGCGTCGAACAGTACTGGCACTGGAAGCGGTCGCGCAGGAACACGTTGAAGCGCGTGAAGGCGGGATGGCGCGACGGCTTCACATAGGTCTTCAGGCTGACGACCGAGGGAACGCGCATCGAGAACGAGACCGACGAGACCGAATGATCGTATTCGGCGACGATGTTCACGCGCTCGAGAAACACCGCCTTGATGGCGTCCTGCCAGGACCAGAGCGACAGGGGGTAATAGCTGAGCGGCCTGTAGTCCGCATTCAGCACCAGCGCTGGAAGCCCATCCGGAGACACGGCGACCGTCACGTCCTGGACCTCCACCTCGAGTGACCCATCATGCGGCGATACTGTAAGCCGGACATGACATCGATGTGAAGCGGTTTCAAAGTCACACCCGGCGACAAAATCGTAAGGAATTTCAGGCTTTTTCGGGCGCAGCGACGATCGGCGCCGCGTCGCGTCCTCTCATGTCGCGATAGTAGGACCAGAACAGCCGGGCCGCGACACCGCGCCAGGGCGACCATGATTCGGCCATTGCCGCCAGCGCCTTCTCGGCCGGTCGCGCGCCAAGCCCCAGACCGTGCCCGACGGCCGCCTGCAACGCGACGTCGCGGGAGGGGAAGATGTCGGGATGGCCGGCGGCAAACAGGAGATAGACTTCCGCCGTCCATGGCCCGATCCCGCTGACCGCGCAGAGGCGGCGCATTGCCTCCTCGGCCGGCACTGCGCACAGATGCGTCAGGTCGAGCCCGTCGAGCACCGCCCGCGACAGGGCGATCAGCGTCTTCTGCTTCGGGCGCGACAGGCCCGCCTGGCGATAGATGTCCTCGCCGGCCGCGTGCATCGCGTGCGGCGTCAGCGGATCGACCAGCCGGGTGAGCCTTCCGAAAATGGCATCGGCGCTGGCGCGCGAGACCTGCTGCGAGACGATGATGGACGCCAGGCTGGCAAAACCAGGCTCCGAAAGGCGCAACGGAATCTCGCCTGCCTGCGACCGCACCGCAACGAGGCGCGGGTCTGCGGCGCACAGCGCATCCAGCCCGCGGGCGATATCGTCGAGCGAGGCGATTTTCTGCATGCCAATCCTTGTCCGCCGGCAGGCGCCACAGTAGCAATCGCACATGCCCGATCCAATCCGTTTCCCGCAGATGCCGTGACCCGGGACATCTTCCGTTTCGCTCCGAGCCCGACCGGTGCGCTGCATCTCGGTCACGCGCTATCGGCGCTCCTCAACCAGGACGCGGCACGGGCCGCGAACGGACGCCTCCTGCTGCGCATCGAAGACACGGACCTCGGCCGCTGCACGCCCGAAAACGAGGCAGGCATCCTTCGCGACCTCGGCTGGCTCGGCCTGCGCTGGGAAGAGCCGGTCCGGCGCCAGTCGGAGCACTTCGACGACTACCGCGCCGCTCTGGAGCGGCTCATCGACATGGACCTGGTCTATCCGGCCTTTCTCACCAGAAGCGAAATCCGCGCCGCGATCGCCGCCAAGGAAGCCGGCGGGGCGGCCTGGCCGCGCGATCCGGACGGCGTGCCGCACTATCCGCCGCAGGACAGGGCCAGGGCGCGAGCCGCGAGTCGAACACTGGACGGCGACGGGACCTTTGCCTGGCGGATCGACATGGAACGCGCGGTTGCAAAGGCAGGCCCCCTCCCGTCATGGCATGAGGAGGGGCTTGGGCCCCGCGGCGAAACCGGAACCGTCACGATCGACCCGCGCGCCTGGGGCGACGTCATCGTCGCGCGCAAGGAATTTCCGGCAAGCTATACGCTCGCCGTGGTCGTCGATGACGCGCTGCAGAATGTCTCGACGGTCATTCGCGGGCAGGACCTGTTCTACGCAACCGCCGTCCACCGGCTGCTGCAGACCCTGCTCGACCTGCCGGCGCCGCGCTACCGGCATCATCGGCTGATCCTCGGCGAAGACGGGCGCAAGCTGTCCAAGAGCCGGGGCGACCTCGCGCTCGCCGCGCTCAGGCAAGCCGGCGAAACGCCGGACGACATCAGGCGGCGCGTCGGACTGGCGTGATCAGGCAGCCACGAGTGTGGGTATCGCGCTGACATCCGTCTCGCGTTCGGCGTGCCACGCATCGTGCGCCGCCTGCATGCGAAGCCAGATCGCGGCGCCGTCGCCGAACATCTTGCCCAGCCGGGCAGCCACGGATGGCGAAACCGGCTTCTTCTCACGGATGATGTCGTAAAGCTGCTGACGGGAAATGCCCAGCAGACTGGCAATCTCCACTTTTGTCTTCCCCGTCGCGGGGATGATATCGTCCAGCAATGCTCCGGGATGGGTCGGGCAACGCTCGGTCGGACGCTTGGGCTCGATCGCTGTCATGACGTCTCCACTTTGCACCCCGCTCAGTGATACTGCTCGAAGTCGACGTGAGCGGCGTCTTTGCCGTCGAACTCGAAGGTTAGGCACCACGGACCGTTGACATGGACGGTGTACCGGGTCGGGTTGAAGCCTCTGAGGCTGTGGAAGTCGAACCCGGGCAAGCTCATGTCTTCCGGACGCTCCGCAACATCAAGACGGTCCAGCCGAACCAGGATGCGCCTGTGCATCCGCGCGTCGATCTTGGCAGTCCTGCCCGTACTGAATAGGTCGGCAAGCGCCTTGTTCCTGAACGACCGGATCATGGATCGAAATGTAAGCACATTGCTTACATTTCGTCAAGCCTTGAACAGGCGAACGGGGCTGCCCTTGCCGCGCGCCACGATGCCCTTGGCCTCGAGGTCGAGTTGCACGGCCTTCGCCCACCATCCTGCCTTGGCGCCGCCGGGAAAAATCTCTTGCGGCAGGAGCGGCGTGAGGCGCACGAGCATTTCGGCGGGCGTCAGCCCCGGCGCTGCGTCCGGCAGCACGGCCAGATAGGCTTTCTTCATCGCCTCGTATTTGGTCGTGTCGACATTGTGCGAGGCGCCCGGACTGACGACGTTCTCGATCCTTGTCATCTCTTTCTTGGCCATGTCTCTCCCTTTCCGCACCAAGGACGCAGCCGGTCCGGATGATCCGACAGCCGGTACGGCCTCTTTCGCGCAATGATGCCGCCGCGTTGATCCCTGGTTCAAGGAAATTGCGTTGTCCAAGCCAAGGCAAGCCTCTATCGACCGCGCGAACCGGGACCGCCCCACCAAGCCATGCAGATCAGGAAGCTCATTCCGCCAACCTTCGTCGTCCTGTGGGCCACCGGCTTCATCGGCGCGCGCTACGCCATGCCCTGGGCGGAGCCCTTCACCTTCCTGGCGTCACGCTTTGGCATCGCCTTCGTCATTCTGGCGGCGCTGGCCGTGTTTCTCGGCGCGCGCCGCTCCAGCGGCCGCGAGAAGCTGCAGGCGATGGCAGCCGGCGCCCTGATGCACGGCGTCTATCTCGGCGGCGTGTTCTGGGCGGTGCATCAGGGCCTGCCGGCCGGCCTCTCCGCCTTGATCGTCGGGCTGCAGCCCTTGATCACGGCCGTGCTTGCCGGCGTCTTCCTCGATGAAGAAATTCTGCCGCGCCACTGGGCCGGGCTGGCGGCGGGCTTTGCCGGCGTCGTCATCGTGCTGCTGCCGAAACTGGGCGCCGGTGCCGAGGCCGTGACATGGCCGATGCTGGCGGCCTCGCTGGTCTCGGTCGCGGGCATGAGCGCGGGCACGATCCTGCAGAAGCGCTTCGGTTCGGCGGGCAATCTCGTCTCGGGCACGGCGTGGCAGTATGTCGGTGCCGCGATCCTGATGGCTCTGGGTTCGCTGGCCTTCGAGACGCGCAGCGTCACCGTCTCCGGCGAACTCGTATTCGCCATGCTCTGGCTGGTGCTGGTGCTGTCGATCGGCGCGATCTTCCTCCTGATGGTGATGATCCGGGACGGTGAGATGTCGAAGGTCTCGTCGCTGTTCTATCTGGTGCCCGCCGTCACTGCGATCATGGCCTGGCTGCTTTTCGGCGAGACACTGACCCTCTTGCAGGTCGGCGGCATGGCGCTCGCAACCGTCGGGGTGGGGCTGGCCACCAGCACGCCGCGCGGACCGCGCGGCGGCGAGACCCCGGCGCTATGAGGCCGCGCCGACCTTGGCGCGGGCAGCAAAATAGCGGCTGATCGCGGCGTTGAGTTCGGCGCCGACGATGAAGATGGCCGACACCATGTAGAGGAACACGATCGCGATCATGATCGAGGCGAGCCCCGCATAGGTGTTCACGTAATTGGCGAAGCGATCGAGATAGGTGGCGAAGATCGTCGATCCGACCAGCCATGCGACCAGCGTGAAGATGATGCCAGGCACGATGGATGTCAGCTTGCGCTTGCCGGCCGGCAGCCAGACATGTACCGCGATGAGCCCCAGCACGATCACCGTCGATGCGATGACGAAACGCCACAGCGTGATCGTGCCCATGTAGGGCGTCAGCCATTCGAACTGGGCCTGAGCGAGGCGCGCAATCAGCGGCGCGAAGACCAGAAGCACGCTGATGGCGAGAAAGCCGAACGTGGCGATCAGCACGAAGGCCAGGCTCTGCACCCTGCGGAAGATGACGGATCGTGATTCGGCGACGCGGTAGGCCCGGTTGAGCGAGGTGCGGAGTGCCTCGATGCCGTTCGACGCGAAGAATGCGGCGAGCAGCACGCCGTAGGTCAAGAGGTCCGAGCGCTGGACCGTGAGAACGTTCACCACTTCGCGCGATATCGGCTCGGCGATCTGCTCGGGCCAGGTGTCGAACACCAGATGCACGGCGGTTTCCGAGAAGGCCTGAGCGCCCAGAAAGCTTGCCAGCGTGGTTGCGAAGATGAGGAAGGGAAACAGCGCCATCAGCGCCGTGATCGCCAGATGGCTCGCCATCGCCCAGCCGTCGTCATAGTTGAAATGGCCCAGCGCATCCCATAGCACGCGACGCAGGACTACGATCTGTCGCATGCCATCTCCCGTTCACTCCGATTGATTGTTTCCCGCCCGCGAATATGGGAAAGGAAGGCTCCAAATGGCAAGGCACCCCGGAGCCACGATTTTCCCTTGAAAGAGTTGCGGACGATCATTGTCACGGGCGCTTCCTCCGGCATCGGCGCCTGGTGCGCCCGCGCGCTGAAGCAGGACGGCTGGCGCGTCTTTGCCACCGCGCGCAAGGCAGAAGACATTGCCGCGCTCGAGGCCGATGGCATAGAAGCCTTCTATCTCGACTATACCGATGCGAAGTCAATCGAAACCCTCGTCCGGTCCGTGCTGGAGCGCACCGGCGGCACGCTGGACGCGCTCTACAACAATGGCGGCTATGCGCAGCCGGGCGCGGTCGAGGACCTGCCGGTCGAAGCCCTGCGCGCGCAGTTCGAATGCAACGTCTTCGGCTGGCACGCGCTGACGCGCCTCATCGTCCCCGTGATGCGGGCTCAAGGGCACGGCCGCATCGTATCCTGCTCGTCGATCCTCGGCCTGACCCCCGTGAAATGGCGCGGCGCCTATGTCGCCTCCAAGCATGCGCTGGAGGGCCTGATGCTGTGCCTGCGCGCGGAACTGCAGGGTTCAGGCATCCATGTCAGCCTGATCGAGCCTGGCCCGATCGAATCCAGGATCGCCTCGAACGGACTGACCTGGTTTCTCAGGAACATCGATCACGAGGGCTCCGTCCACCGGCAGGCCTACCAGGCACAGCTTGCGCGGCTGCGCGCCGGCGGCTCGAAGTCGCGGCTGAAGCTGAAGCCGGACGCGGTCCATGCGGTGCTGCGCCACGCCCTCCTGTCAAGCGCGCCACGGCCGCACTATGTTGTCACCTTGCCCGCGCGCATCGGCGTTCTTCTCAAGCGCGTCCTGCCCGCCTCGCTCTTCTACCGGGTGCTCGCCTCGCAGGCGTGACCCGACAACCCATCGGACGCAATCATGGCCACTGTCTTCAACATCCTCGCCGTCGTCGTCATGGTGGCCGTGGTCATCGTGCTGATCCGCGGTCTCGCCAACATGATGCGCGGCGGCTCGGGCAACACCTCCAACAAGCTGATGCAGGCCCGCGTCTTCCTGCAGTTCATCGCGCTGGTGCTGATCCTGCTCGCCGTCTATTTCAACAAGAACGCCTGACGGCGCGACGGAGCATTCGAGCGGTCATGGTCAAGCTGAACAAGATCTACACCCGAACCGGCGACGACGGGACGACCGGCCTCGGCACGGGCGAGCGCGTGCTGAAATCGGACACGCGCGTCGATGCCTATGGCACGGTCGACGAGGCCAATGCCTGCATCGGGCTCGCGCGGCTGCACACCGCCGCGCAGCATCCCGACGTCGACGCCATGCTCGGCCGCATCCAGAACGACCTGTTCGATCTCGGTGCCGACCTCGCGACGCCCGAAAGCGACAAGCCGCTCGGCTACGAGGCGCTGCGCATCATCCCCAGCCAGGTCGTCCGCATCGAGAAGGACATCGATGCGCTGAACGCGGATCTGGAGCCGCTCCGGTCCTTCGTCCTGTCGGGCGGGTCGCCCGCGGCCGCCGCGCTGCATCTGGCCCGCACCGTCACGCGGCGCGCCGAGCGCATCATGGTGGCGCTTGCGCAGCAGCCCGGCGAGCACGTCAACCCCGACGGCGTCCGCTACATCAACCGCGTCTCCGACTTTCTCTTCGTCGCCGCCAGGGTCGTCAATGACAATGGAAAGGCCGACGTGCTATGGGTTCCCGGCAAGAACCGCTGATCTTTCCCGCCCTCTCCCGAGACACCGTCGCATGTTCATCCCGCTTCATGACGCCAACAGTCTCAAGCACATCAAGCTGCAATATGTGACGCTTGGCCTGATCGTCGCGAACGTGCTGGTGTTCCTCTACACCGGCTTCAGTCCGGACGACGTGACCACCGCGACGGTCTACGGGCTGGGCTTCGTCCCCTCCGTCGTCTTCGACATCTTCGAGTTGCCGTCGGAACTGGTGCTCGTCCCGGAAAACCTGACCTATGTCACCTATGCCTTCCTGCATGGCGACATCTTCCATCTCGGCGGCAACATGCTCTTCCTCTGGGTGTTCGGCGACAATGTCGAGGATGCGCTCGGCCATGTCCGCTTCCTGGTCTTCTATCTGCTCTGCGCGGTTGCCGGCGCCTTCGTCCATGGCATGGTGGCGCCCGACTCGCAGGCGCCGCTGATCGGCGCATCGGGTGCCGTCGCCGGCATCATTTCGGCGTATCTGATCCTCCATCCCCGCGTAAAAATCTGGGTGCTCGCCTTCGGCCGCATCCCATTGCGCATCCCGGCCTATATCGCGCTGGTCCTGTGGATCGCCTTCCAGTTCCTGATGTTTTCGGTCGGCGGCGAGGAGCAGATCTCCTGGGCCTGCCACATCGGCGGAATCCTTGCCGGCGCCGTCCTCGTGCTGGTCCTGCGGCGGCGCGGCGTTCCGATCCTCGACCGCGAGGTGGTCACGCCGCGTGCGGTCGAGGTGGAGCAGAAAAGTGCGGTTCGGCCCGTCGACGCGCAGCCTGCGCCGCGCTGGGGGCGCCAGTAATTCAACCGATTCGATGACCTTGCGGCGTATTGACGGGCGCTGGTGCTCTAACTAGGTTCCGCCTCGCTCTGGCGGCCCGCCGTCGCCGGAAACGGCGCTTTTGTTTTCGAATTGCTGCAGGATGTGTCGCCATCCGACAAATGCCGAGGCGATTGTCCTGCTACGGAACGCTTCAAAATTTCATCAGAGAGGTGAAACCGACATGAAAGTTCTCGTGCCCGTCAAGCGGGTTGTCGACTACAACGTGAAGATCAGGGTCCGGGCCGATGGTTCGGGCGTCGAACTGGCGAACGTGAAGATGTCGATGAACCCGTTCGACGAAATCGCGGTCGAGGAGGCCATCCGCCTCAAGGAAGCCGGCAAGGTCGAGGAGATCGTCGTCGTGTCGATCGGCCCGCAGCAGGCGCAGGAGACACTGCGCACCGCACTCGCCATGGGCGCCGACCGCGCGATCCTGGTCAAGGTCGATGGCGAGGTCGAGCCGCTTGGCGTCGCCAAGGTGCTGAAGGGCGTCGTGGATGCCGAACAGCCGGGCCTGGTGATCCTCGGCAAGCAGGCGATCGACGACGACGCCAACCAGACCGGCCAGATGCTGGCCGCCCTTCTCGGCTGGGCGCAGGGCACGTTCGCCTCCAAGATCGTGATCGACGGCGCGACCGCAAAGGTGACGCGCGAAGTCGACGGCGGCCTGCAGACGGTCGAACTCAAGATGCCCGCCATCGTGACGACCGACCTGCGGCTCAACCAGCCGCGCTATGCCTCGCTGCCCAACATCATGAAGGCCAAGAAGAAGCCGCTCGACGAGAAGACGGCGGCCGACTTCGGCGCCGACGTCAAGCCGCGCCTCACCGTGCTGAAGACCGAGGAGCCCGGCGGACGCAAGGCGGGCATCAAGGTCAAGTCGGTGGGCGAACTGGTTTCCGCTCTGAAATCGGCCGGCGTCTTGTAGGCGAAAAGAAGGGACACACACATGGCAATTCTCCTCATCGCCGAACACGACAATGCAACGCTGTCGGACCAGACGGCCAAGGCGCTCTCGGCAGCCCTCAAGATCGGCTCGGACGTGCACATCCTGGTCGTCGGCCAGGGCGCCAAGCCCGCAGCCGACGCGGCTGCCAAGCTGCAGGGCGCCACGAAAGTCCTGCTCGCCGAGAGCGCTGAACTGGCGGAGCGCCTCGCTGAGCCGACGGCGGCTCTCGTGGTATCGCTGGCCGGCGACTACGACACGATCATCGCGCCGGCCACCTCGTCGGGCAAGAACATCATGCCCCGCGTCGCCGCCCTGCTGGACGTCGCGCAGATCTCCGAGATCGTCGAGGTGATGTCCGCCGACACGTTCAAGCGCCCGATCTATGCCGGCAACGCGATCCAGACGGTCCAGTCGACGGAAGCCAAGAGGGTCATCACGGTGCGCACCGCCTCCTTCCAGTCGGCGCCCGAAGGCGGCTCGGCGGCCGTTTCCACGGTCAGCGCCGCTGCCGACCCAAAGCTCTCGACCTTCGTCGGCAACAGCCTGTCGGAAAGCGACCGTCCCGAACTGACGTCTGCCAAGATCATCATTTCCGGCGGACGCGCGCTCGGCTCGGCGGAAAAGTTCCAGGAGGTCATCCTGCCGGTGGCCGACAAGCTCGGCGCCGCGGTCGGCGCGAGCCGCGCGGCCGTCGATGCCGGCTATGCGCCGAACGACTGGCAGGTCGGCCAGACCGGCAAGGTCGTCGCACCGCAGCTCTATATCGCGGTCGGCATTTCCGGCGCCATCCAGCATCTGGCCGGCATGAAGGACTCCAAGGTGATCGTCGCCATCAACAAGGACGAGGAGGCGCCGATCTTCCAGGTGGCTGACTTCGGCCTCGTCGGCGATCTCTTCACGATCCTTCCGGAACTCGAAAAAGCGCTCTGACATCACGGCCACCGCGGACGACACAAAAGCCGGACCGGTCCGCAGGTCCGGCTTTTTCGTGTCCGGATGCCGCCGACGGGCCAAGGGCGTCGCCGATTTTGACTTTGCATCAAAGCAATGCGCAAAATCGCAATCCGGGCTGGACGACCGCACCTGCCTGCAACTAGGTTGCAGCGCACAAAAAGCGGGCAGAAGCCCATGACGGGATCACAATTATGAGCGAGATCGAAACGGTCGGGATCATCGGCGCGGGCCAGATGGGCAGCGGCATAGCGCATGTGTCGGCGCTGGCCGGCTACAAGGTGCTGATCTACGATATCGCCCAGGACAGCATCGACAGGGCAATCGCCACGGTAAGCGGCAACATGGCGCGCCAGGTGGCGGGCGGCAAGCTGACCGAGGAGCGTCGCCAGGAGGCGATGGGACGCATCGCTTCCGCGCCCACCATGGCCGACCTTGCCGGGGCCGACCTGGTGATCGAGGCGGCGACCGAGGACGAGACCGTCAAGCGCAAGATCTACGCGCAGCTGTGCCCGCAGCTGAACCCCGAAGCGGTGCTGGCGACCAACACCTCGTCCATCTCGATCACGCGCCTCGCCTCGGCGACCGACCGGCCCGAGCGCTTCATCGGCATCCACTTCATGAATCCGGTTCCGGTCATGAAACTGGTCGAGCTGGTGCGCGGCATCGCCACCGAAAACGGCACCTTCGAAATCGCCAAGAGCTTCGTGAACCGGCTGGACAAGACCTCGACCGTTTCCGAGGACTTTCCGGCCTTCATCGTCAACCGCATCCTCCTGCCCATGATCAACGAGGCGATCTACACGCTGTATGAGGGCGTCGGCTCGGTCGAGGCGATCGACACGGCCATGAAGCTCGGCGCCAACCACCCGATGGGACCGCTGCAGCTTGCCGATTTCATCGGTCTCGATACCTGCCTATCCGTCATGCAGGTGCTGCATGACGGCCTGTCGGACTCGAAGTACCGTCCCTGCCCGCTCCTGGTGAAATATGTCGAGGCCGGCTGGCTCGGCCGCAAGGCCGGCCGCGGCTTCTATGACTACCGCGGCGAGCACCCCGTCCCGACGCGCTGATCGCGCCAATCCGCGAACGGTTTTCTTCACGGTCCGGTCACGTCTGTGTGACCCGAGGGCGCGTAGCCGAGCAAAACCGCCGGTTGCAGGCTCTGCCTGTGTGAAATCTGCAACTGGGGCATAAAAGTGTCATTTCGCGGTCTGGATCGTGAAACCGTCTTGTGAGAGCGTCGTTGCTGAGGGGTGCACCAACAACAGAGTACAACCGGAGCGACTCCTCATGAAAAGACTACTTCTCGCCGCGCCCTTGGCGCTTCTTGCCACATCCGCCTTCGCGGCAGATCCGATGATCATGGATGAGCCGGCCGTCATCGTTGGCGACTGGAGCGGCTTTTATGCCGGCGTGCAACTCGGCGGCGCCTTCGGCGGCGACGACGGCATCCTCCAGCTCTCGCCCCTCACACCGGGCCTGCAGACTGCCTTCGCCCCCGGCTTCAATGGCGATTTCGACAGCAGCGTCATTGGCGGCGTGCATGTCGGCTACGACTGGCAGTTCGGCAACATCGTCGTCGGCGCCCTGGCCGACCTCAGCTTCACCGATGTCGGCGACCGCCAGAGCGGCTACTCGACGACGCCTGCCGCCTACAACATCGAACGCGAAGTCGACCTGATGGGAACGCTGCGGGGCCGCCTCGGCTATGCACCTTCCCAGCGCTTCCTCGGCTATGTGACGGGCGGCCTTGCCTATGGCGACGTCGACTTCAACTACAGCCAACCGGGCTCCGGCGCGGTCGTCCAGTCCATCACGGGCGGGCAGGATTCGATCGGCTACGCCGTTGGCGCCGGTGCAGAGACGATGGTGACGGACAAGATCTCGATCGGCTTCGAGTATCTCTACACGAACCTCGGCGGCAACGACTACAATGTGAACATCGCGGGCGGCCCATTCGGCGCCATCGGCGGCCCCGGCACGAACCTTTCCGGCTCGGACGACGATTTCGACTTCCACACCATCCAGATGAAGATGTCCTACCGCTTCTGAGCGTCACGAACCTGCGAGAAGGCCGGCTGAAATGGCCGGCCTTCTTCTTTTCGGCGTCCCGGGCCGCCTACTGGACGAGCGCGGCCTTGATGAAGCGCGTCGCGTCCGGCCCCGACCATTCGGCGGGCCCGTTCATGTTGGCCAGCAGGCAACCATCCTCGTCGATCAGCATGGTCACCGGAAGCCCGAGCGCGAGACCCTTCCTCTTGAGCTCGTTGAAGAGGGTCAGCGTCTCCTCGCGGTAGTAGGCGAGCGCATCGACCCCGGTCTCTTCCAGGAATTTCTTCGGCTTCACATCGTCGCCCGTATCGACATTGATCGCCATGACCTCGAAGCCGGCTCCGCCTTCCGCCTCCTGCAGGGCGTTCAGCGCCGGCATCTCGGCGCGGCACGGCGCGCACCACGTCGCCCAGAGATTGACCAGCAGCGTCTTCCCGGCGTGATCGGCGATTGTCATGGGCTTTCCGTCGGGACCGTTGAAGGACAGCGCGGCCAGGGATTGCGGCGGGTCGGCAGGGGTCATGGCCGCAACGCCGCCGACGGCGGTCGCCGCCAGCGCCTTTGCCTTGTCGGCCTTGGCCGGGCAGGCGTCATCGGCGGCCGGCACGGGCGCAGGCGCGGCCGCGATCTCGACCGGGGCATTGTTGCCAGACGGCCCTCCCCTGACATATACCGCCAGCGCGCCCGCGACCGCGCCTGCGATCAAGGCGTAGACGATGGCGCGCGGCGCCGGGATCATCTTGGTTTTCTTGCCGTCCGACATGCCTGTAAAATCTCCGGAGCCCGGTTAGCACGATGAGCGACAAGAAGGCCAGCAACGCGATGTGGGGCGGACGTTTTGCCGCCGGCCCGGCCGCCGTCATGCAGGCGATCAACGCCTCGATCGACTTCGACAAGCGCCTCTATGCGCAGGACATCCGCGGCTCGCTTGCCCATGCCGCGATGCTGGCGGACAAGGCCATCATCGGCCGGAAAGATCAAGAAGCCATCGCTCACGGGCTGAACACGATTCTGAAAGAGATCGAGGCCGGCACCTTTGTCTTCTCGACCGCGCTCGAAGACATCCACATGAATGTCGAGGCGCGCCTCGCCGAACTGATCGGCCCGGCCGCGGGCCGCCTGCACACGGCGCGTTCGCGCAACGACCAGGTCGCGGTCGATTTCCGGCTCTGGGTCAAGGACGAGCTGTTTCGCGTGGAAGCGGCACTCAAAGGCCTGATGGCAACGTTCCTTGCCCGCGCCGAGGAGCATGCCGCGACCGTCATGCCGGGCTTTACCCACATGCAGACGGCGCAGCCGGTTACCTTCGGCCACCACTGCATGGCCTATGTCGAGATGTTTTCGCGCGACCTCTCACGCGTCAACGACGCGATCGCCCGCCTCGACGAATCGCCGCTCGGCGCCGCCGCCCTTGCCGGCACCGGCTTTCCGATCGACCGCCACGCCACCGCGGCAGCGCTCGGCTTCCGCGAACCGACCCGAAACTCGCTGGACAGCGTATCGGACCGTGACTTCGCGCTGGAATTCCTCGCCGTCGCGGCGATCTGCGCCACGCATCTGTCGCGGCTGGCGGAAGAAATCGTCATCTGGTCGACGCCGCAATTCGGCTTCGTGCGCCTGTCGGATTCCTTCTCGACCGGCTCCTCGATCATGCCGCAGAAGAAGAACCCCGACGCCGCGGAACTCGTCCGCGCCAAGACCGGCCGCGTCAACGGTCACCTCGTGGGGCTACTGACGGTGATGAAGGGCCTGCCGCTGACCTATTCCAAGGACATGCAGGAAGACAAGGAAGCGGTGTTCGACACGGCAGAGACGCTCGACCTGATGCTGGCGGCGATGACCGGCATGGTCGGCGACATGACGATCGACACCGCTGCCATGAAACGGGCGGCGGGCACCGGCTATTCGACCGCCACCGACCTTGCCGACTGGCTGGTGCGCACGCTCGGCCTGCCCTTCCGCGAGGCCCACCACGTCACGGGCCGCGCGGTCGCGCTCGCCGAGAGCCGCAAGGTTGGCCTGGAGAAGCTGACGCTTGCCGAACTTCAGGCGATCCATGCCGGCATCACCGACGACGTGTTCTCCGTCCTCTCGGTGCAGAGCTCCGTGAAGAGCCGCACATCGTTTGGCGGCACGGCGCCCGCCGAAGTGAGGAAGCAGATCCGCTACTGGAAGAAACGGCTGAAACGCGACTGACGGATCAGAACGCGACTATAAATCGATCGCGGATCTCACCGGTCGGAATCTCTGCCAGCGTAGTATCAAACGAAAATCGCTGCCAGACGGGCACCCCATCCAGCCTGACATAGCAATCATCGTCAGAAATTGACCGGGCACCGTCTTCGCAGGAGTAGACCACGGAATCGCTAACACCCTGTCCGTAACCTGTCCCACCCGACTCAACCCTGCAGTAATAGCTCGGGTATTCACCTAACGTAGTGGCATGTATTACGGCGTCTGAGATCAGACCTGCGGTGCGCTTCTGAACGTACTCCTCATCGTCGATCAGGCTTGGCATGGCTTCGGCAGTAGACACATCAAAGCCGCCCACCTTATCAGTAGTGTCCAATATCTCTTGCCACCGAGCGGAAAAAGCATTGACGCAGGAATGGCTATTGCGCGCATTTTCGTTCAGAGCGTACCCATAGACGCTAACTTGGTACTTGGACAGCCTGTCGACGGTGTTCACCATATAGAGCTCGTCATGCGCCATCTGAAGCGTGTTATGGATCAAATCGATGCTCAAATTGATCTGAGCCGCTCGTTCGATCATGAAACCGATAGTTTGCCGCGCCCGAGCGTAGGCCGCGTTCAATTGGAGATCGTCCGACCTGTCGCCCTCGAAACGGATATACGGAGCATGGAAACCTAGTTGCGACGTTGGATGCATTGAGCGATCAATGGCGTAGCCGCGGCCGACTTCGATTCGTGTAGCGCCACCCATGAAGGCTATTGCGCACGCGGAATAGCATCGTTTGTTTGGCTCAATTCGCGTGGCAATGAAGTGCTTCCGGAAGAATTCACCTAAGAGCACACCCTCCCGAAAATTACCTCCTCTACTGTCTAGGCATGCGACAGGTGCCTGATGCAGGATTGAATCAGATCCTCTCTCGGACGCTAGCACAGTTTGATAATTCGCAAAATACTCTGAAAAAACAGCGACATCTCCAGCTTGAATTGGCCCAGTGATTTGCCACGCGCAACCTGTCGGTTCACTCCTGTCGTTGTGATGGGCGGATATCTCTGCCGATTCACTTCTGCTCGTCGCGAGTATCAATACTAGGACAAGGAATGCAGCTGCACCGGGATTGGGCATCCTCACCTCCCAAGGTCATCAATCATCATGGTCAGAGCGTGCTCGCCATTCTGGCGCTTTGCTGTGAGGTTGGCAAACTGCCAGTGGCATCCTGTCGGAGATGTGATAGAGGGCTATCAAATGGAGTTTCCTGTGCGCAAGGCGTTGCTACTGGCCCTACTTGTCATCGCGACCGCGTCAGCCTGTGGGCGCAGGGCAGGCCTCGACACGCCCTACGATGCCGCCGTGCAGGCCCGCAAGGATGCCGAGAAAGCCGGCGACCCGCTGCCGCCCGAGCCGACGCCGCCGGAAAGGAACAAGCGGTTCTTCCTCGACGCGTTGATCGACTGACCGCATCAATGCGCGCATCAACATCTTCTTGCGCCCCGGGGACGGCCTCACCAGCCGTCCCATCCGCCCCTCGCGGAACGTGAACCCATGAACCACTTCGAATTCCGCGACGGCGTCCTGCATGCCGAAGGCGTTCCGGTGCCCGAGATCGCCAGGGCGGTCGGCACCCCGTTCTACTGCTATTCCACGGCGACCTTGACGCGCCATTTCAACGTGTTTCGCAACGCCTTTGCCGGGCTCGACACGCTGGTCT